>Ga0209415_10004165_pt1 | contig 26581 bp, 25 predicted proteins | sample PeaSoiSIISIP2007_FD_187696 | JGI IMG/M metagenome (GOLD analysis project Ga0209415, IMG submission 187696) | Peat soil microbial communities from Weissenstadt, Germany - SII-SIP-2007 (SPAdes) (version 2) | ecosystem: Environmental > Terrestrial > Soil > Wetlands > Peat | place: Germany... | reverse complement strand
GGCGGCATGGACGAGCCCGAGCTCAAGATCATCGACGTCTTCGTCTGCAAGCTGCGCAAGAAGCTGTCCGTCGCCACCGGCGGCGACAATTACATCGAGACCGTCTGGGGCCGCGGCTATGTGCTGCGCGATCCCCCGGCCGATGCCGGCAGCGCTCAAAGCAAAGTCGCCAAGGCCTAATCGCTCGCTTCACTCCGCGCGCGACAACGGCGGCACCGGGGGGTGCCGCCGTTGTCGTTTCAGGCGCCCGGCGCCGCGAGCACCAGGATCTGCGGCTCGACCGCGAGCGTCAGCGGCGCGCCGAGGCGTAGGGCCAGCCGCGCGGTGAAATAGGCGTGGACGGTGCGCGAGGTGAGCGCGTCGATGGCGGCGCCGGCGCCGAGCGCCGCGCGCTGTTCCTCCGGGAAATTGATCGTGCCCTCGGCCGTCACCGTGATGCGTGGCGAGCCGGCGGGGCGCTGCTTGACGAGCACGCTGCCGCCGCGCGGCAAGGCGTCCGCGGCCAGCACGAGCATGTTGCAGGCGAGCTTCTGCCACTCGCTCGCCAGCCCCTCGACACTCTCGGCCGGCCAATCGCATCGCACCTTGCCGTCCTCGAGCAGTCCCGCCGCCAGGGCGCGGGGATCGATGATGGCGCTCTTCGATCCGCTGCTCGCGGCACTGCCATAGGCGAAGCGATAGAACTGCAGGCGCTGCCCGGCCTTGCGGGCGCTTTGGCCGAGCAGCTTGACGGCGTCGCTGACGAAATCCGGGTCGTCCTCGCCAAGCAGCTCGACGCCATTGTTTATGGCCGCGACGGGACCGACGAGTTCGTGGCAGAGCCGCGCGCAAAGCAGTTCGAGCACGCGCATATCGATGTCAAGGTTCATGCGGGGTCCCCAAGGGCGGTGGCGCCTATAATGGCCCGCTGGGCGGGAGCGAGACAACCAAAGAGCGAAGCCGCGCGCGAGCTCAGGCCGGCAGCGCCGCCAGGAGACGCTCGGCCGCGGCGAGGTCCGCCGGCTCGTTCACGTTGAAGAAGGGGTCGACCGGCGCCGCCGGAAACGCAACGACCGCGAGGCGATAGCGCGCCGCCCACAGCTCGACCTTGCGCAGCCCCTCTTCGGCGAGCGCCCGGCGCAGATCGTGGCGCAACGCCACCGGCCACAGCCCGAAGACGGGATGGTTTCGCCCCTCCGATGCCGCGCAGGCGAGGTCGTAACCACCGTCCGCGACCGCCGCCGCCAAGCCGGCGACAAGATCGCGCGGCAGGAAGGGCGCGTCGGTGGCGAAACTGGCGACGTGGGTCGCGCTTTCCATCGCCGCGGCTACCCAATCGAGCGCGGCGAGCACGCCGGCGAGCGGGCCGGCGAAGCCGGGGACGCCGTCGGCGATCAACGGCAGGTGCCAGGCGGCAAAGCGCGAGGGATCGCCATTGGCGTTGAGGGCGAGCGCGGCGACTTGCGGCCTTGCCCGCTCGATCACCCAGTCGAGGATGGGACGGCCGCCCAAAAGCCGCATTCCCTTGTCGCCGCCACCCATCCGGCGCGCGAGCCCGCCGGCTAGAAGCACGCCGGCAATGGTCAAGCCATGTCCTCCGCCAGGCTCGCCTTGCGCTGGAGCCGCGCGCTCTCCTCCCTCACGGTTTCGGGATCGCTGTCGAAGACGATGCGGCCCTCGCCCGACAGCGCGATGAAGCGCCTGCCCTTGGCGCGTCCGATGAGCGTGAGCCCGGCCTGCCGCGCCAGCTGCACTCCCCAGGCGGTGAAGCCCGAGCGCGAGATCAGAATGGGAATGCGCATCTGCACCGTCTTGATCACCATCTCCGAGGTGAGGCGGCCGGTGGTGTAAAAGATCTTCCCTTCGGGACCGATGCCCTCGCGGTGCATGTAGCCGGCGATCTTGTCGATGGCGTTGTGGCGGCCGACATCCTCCATATAAACCAATGGCCGGTCCGCCTCGCACAAAACGCAGCCGTGAATCGCCCCCGCCGCAAGATAGAGGCTCGGCACCGTGTTGATCTTGCGCGTCAAGGCATAGAGCCAGGAGGTCTTGAGCACGGCGTCCGCCGGCAGCCGGATGTCCGCGAACTTCTCCATGAGGTCGCCGAACACCGTGCCCTGCGCGCAGCCCGAGGTCAGCGTCTTCTTGCGCAGCTTGCGCTCGTAATCGGTGCGCCGCTCGGTGCGCACCACCACGGTCTCGAGCTCCTCGTCATAGTCGATGCCGGTGATCGTGTCGTCGGCGCGCAGCATGTTCTGGTTGAGCAGATAGCCGACCGCGAGATAGTCGGGATGGTCGCCGACCGTCATCATGGTGACGATCTCCTGGCCGTTGAGGAACACCGTCAACGGCCGCTCGACGACGACAGTGGTCTCCACCTTGCGGCCAAGGTGGTCGACTCCCGGCACCTTGCGCGTCAGCCGTGGGTCGTCGGGGTCGGGCGCGACGGCGAATTCCTTCATGGTCGCAAGGATGGGCCGGCCCGAGCGGCGGTGCAAGGGCAGGAAAAAATCGGGGCGAGACTTTTTCCCTGGGCGCACTATGTTAAGGGCATGATCGACCCCTTCGGCCGGCCAATCAGCTATCTCCGCGTCTCCGTCACCGACCGCTGCGACTTCCGCTGCGTCTATTGCATGGCCGAGGACATGACCTTCCTGCCCAAGGCCGAGGTGCTGACGCTCGAGGAGCTCGACCGGCTGTGCGGCGCCTTCATCCGGCTGGGCGTGCGCAAGCTCCGCCTTACCGGCGGCGAGCCTTTGGTGCGCCGCAACATCATGAGCCTGTTCCGCGCCCTCGGCCGCCATCTCGGCGACGACGCGCTCGACGAGCTGACCTTGACGACCAACGGCAGCCAGCTCGCCCGCTATGCCGAGGAGCTCAAATCGGCCGGCGTCCGGCGGCTCAACGTGTCAGTGGATACGCTCGACCCCGCGAAATTCACGGCCATCACGCGCTGGGGCAAGCTCGACACCGTGTTTGCGGGACTCAAGGCCGCAAAGGCGGCCGGCCTTGCCGTCAAGATCAACACGGTCGCCTTGAAGGGCGTCAACGACGACGAGTTCGACCGGCTCATCGCCTGGTGCGGCGAGGAGGGCTTCGATCTCGTGCTGATCGAGGTCATGCCGATGGGCGACATCGGCGATGCGACCCGGCTCGAGCAGTACCTGCCTTTGTCGCTGGCGCGGGCGCGGCTCAGCCGCAGCTGGCAGCTCGACGAGACCGATTATCGCACCGGCGGGCCGGCGCGCTATTTCACCGTGCGCGAGACCGGGCAGCGGCTCGGCTTCATCACCCCCCTCACCCATAATTTCTGCGAGAGCTGCAACCGGGTGCGGCTCACCTGCACCGGCACGCTTTATATGTGCCTGGGCCAGGACGACGCCGCCGATCTGCGCGCGCCGCTGCGTTCCGCCGAAAGCGACGCGCCCGTCGAGGCGGCGATCCGCGAGGCGATAACGCGCAAGCCCAAGGGTCACGACTTCATCATCGACCGCCGCCACAGCCGCCCGGCCGTCAAGCGGCATATGAGCGTCACCGGCGGGTGAGCGCTGTCGCCGCTCCATCGCGGCCGAAGCGGGCGGCCGAGTTGCGCACCATCGCCGTCCTCGCCAGTGAGGCGCCTGCCGCGCAAGAGGCGCTCGCCGAGCTGCGTCAGCGCTATGCGGTGGTGCCGCCCGAGCAGGCCCAAATCATCATCGCGCTGGGCGGCGACGGCTTCATGCTGGAGACGCTCCACCGCTTCCTCGATCGCGGCGTGCCGTTCTACGGCATGCATCGCGGCAGCGTCGGTTTTCTCATGAACGCCTATGCGCCCGACAGCCTGCCCGAGCGCGTCGCCGCGGCGAAGCCGGTGCGCATCCACCCGCTGGCGATGACCGTCCGCGACCGCGACGGCGTCGAGCACCATGCGCTGGCCATCAACGAGGTGTCGCTGCTGCGCCAGAGCCGCCAGACCGCGAAGCTTCGGATCAGCGTCGACGATGTCGTGCAGCTCGAGGAGTTGATGGCGGATGGCGTACTGGTCGCGACGCCGGTCGGCAGCACCGCCTACAATCTCTCGGCGCACGGCCCAATCATCCCCGTGGGCGCGGACGTCCTCGCGCTCACGCCGATCAGCGCCTTTCGCCCGCGGCGCTGGCGCGGCGCACTGCTGCCGCATACCGCGAGTGTCAAGTTCGACACGCTCGAGAGCGACAAGCGGCCGGTCAGCGCGGTCGCCGACTTCACCGAGGTGCGCGACGTGGTCTCGGTTACCGTGTCGGAAAGCTACGATGTCGAGCTCACTTTGCTCTTCGATCCCGAGCACAACCTCGAGGAGCGGGTCCTGAAGGAGCAATTCCTCACCTGAGGCCGCCGCTTGCCCCGCCGGCGGATCGGACCTTTAATGTCCGCCAGAGAGCGAGGCGCGAGTGGCAAAGGCGATTTCCAGCGTCGAGATGATCGGGCGGCTCGTCGCCTTCGACACTACGAGCCGGGAATCGAATCTCGGCCTCATCGAGTTCGTGCGCGATTATCTCGACGGCTTCGGCGTCAAGAGCGAGCTCGTCCACGATTCCGATAGCCGCAAGGCCAATCTCTTCGCCACGATCGGTCCACCCGACCGCGGCGGCGTGATGCTGTCCGGCCACAGCGACGTGGTTCCGGTGGACGGCCAGGATTGGGATGGCGATCCCTTCGTCGTCCGCGAGAGCGACGGCAAGCTTTACGGGCGCGGCACCGCCGACATGAAGAGCTTCATCGCGGCGGCGCTGGCGGCGGTGCCGGAATTCTGCGCCGGCCGCTTGCGGATTCCGGTCCACATTGCCGTGACCTATGACGAGGAAGTCGGCTGCCTCGGCGTCCGGCCGCTGATCGCGGCGCTCGCGCGGCGGGCCGTGCGGCCGCGGTTCTGCATCATCGGCGAGCCCACCTCGATGCAGCCGGTGATCGCGCACAAGGGCAAGAAGAGCCTGCGCTGCGACGTCCACGGCCGCGAGAGTCACTCGGCCCTGTCCCATGTCGGCGTCAACGCCATCGAGGCCGCGGCCGAGATCGTCGCGTACATCGGCGGGCTCGCCCGGCGCAGGCGCCACGAGGGGCCGTTCGATCCGAGCTTCATGCCGCCCTATACGACGATCCAGACCGGCATCATCGCGGGCGGGACCGCACTCAACATCGTGCCGCGCGACTGCCGCTTCGATTTCGAGATCCGCAACCTCCCGGGCGACGACCCGGACGCCCTCGTCGCGGAGATCCGCCGCCATGCCGCGACGCTGCTGCCGGAGATGCAACGGGTGAGCGCCGCGACCGGCATCGCCTTCGAGGAGACGAACGAGATCCCCGCGCTCGCGGCCTCGCCCGAGGATACGATTGTACGGCTCGCGCAATCCCTCACCGGCGCCAATGCGGTCGGCAAGGTCAGCTTCGGCACCGAGGGCGGGCTCTACCAGCAAGCCGGCATTCCCACCGTCGTCTGCGGTCCCGGCTCGATCGAGCAGGCACACCGGCCCAACGAGTTCATCGCGCTCGACCAAGTGCGGCAATGCGACGGCTTTCTCCGCGGTCTCTTGGCTCGGCTGGTCGACGGGCGAGTTTGAGAGACGGCTGCGATGCCCGTCGCCGCCCGCGTCGAGATCGCGCCGCCGGACATCGCGCCCTATCGCGCCGGCAATATCGGCATCGACTACGTCACCACATTCGACAGCGGCCGAGCCGGGCCGCATGTCGTGGTCAACGCGCTCACGCACGGCAACGAGATCTGCGGCGCCATCGCGCTCGATCATCTTTTCCGCTCGGGCCTGCGGCCGGCGCGCGGCAGGCTCACGCTCAGCTTCGCCGATGTCGCGGCCTATCTGCGCTTCGACCCGGCGGCGCCCAATGCCTCGCGCTATGTCGATGAGGATTTCAACCGGCTGTGGGACGCCGCCACGCTCGACGGGCCGCGGCACAGCGTCGAGCTGGCGCGCGCCCGCCTGCTGCGCCCGGTCTTCGAGAGCGCCGATCGGCTCTTGGACATCCACTCGATGCAATATGCGACGGCGCCGCTTTTGCTCACCGGCCTCACCGCCAAGACCGTCGCCTTCGCCCGCCGCGTCGGCGTGCCCGAGATCATCGTCCGCGACGCCGGCCATGCCGCCGGCGGCCGGCTGCGCGATTACCGCGCTCTCGGCGATCCGGCGGCGCCGCAGCTCGCGCTTCTCGTCGAATGCGGCCAACATTGGGAAGAGCGCGCGCCGGCGGTGGCGCTGGACACGACCTACCGCTTCCTCGCCGCCGCTTGCGTGCTCGAGGACGAGGAGGCGCGGCGCCGCCTGGCTGAACCGGCGCCGCCGCAGCGTCTGATCGCCGTGACCACCGCCGTGACGATCGAGTCAGACGATTTCCGCTTCGCCGGCGATTACCAGGGTCTCGAGGTGATCGCCAAGACCGGCACGGTGATCGCCCGCGACGGCAGCCGCGACATCCGCACGCCCTACGACGATTGCGTGCTCATCATGCCGTCGCGCCGCCTGGCGCGCGGCCAGACCGCGCTGCGCTTGGGCCGCTTCGGCGCTTGAGCCGCGCCGTCATGGCGGCGGACCAGGCTCATCGCGCGCGTTGGTCGTGGGTTGCGACTTTGAGATAAATGAGCAGCGGATAGAGCGCGGAGAACATTGCCAAAGCCAAGCCCCAGGCCCCCTCGCGGTAGCCGCGCCGCGCGACAAAGGATTTCCAGCCGCGGCTGAACACCCGCCGCAGCGCGGGCCAAAGAATCGGCCTGGCGCCGCGCTCCAACGCATCGAGCGCCGCGAGATCGGTATAACGATTGAGCCGCTGGATCATGTCGGAGAGGTCGCGATCGACGTAATGGTCGATCGCTTCGCTGAGGGCGCCCGCCGGCCCGCTCAGCGCGATCTTCGGATGGACGCGCCCTTCGCCCCACACCTTCGCGCCCTTGCGGAACAGCGACGCCTTCCGCGCCGCGCCATTGTAGGCGCCCCAACCGTAGCGCACGAGCCTGCCGCCGATGTGATTGGCGAGCGGCACCAGAAAATAACCGTCGCCCGCGCCGGCGATCGCGGCGCGGATCTCGGCGGCGAGCGCGCTTGGCACCCGCTCGTCGGCGTCGATCTCGAGGATCCAGTCGCCGCGGCAGGCGGCGATGCCGGCGTTGCGGCGCTCGCCCTCGCGCTCCCATTCGCCTTCGAGGATGCGCGCGCCGCAGCTGCGCGCGATCGCCGCCGAGCCGTCGGTCGAGCGGTCGAGCACGACGACGACTTCATCGGCGAAGGCGAGCGGCGCCAGGCACTGAGCGAGCTGCGCCGCCTCGTTGCGCGCGACGACCAGCGCCGAGAGCAGCGGCGCCGCGGCATCGTCCCGCCGGCTCGTCAAGGGCTCTTCGACTGCGCTCACACCCCCTCCCGGTGCAACCCCGCGACAAACTCGGTCAAGCCGCGGCGCTCGTCAACTCCGCCCTGCGCTTGCCCGGCGCGGGCACCCGCGAGTCCCCCGACCGCGCCGAGTCTGTTTAAGAATTCTTTCGAGGTTTTAATCGAAGATCCGAAGCGCCATTGTCAGCCCCGGCGTTTGTTTCTAAATTAAACATTAAGGGGGCGGAGAGCCGAAGATGCAGCTTGCCTCGGTCACTCTCGAGGACAAGTACACTCTCGAAAGCGGGCGCATCTACCTGTCCGGGGTGCAGGCGCTGGTGCGGCTTCCGATCATGCAGCGCGAGCGCGACCGCGCCCAGGGCCTCAACACCGGCGGCTTTATCTCGGGCTACCGCGGCTCCCCGCTCGGCGGCTATGACTACGCGCTGTGGCAGGCCCGCGACCTGCTGCCGCGCCACGACATCCATTTCCAGCCCGGCATCAACGAGGATCTCGCGGCCACGTCGGCCTGGGGCACGCAGCAGGTGACGCTGTTTCCGGGCGCCACCGTCGACGGCGTCTTCGCCATCTGGTACGGCAAGGGGCCGGGCGCCGACCGCTCGATCGATGTCTTCAAGCACGGCAATTCCGCCGGCAGTAGCCGGTTGGGCGGTGTGCTGGCGGTCGCCGGCGACGACCACGGCTGTCAATCCTCGACCCTGCCGCATCAGAGCGAGCAGGACTTCGTCGCCGCCATGATGCCCGTCCTCAACCCCGCGACGGTGCAGGAGTATCTCGATCTCGGCCTCTTCGGCTTCGCGCTGTCGCGCTTCTCCGGCTGCTGGGTCGGGCTCAAGGCGATCGCCGAGACGGTGGAGAGCTGGGCCTCGGTCCGCGTCGATCCGCATGCCCTCGACATCGCGCTGCCGCAGGATTTCGAGCTGCCGCCGGGCGGCCTCAACATCCGCTGGCCGGACACGCCACTGGAGCAGGAGCGCCGGCTGCACGGGCCGAAGATGGCGGCCGTCGCCGCCTTCGCCCGCGCCAACCGCCTCGACCGCCTGGTGCTCGATCCGCCACGGGCGCGCCTCGGCATCATCACGACGGGCAAGGCCTATCTCGATGTGCGGCAGGCGCTCCTGGAACTCGGCCTCGATGATGAGCGGGCGAAGGAACTGGGCATCCGGATCTACAAGGTCGGCTTGAGCTGGCCGCTCGAGAGCGACGGCGCGCGGCGCTTCGCCGAAGGTCTCGCGGATTTGCTGGTCGTCGAAGAGAAGCGCGGCTTCATCGAGGATCAGCTCTGCCGCATCCTCTTCAACATCGATGCGGCGCGCCGGCCCTTGATCGTCGGCAAGTGCGACGAAGGCGGCGCCCCGCTGCTACCGAGCGCGGGCGAGATCGGGCCAACCATGGTCGCCCGCGCGGTCGTCGCGCGGCTCGCGCGCCTCGGGGTGGACACGCCGCAGTTGCGCCAGCGCCTGGCGCGGCTCGAATCCTTCGACCAACCGCTCGGCGTGCCGCTGCCGAAGACGCAGCGCAGTCCCTATTTTTGCTCGGGCTGTCCGCACAATACCTCGACCCGCGTGCCCGAGGGGAGCCGCGCGCTCGCCGGCATCGGCTGCCACTTCATGGCGCAATGGGTCCCGTCGCGTCACACCGCCACCTTCAGCCATATGGGCGGCGAGGGCGCCGCCTGGATCGGCCAGGCGCCGTTCACGCGCGAGCGGCACGTCTTCCAGAATCTCGGCGACGGCACCTATCAGCACAGCGGCCTGCTCGCCATCCGCGCGGCGGCGGCGGCCGGCGTCAACATCACCTACAAGATCCTCTACAACGACGCCGTGGCGATGACCGGTGGACAGCCCGTCGACGGCCATCCGACGGTTGCCAACATCACCCGCCAAGTCGCCGCCGAGGGCGCCAAGAAGGTCGTGGTCGTCACCGACGAGCCCGACAAATATCCGCTCGAGGCCGGCTTTGCCGCCGATGTCGAGATCCGCCATCGCGACGAGCTCGACCGCGTCCAGCGCGAACTCCGCGAGATCCCCGGCCTCACCGTGCTGGTCTATGACCAGACCTGCGCGGCGGAAAAGCGCCGGCGCCGGAAGCGCGGCCTCTATCCCGACCCGCCCAAGCGCGTCTTCATCAACGCGGCGGTGTGCGAGGGCTGCGGCGATTGCTCGGACCAGTCCAACTGCGTCGCGGTGAAGCCGCTCGAGACCGAGTTGGGGCGCAAGCGCATCATCGACCAATCGAGCTGCAACAAGGATTATTCTTGCCTCAAGGGCTTCTGCCCGAGCTTCGTCACCGTGCATGGCGGCGCGCTCCGGCGGGTCGAGCGGCCGGCGCTCCATGCCGACAGCGACCCGCTCGCGGGCTTGCCGCTGCCCGCGCCGCGCGCGCTCGGCGCGCCCTACGGCATCCTCGTCGGCGGCATCGGCGGCAGCGGCGTCATCACCGTCGGCGCGCTCTTGGGCATGGCCGCTCATATCGAGGGCAAGGGCTGCACCGTCCTCGATTTCACCGGGCTGGCGCAAAAGAACGGCGCAGTCCTGAGCCATGTCCGCCTGGCGCCGCGCCAGGAGGATTTGAACGCGGTGCGGATCGCGCCCGGCGGCGCCGATCTGGTGCTCGGCTGCGACATGGTGGTGGCGGCGAGCCCGACCGCGCTCGGCTGCATCGAGCACGGCGTGACGCAGGCGATCGTCAACAGCGATCTCCAGCCCACCGCGGCCTTCGTCATGAATGGCGACATCGATTTCGAGGCGCGCACGATGGAGCGCGCGCTCACCGCCGCCACCGGCGCCGGCGGCATCGCCTTCATCGATGCGACGCGCCTGGCGACGAGCCTGATGGGCGATTCGATTGCGACCAATCTCTTCATGCTCGGCTATGCCTTCCAGAAGGGCTTGCTGCCGCTGAGCCTGGAGGCGATGGAGCGCGCCATCGAACTGAACGGCGTCGCGATCGAAGCCAACAAGCGCACCTTCGCCTGGGGCCGCCTGGCCGCGCATGATCGCGGCCGCGTTCAGGCGTTGGTGCAGGCCGCCGCGCCGCCGGAGCCGGTGCAGCCGCAAACCCTCGGCACATTCATCGAGCGCCGCGCCGCCGATCTCCGGGATTATCAGGACGCGGCCTATGCCCAGCGCTACCGCGATGCGGTCGCCCTGGTCGCCGAGGCCGAGAAGGCGCGCGTCAAGGGCCATGCGGAGCTCGCCGAGGCAGTCGCGCGCGGCCTCTTTAAGCTGATGGCCTACAAGGACGAATACGAGGTCGCGCGGCTCTACACCGACGGCAAGTTCCGCGCGGCGCTGCAGCGCCAGTTCGAGGGCGATTTCCGGCTCGAATTCCACCTCGCTCCGCCGCTCTTGGCGGTACGCGATCCCGAGACCGGGCATCTCTTAAAGCGCGGCTACGGCTCCTGGATGCTGCCGGTCTTCCGCATCCTGGCGCGGCTCAAGCGCTTGCGCGGCACCCGCTTCGACCTCTTCGGCCGCAGCGCCGAGCGGCGCATGGAACGGCGCCTCATCGCCGAGTACGACACGATGATCCGCGAACTGGTCGCCGCGCTCACGCCGGAGAATCACGCGCTCGCCGTCGCGATCGCCCAATTGCCCGAGCAGATCCGCGGCTTCGGCCACATCAAGGAGCGCGCCATCGCCGCGGCGAAGGCGCGCGAAGCGGCTCTCCTCGCGGCGTTCCGCAGCCCCAGCCATGCCGCAACGGCAGCCGAGTGAGCGACGCTTTGCGCCGGCGGCCGCTGCGGATAAGCTCGACAGGCCTCGAGGAAGATAGACCGCCATGGCGTCACCGCGCGAGCCCAACTATGTCATCGAAAAGCACGAAATCCTGGCGGAAACGCCGGATCTGCGCATGATCATTCTGACCCTCGCCCCCGGCCAAGAGGTCCCTTGGCACTGGCACAGCACGGTTACCGACACCTGCATCTGCCTCGAGGGAACGGTGACTTTGGAGACGCGGGCCCCGCGCGCGAGCTTCGAGCTCAGCCCCGGACAGATGTGCTCGGTTCCGCCAAAGCGTGCCCACCGAGTCGGCGGCAAGGACGGCAGCCGCTGCAAATTCGCCGTTGTTCAGGGCATCGGCCATTACGACTATAATCCGGTCGGCGCGTGACTCTCCCTGACGCCGCCCGCCCCGCTCCCTCACGGATGAAATGAAAGTGAAAATGCGTATTCCCAAGCTCGCCGCCTCGGCCGTGCTCCTGGCGCTTCTGCCGCTGGCGGGACCGATGACGCAGGCCGCCCCCGACAAATCATCGACCGTGTCGACCAGCCTCTTCAACGAGGTCTACGAGGAGGTCCGCGCCAACTACGTCGAGCCGGTCACCGACAAGCAACTCGTCGAGGGCGCGATCAAGGGCATGCTGAGCTCGCTCGATCCCCATTCGAGCTACATGGACGCCAAGGAATACCGCGAGATGATGGTCCAGACCCGCGGCGAGTTCGGCGGGCTGGGCATGCAGGTCACGATGGAGAATGGCCTCGTCAAGGTGGTCTCGCCGATCGACGACACGCCGGCGGCGCATGCCGGCATGAAGCCCGGCGACCTGATCCTCGCGATCGACGACGTGCCGGTCGCGGACATGTCGCTGTCCGACGCGGTCGAGCGCCTGCGCGGCCCGGTCGGGACGAACGTGACTCTGACGGTGCGCCGCCAGGGCGTCGATGCCTTCCAGGTCAAGCTCATCCGCGCAGATATCAAGGTCGATCCGGTCAAGTCCCGCCTGGTCGGCGGCACCATCGGCTATGTCCGCGTCACCTCCTTCTCGGAGCGCTCCTCGGGCGCGCTCGCCGAAGCCGTCAAAGCGCTGAGGACGCAGTCGGACAACAAGCTCGCGGGCATCGTCCTCGATTTGCGCAACAATCCGGGCGGGCTGCTCGACCAGGCGGTGGCGGTCGCCAATGAATTCGTCGATTCCGGCGGCATCGTCTCGATCAAGGGGCGGCAGCCGCAGGACAACCGCCGCTACGACGCGCAGCCCGGCCGCGACCTGGTCCCGGGCCTGCCGGTGGTGGTGCTGATCAACGGCGGCTCGGCCTCGGCTTCGGAGATCGTGGCAGGCGCGCTCCAGGACGACCACCGAGCGGTCCTCTTGGGCACGCGCTCCTTCGGCAAGGGCTCGGTCCAGACGGTGCTGCCGGTAAAGGAAAGCGGCGGCGCCATTCGGCTGACGACGGCGCTTTACTTTACGCCATCGGGCCGCTCCATCCAGGCGAAGGGGATCGAGCCCGACGTGGTGGTCGAGCCGGCCAAGATCGAGAAGGTCGAGGTCGCTACGCGGCGCGAGGCGGATTTACGCGGTGCGCTGCCCAATACCGGACCGGCGGGCGGGACCGGCCCGGCGGCGAAGCCCGCTCCCGGCCCAACCAGCGAAGCGCCGGCGCCCGGTGCCGCCGCCACGCCCGCCCCGCGCGCGCCCAACGTCCCGCCCGGGACGACGCCGGTGGCAATGCCCGAGAGCCTTGCGCTCGACGCCAACACGATCGGCAGTGACCAGGATTATCAGCTGGTTCGAGCCGTGGACCTGCTCCGGGGCGTCACGCTCTTCAAGACGCTCGCGGTGCAGTAGCCCGGCGTTGCGGGCGGCGGCCTAAAGCTGCGAGATGACCGCTCGGGCCGCGTTGGTGATGGTGACCTCGTTGGCCGTGGCGCTGATCGCCTCGGCGTACCACTGATCGACCGCCTGCGCCAGCATCAGGCTGCCGCGCTTGCGCAAATCGGCGCCGACGATGGCTTCGAGCGAGCGCAGGCGGGCGAACAGCTTGCGGGTCGCGGCCTTGCGCCGCTCCTCGAGCTGCTGCGCGGTCGCCGCCCGCGTTGCATCGGCGGGCGCCGGCTTGGCCGCCGCGGGACGCGCCGCCACCGCCACGGGACGGGCCGCCACCGCCACGGGAGCGCCGCCCGCAGCCCTGGGCGGGGGGCTCATGGCGGCAATCGGCTTGGCCGCTACCACGGAAATTACCGGCTTAACCACGGGCTTGGGCGGCGGCGTCTTCTTGGGTTCCGGCTTATTCGCCGCTGCCGTCTTCTTCGGAGCGCTCCTCAGGACCTTTTTCGCCGGGGCAAGCTTCTTGGTCGGGGCAATTCGCTTGGTGGCAGCCCCCGATGCCTTGCTGCCGCTGTGGCGGCGGCCCTTCTCCGCCGCTCTGTCGCTGGGTTTCATCGGCGTCCTCCGAAGCGAGCCTAGTGGCCCCGCCGTAAAATTGAAACCCGGCCCAGCTTTGAGCAAGCGAAAAGCGCGCATGCCGCGGGAATCTCGTGAAATTTTCGGCTAGAGCCGGAACCCGGACCGTTCGGGCGGCGGCGACATTGCAAATGTTTAGTCTGAGCTTTATATTATAAGTATTTGTTACAACGGTATATTTCATGAAATGGTTATCGCCTGGGCGAAAAAAGACCGCGACGGCTCTGTTGGCCCCGGAGCGGCCCGCGAAGATTGGCCTGCCCAAAAGAGTGAATCACGCGCAGAAAGAATCATTGGAGCCGTGTAGTGCCGCCCATGATTAAATGACCATAGAAATATCGTGCATCAATCCAATGTTATTAAGCCATAAAAACACTAAATCGCACCTGCAATATTTGACCGTTGAAATGAACGACCGTGTTCATATTACTGTTATTTAATACTAAAATAGCGGGTCCACTCATTCCAACCGAGGGCCGCGGGCGGGCAGCATGCGCGTGGCGTTGAGGATGAAGGTGAGCTCCGAGGCCACATGAATGAAGGCGGCAAGGAGCGGATTGAGGAAGCCCAGCGCCGCCAGCAGGATTCCCACGGAATCGACGGCGATGGTCCCGGTGAAATTCTGCCAGATGATGCCGCGGGTGCGGCGAGCGATTTGCACGGTTTCGACGAAACGCACGAGATCGTTGCCGAGCAGCACGACATCGGCGCTCTCGCGCGCGACGTCGGTGCCGGAGCCCATGGCGATGCCGACGCTCGCCTGCGTCAGTGCCGGCGCATCGTTGATGCCGTCGCCGACCATCGCGACCTTATGTCCGGCCGCGACCAGTGCTTCGATGCGGGCGAGCTTGCCTTCCGGCAGAAGCTCCGATTCGGTCTCGTCCACTCGGAGTTCCCGGCCGACGGCGTCGCCGACGCTCTTGCCGTCGCCGGTCAGCAGAATGGTGCGGATGCCGAGCCGGCGCAGCGCGTCCACGGCAGGCCGTGCCTCGACGCGCACGCCGTCGGCGACGAGGATCGCTCCGAGGAAGCGCCCGTTCCGCGCGACCATGACCTCGGTCGCGCCCTCTGCTCCCTCCCCTGTCGCCGCAGGAGCGATGCCGCGCTCGCGGAGGAAGGCTTGGCTGCCGACGACGATCTCGTCGTCGCCGGCCACGGTCGCGACGATGCCGCGGCCGGGGATATAGGCGAAGCGCTCGGGCTCCGGCGCGGTCAAGCCCATGGCCGCCGCCCGCGCCAGGATGGCCGCACCCAGCGGATGCTCCGAGCGCCGCTCGGCGATTGCTGCGGTCTCGATCAGCGTTTCGCCCGCCACGCCCGGCACGGGGCGGAGGTCGCGCACTTCGGGCCGGCCGAAGGTCAGGGTTCCCGTCTTGTCGAAGACCACCGTGTCGATCATCGACAGGGTTTCGAGATGGACGCCGCCTTTGATGATGGCGCCGGCGCGGGCGGCGCGTCCGATGGCGCCGAGGATGGCGAGCGGCGTCCCGGCGGCGACGCCGCAGGCGCCGGCGACGATCACGACGGAAATGGTCGAGCGGGCATCATGGGTCACGAGAAAGGTCAGCGCCGCCGCACCCAAAGCGAAATAGACGAGATACCCGGCGAGGCGATCGGCCAAGCGCTGCACCGGCGCGCGCGAGCGCTCCGCCCGCTCCACCGCCTCGATGATCTTGCCGTAGCTGGTGTCGCGGCCGACGCGCTCGACCCGCACTTCGAGCGCGCCCGTCTGGTTGATCGTGCCGGCATAGACGGTGCCGCCTTGTGTCTTCTCGACCGGCATGGATTCGCCGGTGATGCGCGCCTGATCGACGAAGGAATGGCCGGCGACGACGATGCCGTCGACTGGGACCCGGCCGCCGGGATTGATCAAGACGCGGTCGCCGATCGCCAGCTCCTCCGCCTTGCGCTCGCGCACTTCGCCGTCGCGCTGGCGCACCGTCACGGCGCGCGGCAGGTACTCCAGAAGATCGTGGATGGCGTGCCGGCCCCGCGCCACCGTCATGCCTTCCAGCACTTCCGCGACCAGGACGAAGAGGGTGATGACCAACGCGGTGAAGAATTCGCCGATGGCGGCGGCGGCGACGATGGCGATGGTCATCGACAGCTCCATCGTCATGCGACGCGCGAGCAGGTTTTCGAAAGCCTCCTTGAAGATCGGCCAGCCGCCGATCGCCAACCCCGCGACCGCAATGCCTATGCCGATCGAGGTCTCGGAGATGCGGAACCATTCGAGCGCGGCGACGAGGCCGACCAGGACGATCCGCGCCGCCTCCGGCCAGGCGAGGCCGCCAGGCGCGTGATCGGGCTCGTCCGGCGCTTCGTCGAGCAGCGCGCGGTGATGCGACGGAGCTTCCGCGAGCCTGGCTTCCCGGATGTCCACGGCCGCCTCCCGCGGTCAGCGGAGATAGGACTGGACGATATCGACCAACTCTTCGGCGCCGCGCGCGCGCTCGGAATCGGGCAGCGCCGGATCGGCGACGTGGAGATGGATGTGGTCCTCGATCACCTCGGCCATGAGCCCGTTCATCGCGCCGCGCGCCGCGACCACCAGATGCAGGACAGCGGCGCAGCCCTGCTCCTTTTCGAGCGCGCGCTCGATCGCCTCGATCTGGCCGCGGACGCGGCGCACCCGGTTCAAAAGCTTGGTCTTCTCTCGGATCGTATGCATGACCGTCCCCGATAGGATACCTGGGTATGGTATCAGGCTGCGAGCGTCCTGTCGAGCCGCGGCTTTCGCCCATGGCTTGCGCCGGATATGGTCCGGACTTGCCCTTGCGCAGGTTCCCCGTGACTGATTTTCGCCCGCGCGGCCCCCGCCAGCCGATCCTCAACCTGCCGCCGATGACGACGGCGTTGCTGATCGCGAATATTGCGGTGGCGGTGGCGCTCTGGCTGCTGCCCGAGCGGTTGGACCAGCAACTGCTGCTGGTCTTCGGCTTTCTTCCCGTTCGTTATGCCGGCGCCGTGCCGCTCGGCTGGCCCGCGCTGGTCGCGCCGGTGACCTATCAGTTTCTGCATGGCGGCCTGACCCATCTCGGCGTCAACATGCTTGGGCTGGTCGCCTTCGCGCCGGGGGTCGAGCAGCGGCTTGGAGGATGGCGCTTCCTGATCTTCTATCTCGTTTGCGGGATCGCCGGCGCCTTCGCGCAATTCGCGGCCGGGCCGACTTCGTTCGAATTGCTCATCGGCGCATCCGCGGCGGTGAGCGGCATTTTCGGCGCCATCCTCCGCTTTCGCATCGCGCGGCAGAGCTTCTGGCTGGTGGTGGCGATCTGGCTGGTGATGAATTTCGTCACCGGCGCGAGCGGCATGGGCTCGAGCGCGCCGATCGCCTGGATCGCGCATATCGGCGGGTTCTTTGCCGGTCTCATTCTCTTCTCATTGTTCGACCGCAGGCTGGGCGCGCGGCGATGAGCCGGCGGCGCAGCAAGCCGCTTGTCGCTTGACAGCGGAAAGGCCGGCACAGAACATCCGGCAATCGCGGCCGGAGGAAGCGAGGCTCGCATGCCCGACACAGCATTGCTCGACAGCATCGAAAGAACGCGCCGCGCGCCGTCGCTCGAGGCGCTCTATGACGAGGTGAAGCGCTTCAATATGAAGCCGGGCTGGGTCCGCCGCGAGCGGCCGATCCTGTGGCGCGAGCCGAAATCGATCTATGTCGCGACGCATTGGCGTTACGAGGAAGGCAAGGCCGCGCTCGATGCCGCCGGCCGGCTCATCGACGTGACGCTGGCCGAGCGGCGCAATCTCGTCATGGAGAATCCCGCTGCCGACAGCGGCTTCGGCACGACGCGCACGCTCGTCTGCGCCTATCAAATGATCCTGCCCGGCGAAAAGGCGCCGGCGCACCGGCACGCGCCGCACGCGCTGCGCGTCATCATCGATGCCAAGGGCGCCTTCTCGAATGTCGACGGCGACAAGACGCCGATGGAGACCGGCGACGTCGTGCTGACTCCCGGCTGGAGCTGGCATAGCCATGGCCATGACGGCGATGCGCCGGCCTATTGGTTCGACGGGCTCGACGTGCCGCTCACGCAGCTGCTCGAGCCGATGTTCTATGAGGAGCATCCCGACGGCGCCGCCTATGAACGGGACGCGAAGCTCGTCGCGACATCGCCTTACCGCTTCACGCGCGACGAGATCTTGGGAGCGCTCGACCGCGCGAAGCCCGATCCCGAGGGCATTCACGGCGCCCGCATCGAGCTGGCGGCGCCGACGATGCCGACCATGGGCCTTGCTGTCGAGCGCTTGCCAAGCGGCGCCAAGACGCGCCGTCACCGCTCGACGGCGAACCATTGCTTCTGCGTCATGGAAGGCAGCGGCGCCAGCATCGTCGACGGCAAGACCATCGCGTGGCGGCGCGGCGATGTCTTTATCGCGCCGTGCTGGGCTTGGCACGACCACGCGGCGACGAGCGACGCCGTCCTGTTCGCGATGTCGGACGAGCCGCTGATGCGCTTTGCCAGATACTATCGCGCCGAGACCGCGTAGCGGCGCCAATCGGGGGGATTGCGATGATCTACGAGATGCGCGTCTATCACTGCCTGCCCGGACGCCTGCCCGCGCTGCTCAAGCGCTTCGAGACCGTGGCGATGCGCCTGTTCGAGAAGCATGGCATTCGCCAGCTTGGCTTCTGGACGGTCGCGATCGGCGAATCCAACCAGGATCTCATCTACATCGTGCAATTCGAATCGCATGCCGCGCGCGACAAGGCTTGGGCGGCCTTCCAAAGCGACCCCGAATGGATCGCGGCGCGGACCAAGACCGAGGCGGACGGCGGCCCGATGATCGCCTCGATCAGCAACACGATCCTGACGCCGACCAGCTTCTCCGCGGCGAAGTGAGGCGCGGGGCGCGCCACCACCCCTGCGCGGGATTGCTTCAGTAACCCGGCCGACAGCTTACCGCGCGGTTTACCGCTGCGGCGGATCGCAGCTCACGGTGGCCATCTCGGCCGGCACCGAAAACTCGATGATTTCAAAGTCATCGGAGGTTCGCATCTCCTGATGGCGCGTGCCGCCTGGGATCAAGACGGAATCGCCGGCCTCCAGACGCACCGCCCCGCTATCCTCGAACTCCAACTCGACCCAGCCGCTGAGCAGGTAAACGAATTGCGCCTCGCATACGTGATAATGCCAACCGGTCGGCTCGGACATGCCGGCGGTGGCCGAGGTGAGTTGCGCGCGCATTCGCCCGTTCGTTGCCCCGGTCACGCCGAGGTCGCGATAGCGGAAGAAGGCGCGCCGGCCGGGAACGAAATTCGCGTCATTCTTCCTCGTCACGGCGACCTTCATTGTCGATTTGTCGGGCGCCGGTGCCTTCGACGCCGTTGCCACCGTCTGCATGCTAATCCTCCTGTCCAGGAAATTCCGGGCCGCCGATCTCTCCGCGCGTGCGGCGAGCGTAACACGCTGCAGCATTGTGCGCCAAAGCATTCGCGCCGGCGCGACCGCTCCGCAACCTCCGCTGGCCTGGGACGGTTTCATAACCCGCGCGCTGTCTTCGCCCTAACTCGTGTTGACTAGCTTTACGGCATCGGGCCATGATGATGTATGGACGAGGTCGCGCAACGACGCGGCCCTGACCTGGCGGCGCCTGGCCAATCCGTCTCGGCTTGGAAGCGAGTGCATACGGGACGCCGCGAAACAAAAATCGGCCGGCTGATCGAAGCTTGGCCGCAGCGCGTGGAAGGGAGCCACAACGCCGATGTCGGGCGGCCCGATCCGTTTGCCGCACTCGAACGCTGCGGCGGATGGCCCCACAGAAGTCTGTTTGACCATCGATTCCGAATTCGGCAGCGGCGGCACGAGCCTCGATCCAAGCCGCCGCTTGGCGCTCAGCAAAGCGAGCGTCTACTGCCCCGCGCGGGGGGAGGACCACGGATTACCGTTGATCCTCAAAGCGCTCGCGAGACATCGCACGCCCGCGACCTTCTTCGTCGAAACGCTGTGCACCACGCAGCTTGGCGATGCGCCGGTCAGGCAGACCGTCGATGCGATCCTGGCGGCGGGACACGACGTGCAGCTTCACATTCATCCCTATTGGCTGGGGAGCGGTGCTCCTGGCGCCCTGGCGCGTGCCGACAGGCTGGCGATTGACAGCTGCGCCGGCTGGTCGCTTGGCGAGATCCAGGCAATCATTGAGCAAGGGTTGGAGCCGCTGGCGCGCTGGAAGGTGCAACCCCCGATTGCCTTGCGTACGGGCAACCTCACTGTCGATCGCACGGTCTACCGCGCCATGGCGCGGCTCGGCATAAATGTCGCGTCGAACATCGGTTTCGCTTGTTTCAGAGCGAGCGACCCTTCGCTCCACCTCATGGCCGGTCGCCACTGGATCGATGGCGTGCTCGAAATTCCGGTGACCAGCTACGTCCAGTTTTCGCTCCCGCACTGGAAGCGATATCGACTGATGACCATCACCGCAGTCGGCGCGGGCGAAATGATCAGCCTGCTGCGCCGCGCCCGCGCCAAGGGCGTTTCGCCCATCGTGATCCTGACGCATCCCTTCGAATTCATCAAAGGCGACCGTCCGGGTGGCGAGGGTTGCCTGCCCAACCGGATCAACCAGCGACGCCTCGTTTCGCTTCTCGAATTCCTCGCGGACCATCGCGACGAATTCGCGCCGGTCAGCATTGCGGAGGCAGCGCCCCGCTGGCTGGCTGGCCAAGCATCGCAGCCAGAGCAGATCCAGGCGCCATTGCTGCCGACGTTGCGCGGCACGTTGGAAAACAAAGCCAATGATTTCCTGCGCTGGCTCTGATCGCGGATGGCGAGGGGTTATCGCATCGGCGCAGGCTGATCCGGCTTCAATACCCCGGCCGGTAGCGGACGCCGGCGCGGTCGCACCAATATTCCCAGGCGCGGTCGATGCCCATCAGCGGCTTGTCGCCATAGGCGTCGAGCGTTGCCATCATCTTCTCGACCTCGCCCGGCGACAGGAACTTGATCTCCTTGTAGCGCGACGCCTCGCGCTGCAAATTGGCATTGTCCTGCAGCTTGATCGAGACATAGCAGGCGCGCCGGATCGAGCCGCCGGCCGCGACCGTGCCGTGACCGCGCATCAAGGCACTCGGGCCGCTGCCGACCGTGCGGGCGAGATCGTGGCCCATTTCGATGGTGGTGACCATGAGGTCGGTGTCGCCGAATTTGTCGCGCGGATCCCAAATCGGCACTTCCTTCCCGATGAGCGCGCAATTGTGCATGATCGGCCGCAGCTTTTCGCCGCCGACGCCGAAGGAGATGGTGGCGTGGCTGTGGCTGTGCACGACCGACTTGGCCTCGGGCCGCGCCTGGTAGAGCGCGGCGTGGATGAAGCGCTCCGAATAGGGCGAGCGGCCGCGCGCATCGACCGGCGCGCCGTCGAGCGTGAACTCCATGATGTCGGAAGGCTCGACCATGCGCGGCGCCCGCGCCCGCGACAGCAGGAAGCGGTCGGGACGGTCGGGATGGCGGACGCTGATATGGCCGAAGCCGTCGACGACGCCTTCGAAGGCGAGGATGTGGTTTGCGGCGACGAGCTCGTCGATCAGATCTGCGATGGCGGCCATGGTTTCTCCCCTCATCATGCAGCGCAAGATTGCGCCGGCAATTTAACCGCAGCGTCGCGGCAAGGGAACCGGCGGGCATTTTGATCTGGCACGCCGCGCCGCGGCCCGCGATAAGATGAACGGCGGAGGAATGCCGGGGGACGAGCGATGGCGCAGAATGGAACCTTTGATTACGTCATCGTCGGCGCCGGCTCGGCCGGCTGCACCTTGGCGATGCGGCTGAGCGAGGACGGCGCGCGTGTGCTGGTGCTCGAGGCCGGCGGCTGGGATCGCGATCCCTGGATCCGCATCCCGCTGGGCTGGGGCCGCATTCTCACCAATCGGATGCACGACTGGATGTATTTCACCGAGCCCGAGCCCACCATGGACGGGCGGCGCATCGAATGCGCGCGCGGCAAGGTGATCGGCGGCTCTTCCTCGATCAACGCCATGGCCTATGTCCGCGGCCATCGCGCCGATTACGACCGCTGGGCGGCGGCCGGCCTGCCGGCGTGGTCCTATGCTCATGTGCTGCCGTATTTCCGGCGCCAGGAATCCTGGGAAGGCGGCGCCAGCGCCTTTCGTGGCGGCGACGGGCCGCTGACGACGCGCTACTCGACCTATGCCGATCCGCTGGTCGAGGCCTATCTCGCGGCGGGGCAGGCGGCGGGATTTCCCCTCGTCGAGGATTATAACGGCGCACAGCAGGAAGGCTTCGCCCGCCTGCAATCGACGATCCGCGACGGCCGCCGCTGCAGCCTCGCCGTGGCCTATCTCCGCCCGGCAATGGCGCGCGAGAATGTCACGGTCGAGGTCGCGGCGCTGGCGGCGCGAGTGGTGCTCGAGGGCAGCCGCGCCGTCGGGGTCGAATATCTCCAGCGCGGCCAGCGCATCACCGCGCGCGCCAATCGCGAAGTGATCCTGGCCGGCGGCGTCATCAACTCGCCGCAGCTCCTGATGCTGTCGGGGATTGGCGATCCCGCGGAGCTGACGCCGCACGGGATCGCGGTGAAGGTGCCGCTTAGGGGCGTCGGCAAGAATCTCCAGGACCATATCTCGGCCGGAATCGTCTTTGCCCGCAACGAGCCGGGACCGCTGCAGCGCGCGATGCGGCTCGACCGCATCGCCGGCGAGCTCGCCAAGGCGTACGTCCTCGGCAAGGGCATCGCCACCGATTTGCCCTCGGGCTCGACCGCCTTCATCCGCACCGGCGATGCGAGCGTGCCGAACGTTCAATATCTTCTGGTCGCGGCGCCCTTCGATGCCGCACCCTATCTGCCGCCGTTCAAGCCCGCCTTCGCCGACAGCTTCTCGGTGCGAATCGTCGTGCTGCGTCCGGAGAGCCGCGGCACGATCCGGCTCGCCTCGGCCGATCCGCAGGGGAGCGTCCGGATCCAGCAGAATTTCCTGTCCCACGAGAGCGAGCGGCGGCAACTGCGCGACGGCATCCGCATCATGCGCGAAATTGCCCGGCAGGCGCCGCTGCATTCCTTCATCGCGCGCGAGGCCGCGCCCGGTGCGGCCGCGTCATCCGACGCCGAGATCGACGCCTATGTCCGCGCCACCGGCGTTACCGTCCACCATCCCCTCGGCACCTGCAAGATGGGTCCCGATGCCGATGCGGATGCGGTGGTCGATGCCGAGCTTCGCGTCCGCGGCGTCGAGCGCCTCCGCGTCGTCGATGCCTCGGTGATGCCGGACCTGGTCGGCGGCAACATCAATGCACCCGTGGTGATGGTCGCGGAGATGGCCGCCGATCTCATCCGCGGCCGCTTGCCCTTGGCCCCCGTCAACGTCTGAGCCTGTCACGGAACCGACACCGATCCGTTACGGAAGTGCGACGATCGTCTCTTAAGAATGGCGCGCGGGTTTCAACCGTGTCCAAAGGAGAGAATGATCATGCCGACACCGAATTTGCCGATGAAAATGGCGCGCACGGCGGCGCTGCTCGCGACGACCGCTCTCGCCGGGTTTGTCGTTCCCGGCCACGCGTGGAGCGCCGGCGGCTTCATTCCCGACACGCTCGTCGTGAGCCGGGTCCATTTCGTGCCGGACACGACGCCGCATGACGGCGAGACCTATCCCGAGATCTTCAACGACCCGAACGTGTCGGGCATCCAAGGCACCATCTTTCTCGACACCTACCGCCCCGAGCCCTTTGCGCCGCTGCTGCAAAGCCTGCCGCTGACGGCGTTGTCGCAGGCGTCGGGGGCGGGCGCGCCAATCATCACGACGAGCTTCAGCTCGAAATCCGAGGGCTCCTTGCACCTGTCGGTCGACGGCCGCTTCCTCACCTATATGGGTTACAACGGCGCGCCCGGCGCCGAGGGCGTCTCCAACTCCGAAACGACGCTTCTCGCCGCGCAGATCCAGCCTCTCCCGGCGGGGACGGCGCTCTTCGACCGCGCGATCGCGCTCGTCAAATACGATGGCAGCGTCGCCGTGAGCGACGAGAATTACGCCTTCAGCGGCGACAATCCGCGCGGCGCCATCACCGTCGACGGCACCCAGTTCTACATGGCCGGCAACGCCGACTCGACCGAAAACAAGACCCCGGCGGGCACCGGGCCGGGCTTCACCGTCGGCGTGCGCTACGGGCTGCCGGGCGCGGTGACGCCGGGCACGCCCAATTCCACGCAGCTCGCGACCTATCTGGCGAGCGATCGTCCGGACGAATCGACGAAGCAGCACGTCAAGGACAACAACTGGCGCGGCATCGGCATCTTCAACGATGCCAAGGGCAATCCCACGCTCTATGTCTCGAAGGGCAGCGGCGGCAACGGCGATGACGGCATCTTCCAGGTCGTGAACAACAACGGCAGCGGGCTGCCGATGCCGACGACGCCGCCCACGCCGCCCAACACCATCACGCAATTGATCGGCGACCAGGCCACCAACCCCGCGACCGGCGCATCTTCACCGCTCGTTCCCTTCGCCTTCTTCTTCGCGAACCCGACGACGCTCTATGTGGCCGATGAAGGGAATGCCAGCATTCCCGTGCTGGACTCGAGTGGCAAGCCCGTGCTCGACGCGAACGGACAGCCGGTCGTGGACTATGTTTCCGACCCGCTCGCGGGGCTGCAGAAATGGGTCCTCGTCGGCGGCGTCTGGCAACTCGAATATGTGCTGCAGGACGGCCTGCATTTGAACGAGCCGCAGACCATCTGGGGCTACCCGGTGCCGACGCGCACGACGGGCTTGCGCAATATGACCGGGAAGGTCAATGGCGACGGGACCGTCACGCTCTATGCCATCACGGCGCAGAGCAGCGAGATCTCCGGCGGCGAGCCCGATCCGACCGAGTTGATCAAAGTCACCGACGTGCTGGCGGCGACCCATCTGCCGCTCGACGATCGCGATAACGACCAATTCTTCCGCGATTTCGACGACCATGGCGACAGCCTCGAGCGCTTCGTCACGCTCCAGGTCTCTCGTCCCGGCGATGTCTTCCGCGGCGTCGCTTTCGCGCCGTCAAATCCCTGACGGCGGTCGCCGATCGGTGAGCCCTGCGCCAGCGTGGGGCTCGCCGGTTTGCCTCAGGTCTCGGACGGCCGGACGAAGCAGAGAATGCCGCGCGTCGGTTCGTAGCAGACGACGGCACGGCCGGTGGGATTGTCGATGTGGTCGAGAACCCGCTCCTGCGGGACCGAGATCCAGCGCTCGTCGATAAACGCCTCGTAGCCTTCGCCCCGGCTGCGATATTCGGTGGCGCGGCAATCGGCAATGGAGCAGCAGGACACGCCGGTCCCGGGCTGGCGCAGGCTTTGGAACCACGGCGCCAAGGTCGGGTCCGCTCCCTCCGGTGGCGCAGCGCTCAGCGCGCCGATGCAAGCCAGGGAGAGGATTGCCGCCGCCACAATCGCCCAAACCGGGCGGAGCCCTAATGCACTGGAACCGGCGACAAAACCAGGATTGTCGCTCATCTCGCCCTTCCCCGGCCCGATGGCCTTCGCTCGGCGCGAGCAACCGCGCCATGCTATGGTATTGCGCGATTGGTTAACGCCGGCTTTGCCAGCCCGGAACAATTCTGAAGTAATTTTTCAGCGCCGATCCAGATCCATTTGGGTAAAAACTGGTTTTCCGAGTCGAGAAGACAACCCAAAGTGGTAGGTTCGGTGACCCGGCGGATCCTCAGGACTCGCTGCAATCCGCGGCACGCCCGCCCGAGCGGCGCCGCGCGACCTGCGCGTCCGGGTTGCGAGACCGGCTCGGAGCGGACAACGCCCGCCCGGCACGAATCAGCGATCGATTGGCCTCGGCGGCGGCAGCGCGCGGTGACTCGCCCACGCGCGCCGGTGATGCCGCGCGCTATTGCGCGGCGAGGAAAGCGGTAACTTCGCTGATCTCCTGCGCCGAGAGATTCATGGAGTTCTGGTGCATGATCTCGTTGGCGCGGGAATTGACCGCGAAGGCCTCCAACTGGCCCTCGAGATAGCTTCGGTGCTGCCCGGCGAGCCGCGGGATCGTGATGTTGCCCTCGGCCTTCTCGCCGTGACATGCCATGCACGGCGGCACATCTTTCGCCGCGATACCGTCATCGAAGATCTTCTTCCCGGCCGCCACTTCCACCGAATTCTCCGAGCTGCCCTCAGCCGGCGCTTGCGAGGAAAAGAACTGCGCCAGACCGTCGATCGTCGAATCGCTGAGCTGCGCCGCCATGCCCCACATGTAGGTATGGGCATGCGGATCGGCCCGCGTGTGATCGCGGAACGCCTTGAGCTGCGCCTCGAGGTAGTCCTTCTGCTGGCCCGCGAGATTCGGGAAGGTCGGGTTGACGCTTTTCCCGTTCAACCCATGACAGGACGAGCAGACATGCTCGGTACCCGCGACTTCGGCGGTCATGGGCGCGCTGGCGTTTTGTTCGCCGGCGGTGCAGCCCGCCGCGGCGAGAAGGAGCGCAACCGCCAAGGCAGAGTTCCTGTTCATATGCCTCTCCAGGCCAATCGAGTGATGCGTGGGACCCGCGGACACCGCGTTCGGGCATCGGCGCTGGACCATCAGAACGCCATCCAAGCGAAGAAGAACAGCGTATTGTTGTCGTGCGCGTTGCGTCCGGCTCCGTCGAAATTGTTCACCCCGCCGGCGAATTTGTCGTAATAGATGTATTGCACTCCCAGCTTCACATTGAGCCAGGGCCAGAAGGACGGCCCGCCGTGGTTGAACGGCATGTAGTCGACTTCGCCGATCCAGCCGGTGGTGTTTGCGACGCCCGTGCGGCAGCCGCCGGCTCCGAAGGACGTGCCTGTGGCGCGCATCGCTCTGGCGAAGAGGCCCGTCCTGACGCTCGAGGTGCAGAGCGAGCCCCCGCCTGACAAGACGGGGCCAGTAGAGAGCATGGCCCAGAAGGGTATGGCGCCGGCTGCGCCGCCCGTGCCTCCGCAAAAGTCGCTGCCGCCGCCCACCATCGTGCCGGACAAGGAGCCGGACGTGGCCGAGGCGTACCGGCGGCAGATGCCGACGTTTCAGATCCTCGAGGAGCGGGCGGCGCCCCGACGCCGTGTCGCGTTGAAGGGCATGGTCATCGCCGCGGCGATT
>Ga0209415_10004164_pt1 | contig 26593 bp, 20 predicted proteins | sample PeaSoiSIISIP2007_FD_187696 | JGI IMG/M metagenome (GOLD analysis project Ga0209415, IMG submission 187696) | Peat soil microbial communities from Weissenstadt, Germany - SII-SIP-2007 (SPAdes) (version 2) | ecosystem: Environmental > Terrestrial > Soil > Wetlands > Peat | place: Germany... | reverse complement strand
GGCGACGGCCGCTTCCTCCGCCGCGACGGGCCACCCGGCGAGGCCCAGGATGGTGGCCGCGAGGCCGTCGTGCGCCTCCGCCCCGCGGGTCAGCGACCGCAGCTCGGAATGCTCCACGACCGGCCGTCCGACACCGCCGGCGTACGCCAGGGCGTGCCTGAAGAGGGCCGCCTCGTCGACCGGGGCGCCGTCATCGCTGAAGCCGATGGCGCCCGCGGCGGCCAGCTCGGCCATCGGTGCCAGGCGCTCACCGGCACGGCCCGCGGTGGTCGAGCCGTACACCAGGAGACGCACGGGGGATCCGCTGTCCCGACCGCGGGCCAGGACGTCGCGGACCGCCGCCGCGTCGTCGATCGGCGGCGTCGTATTGGGCATCGCGCACACCGTCGTGAAGCCGCCGGCGGCCGCCGCGGTAAGGCCCGTGCGGATCGTCTCGGCGTCCTCACCGCCTGGCTCCCGGAGATGCGCGTGGAGGTCGACCAGGCCGGGCATGACCACCACCGCGGGGCCGACGCCGGATCGCCGGTGGGTGGCCCACGTGAGCTCGGCGACGCGGCCGTCCTCCACGGCGATGGTGCCCACCCCGCTGCTCCCGGAGGCAGGGTCCAGCAGGAGCGCGTCCTCGACGAGCAGGTGGCGGCACGGTTCGCCGACGCGAGGCGGTCGCGGCGGGCGCACGCTCATCGGGGCGCCGCCAGCAGCTCCAGGATGGCCATCCGGACGGCGATGCCGTTGGCCACCTGGCGCGTGATGACGGAGGCCGGGCCGGCAGCCACGTCGGGGGCGATCTCCACGCCCTCGTTCATCGGTCCCGGGTGGAGGACCAGGGCGTCGGGTCGGGCGCGTCGGAGGCGCGCCGCGGTGAGGCCGTAGCTCGCCGTGTACTCCGAGAGGGACGGCAGGAGACCGGCCGTCATGCGCTCCTGCTGGAGCCGCAGGGCCATCACGGCATGCGCGCCGGCGAGGGCCCGGTCGATGTCCGCGGTGACGGTCAGGCGGCGGTCGGCCGGCAGGGCCCGCGCCCAGGCCTCGAAGCCCGGCAGCAACGTGGCCGGCCCGCAGACCCACACGTCGGCCCCCGCCGTCGTGAGGCTCCAGATGTTGGAGCGGGCGACGCGCGAATGGAGGATGTCGCCCAGGATGACGATCTTGCGGCCGGAGATCCGGCCGCCCGGCAGGTTGCCCCGCAGCGTGTAGAGGTCCAGCAGCGCCTGGCTTGGATGGGCGTGCCAGCCATCGCCGGCGTTGACGACGTGACCGCCGAAGACGTCGGCGGCGAGGTACGGGGCACCGCTCCGGCCGTGGCGCATGACCAGGACGTCCGCGCCGAGCGCCTCGAGCGTGCGCACCGTGTCCACCAGCGACTCGCCCTTGGTCACCGAGCTGCTGGCGGCGGCCACGTTGACCACGTCAGCGCCGAGGCGCCTGGCGGCCGCCTCGAACGAGACACGGGTGCGGGTGGAGGCCTCGTAGAACAGGATGGTGACACCCACGCCCTGCAGCGAGGCCCGGCGCGCGCCGCGGTGGCGCAGGATGACGGCCATCTCGTCGGCGCGGCGCATGACCGTGTCGAGGTCGGCCGCCGTGAGGTGGGCCACGTCGAGCAAGTGGCGATGCTGCCAGGGCTGCGGACCGGTCACGAGGCGACGGCCGCTCCCGGCTCCGCGATCCGTTCGATGAAGACGCCGTCCTCGCCGCCGTCGACCTCTTCCAGGTGGACGCGGATGACCTCCTCACGCGAGGTCGGCACGTTCTTGCCGACGTGGTCGGCGCGCACCGGCAGCTCGCGGTGGCCGCGGTCCACCAGCACCGCCAGGCGGATGGCCGCCGGCCGGCCGTGGTCCATCAGGGCGTCCAGGGCGGCCCGAGTGGTCCGGCCCGTGAAGAGCACGTCGTCGACGATGACGACGGTGCACCCGTTGAGATCGAAGGGCAGGTCGGTGCCCTTGACGATGGGCTGCCGCGCCACGAGCGAGAGGTCGTCCCGATAGAAGGTGATGTCGAGTGACCCGACCGGCGGGGCGACTCCCTCGTGGGCCTCGATCGCCGCCGCGATCCGATGCGCGAGCGGCACGCCGCGGCGCTGGACGCCGACCAGGGTCAGGCCCTCGATGCCGCCGTGCTTCTCCACGACCTCGTGGCTGATCCGCACCAGCGCGCGGCGCACATCGTCGGCGGTCATGATCTGGCGCGCGTTCACGGCTCCTCCCTCTCGCCGGGCTCACGGGACCGGTCCCTGAGGCGGGCTGAGGATACCAGTCGGCCGCCGGCGGGTCGCCCGGGCGGCGACGTCGGAGAGCCCGGGCTCAGAAGGCGAGCGTCACGCCGTGGCGGATCGGGATGTGGACGTCCCCCGGGCCGTCGGCACCCCAGGTCACGACGCGCAGCTCACCGACCTCGCCGCTCGCATCCGGCGTGACCCACGCGACGCGTCCGTCACTCAGCGAGAAGGCCCGCTGGGCCGGCGTCGAGCCCAGCAGGTCCTGCCCCGCGGGCGCGCCGGCGGTGACGACAATGAGGGTGCCCACGTCCGACCCCGGCGCGTCGGCCGTCCAGATCCCGTAGGCGCTGCCGTCCGGCGCCCAGTGCACCAGCCAGTCGGTGACGTCGGTGCCGATCTGGGTCACGGGGTACGGGACCGCGGCCGGCGACGCATCCGCATCCGACGGCGAGGCCGAGGGCGAGACCGCGGCCGGGCTGGTCCTGGGCCTGGCGGAGCCGCTCGGCCGCGGCGTGCGGGCCGTCGCCGTCGGCCCGGTCAGCGGCGGCGTCGGGCTGGCCCCCCCGAGGCTGTCGGACGGGGTCACGGAGGGGCTCGGCATGGGGCTCGGGGACGTGGGGCCTGGTGCGCCGGCCGTGTCGGCCGGGCTCGGCGACGGTGTGGCCAGCGGCGGGATGCCGGTGGCGGCCGACCAGTCGGCGATGAACAGCGCGCCGGCGGTGAGGCTCACCGTCGGGCCCTGCGCCGTCAGGGTGCCGGTCCAGTAGACGACCAGATGGCCGGTCGGGTCCACCGCCGGCAGCCACGCGTCGTCGAGGGCGACGGGCTGGGCGGCACCGGTCGCCGCATCGAGCAGCACCGTCGTGGCGACGATCGATGGCGTCGCGGCGGCCGCCGACGCCTGGGCCGGCGTCCTGGTGGCCGAGGGGTGGCCGCTGGGCGGATGCGACGAGGCGCTCTTGGCCGGGCGGGCGGTGGCCGGGGTCCGGCTGACGACGATCCGTTGCCCGTCCCAGGACGCGAAGTAGGAGCGGTGGTCCGTGGTGAGGGCCTTCGCCGCCGGGGCGCCGACGCGCCAGACGTAGACGTCCGGTCCGGCGCTGCCGTCGGCCGGACGAGCACTGAAGGCCAGGATCGTCCCATCGGGCGACCAGGCCGCGGGCGCGCCCGCGGCGATGACGCCGCTGAGAAGCTGCTGGACGGTCGCATCCGCCAGGTCGGCCGCCGACGGCGAGGCGGTCGGGCCGGTCTGCCCGGTGGCCGCAGCCGTGGAGAGCGAGGCGCTGGGGCCGGGTGGCCCCGGCCTCCGGCTGGCGCTGGAGCGTGCCGTGGCCGACGGCGACTCGGTCGCCGTCGCCTCCGAACCAGGTAGGGAGATCACGGAGTAGATGGCGCGACCCAGGTCGTCGCGGGCGGTGATGGCCAGGTTGCCGTCGGCGGCGAGCGCCAGGTCACGCGGGGAGAGCGCCGCGTCCAGGGCGACCCGTGCCACCGGGCGGGGCGTCGGTCCGGGGTCCGCGCAGTCGGCCGCACTGGCCGGGCAGACGGAACTGACCTGTGTCTGGTAGATCGTGATCTGGTTGCCATCGGTGGTCAGATAGGCGACGGGCTCCGGGGTCACGGGGAAGGGCGTCGTATCGGGCGGGGCGATATCGAACGGCCCCAGGCCGGACGCCCCGAGCGCCACCGCCAGCACCAGGCCAAGGCTGGCCAGGGAACCCAGCGCGACCAGGCGGGGCGCCCTGGTGTGCCGCCCGACCTCGTGGTCCAGCGCCGTCGCGGTGCGTGCCCAGAGGTCTCGCGGGGGATCCGGAGCGTGCAGGACCCGCAGCGCCTTCCGTTGCGCGTCATACGCCTGGGCCACGCTGCGGCATGGACCACACGTTGCGAGGTGCGCCTGCAGGCTCGCTTCAGCGGCGGGCTCGAGCGGCTCGTCCACGCGTCGGGCGAGCGCCTCGCGGAACGGCAGGTGGCGGTCCCGCGGTCTCATCGGTCGTCCCGGGACCGTTCGGTGCGGGACCCGCGCTGGCTGCCGCGCTCGGCGGCGGCCGCCTGCTCCACGGCCAGGGCCTGGCGGAGCGACTCGCGGGCACGCGTCAGGAGAGCCCGCGCGGCGACGTGGGAGATGCCAAGCGCCTGGGCCAGCTCGACCCCCGAGAGCTCCTGGAGTTCGGCCAGCAGGATCGCCTGGCGCTGGCGCGCCGGGATGGCCGCGAGGGCCCGCTCGAGGTCGCCGGACAGGCGTCGCTGGAGGGCGGTCTCCTCGGCCGACGCGGCGACCCCGCGAGACTCGCCCGTCCAGGGCACGAAGCGGACGATGCGGCGGCGGCGCAACTCGTCGAGGGCGGTGCGCCCGGCGATCTGGTACAGCCACGCGCGGGCGTGGGCCGGGTCCTCCAAAGTGTCGAAGGCGCGGTAGGCCTTGACGAACGTCTCCTGCGCGAGGTCGGCGGCCGTCTCGGGCTCACGCACCATGTGGGCCAGGTAGGCGTAGATCTCGGCGTGATGCAGCCGGAAGAGCTGCTCCACGAACGCGCGGGCGGTGGCGCGATCCGTGGTCATGGCCGCGCTCGGTGCCGCGACGGCCTTGGCGATCGACAACGATTGCCTGTTCCTCTCCGATGCGCGGCCGGGTCCGGGCCAGCCGCGATTCGGCGGCGACACTCGGCGCGCTCCGTGAGCCTGTGACGGGCTGCGAGCCCGTCATGTGACGGGAACCACACGGCGATGGCGGCTCGCATCTCAGTCGCCGCGGTCCCAGGCCGCCACGGGGCGTCCGGAACGGCCCACGTCCGACAGGCCCGCCGCGGCGAGCAGGTCGGTGACCGCCTCCTCCGGGCTGATGGGGTTGACGGGCAGGCCGGTGCCCAGCTCCAGGCCGGCGATCTCGCGGAGCCGGGGATGGATCTCCCAATGCCAGTGATACGTGTCGTCCACGCGGTCCTGGAGGGGTGCTGTATGGAGGACCAGGTTGTAGGGCGGCCCATCCAGCGCCTCGAGGAGCCGGAGGACCTTCTGCAGGGTCTCTGCCGCGCTCGTCAGCTGGGTGTCGGTGGCACGCGCGAAATCGGCCTCGTGCTCGCGCGGCACGACCCACAGCTCGAACGGGGAGCGCGACGCGTAGGGAGCGAAGGCGATGCTGGCGGCGTCCTGGAAGACGAGCCGCTCACCGCGCGCCACCTCGTCACGCACCAGCCGGCAATACGGGCAGACGCCCTCGCGGATCAGGTAGCGCGCCGCGCCACCCAGCTCCTCCCCCACGCGATGCGGGATCTGCGGCAGGTCGTAGGTGTCCAGGCACAGGTGGTTGGTCAGGGCGCCGGCCTGACGACCCCAGTTCTGGACCACCTGGAGGTAGGCGGTCTCGCCGTTGCGGCGGGCTTCGGCGATCGTGTCCCGCGCCCGGGCCAGCATGGCCACCACGACGGCCGGTGTCTCGCGGCTGAGCGGACCGTGGTGCTCCGGCGGCGCGACGATGGTGGCCCACGAGCCGACGTCGGCGACGAGGCCCAGCGACGCCTGGCGCGGCGCCTCACGACCGCCGTCCCGGGCCCCCTCGCGCGCCCCGTCACGGGGGGCCTCACGGGGTTCGAATTCCGGGCCGGCGATGGAGAAGGCGTGCTGTTTGAGGACCCGGACGCGGACGCCGCCACCCGGCGGTTCCAGGCAGTTCGCGCAGCGCGGGTTGCCCACCGGCTCTGCCCGGCGCGCGAACCGGCTCCGATCGTACGCCCGGTCGACGACGACAGCGACCCACCACCCGGTCACGTCGTCGCGACGGAGCTCGAACATGCCGCCGCCCGGCATCGTGGTCCTCAGGCGCCCGGATCGGGCGGAAGCGCCGCCTGCGGAGCGAACGCACCGAGCAGGCCACGGAACGCCGACCCGAAGGTTTCGGCCGCCTCATGGACCGAGGCGGTCGAGGGCGCCGCGTCGAGCCGTCCCAGCTCGCGCGCGATGGAGGTGACGGTGACCCCGGGCAGCCCGCATGCCTCGATGAGGTCGAACGCGGCCAGCTCGACGGTGACGTTGAGGGCGATGCCGTGGTACGTCACGCCCCGTTCGATCCGCACCCCCAGGGCGCCGATCTTGCGTGGCATCGCCGCCGCCCGATCCACCCAGCAGCCGGGGAACCCGTCGCGCCGGTCGCCGTCCACCCCGAAGGCGGCGCAGGTGTCGCGCATGGCGGCCTCGAGCAGGCGCACGAGCGGCCGGACCATGAGGTGGCGCTCGGAGAGGCGCAGGATGGGGTAGGCCACCAGCTGGCCCGGCCCGTGGTAGGTGACCTCGCCGCCGCGCTCGGTACGGATGAGCTCGAGGCCCCGGCGGGCGAGCTCGTCGGGCCCGACCCGCACGAACGCCGGGTCCGCCGACCGGCCCAGGGTGAGCACGGGCGGGTGTTCCAGCAGCAGGAGCTGGTCGGGGATCCGTCCGGCAGCCCGGGCCGCGACCAGCTCATGCTGCATCGCCCAGGCCTCGCGGTACGGCACGCGGCCCAACCAGCGGATCTCGAGGTCGTCAGGGGTCGATGCCGGGCGCGTGGCTGGACGGGCTTCGAGCGGGCCCCCGGTCGCGCGGCCGAGCAGCGTGGCATCCATCGGGGGCAGTATGGCAGCCCCCTCTCACGGCCCGACCAAGGTCCCCGAGGGCGTGCCGCCCCGGGCGCCTGGACCCTAGGCGCGGACCTCCTGGCGCATGAAGACGACGTACGCCAGCCCGAAGCACACGACCGTCTCGGCCAGGAGGGCGATCACCTGGGGCAGGGTGAGCAGCAGGCTCTGGTCCAGGGGCAGCGCGGACGGCAGGGCCTGCGGATCGCCCTGCTGGTCGATCGGGATGATGCCCACCGTCTGGACGGTCGGATCAAGCAGGTAGGCGCCGGACTCGCCGTAGAGCGTGCCCGGTGAGACGCGGGACAGGTCCAGCTGCGTCTGCACGTTGGCGATCTGCTGGTCGATGGTGGCCGTGCTGGAGACCGGCGCGAGATAGCCGGCGAAGATGCCCACCAGGAGGGCCGTGAAGAGGGTCAGCACGATCCACAGGCCGATGGCCGCGAGGGCCGAGGTGGCCGCGCGGCGCAGGACGACCGAGCAGAGCATGGCGAAGGCCAGCCAGAAGCCCAGGTAGACCAGCGAGACGACGTACCACACCGCCAGGCGTGCCAGGTCATCCGGCGAGGGCTGGATCCCCAGGACGACGAACGCCACGCCCGATACCAGCATCGTGATGGCCAGCAGGACGAGGCCGATCATGGCCAGGCCGGCGGCGAACTTGCCGTTGATGACGTCGTCACGGTGGATGGGCTGCGCGATGAGCCGCGGCAGCGTCCGCTCGGCCCGTTCGCCGTTGACGGCATCGAAGCCGAAGGCGATGCCGAGCAGCGGCCCGAGCAGCCCCACGAGCGCCACGAACGACGGGATCTGCGACGACGTCGGCTGGTTGCTGAAGAGCTGGACGAAGAGGCCCGTGGTGCCGGTCGCGGCCTCTGCGTTGCCGCGGACGTAGGTCGCCGTGGAGTAGATGGCGGCCACCGCCGCGAGTCCCAGGAGGGCGATCAGGATGAAGAGCCTGATGCTCATGATGCCGTCGGCGAACTCCTTGGCGGCCACGACTCGCCAGCCCCCGCGCGGCGGGCGGGCGGGCCGGGGCGCGATGATGGCCGCGGTCGCGGTGGCGGCCCCGGCCTCAGGCTGCCCGGTCATGCTCGACCTCGTCCTTGGCGAAGTAGCGCATGTAGATCTCGTCCAGGTCGTCGCCGATCCGGCGCAGCTGCCACACGGTCATGCCGCGGCCGGCCAGGTCGCGGGTCAGGCGGCCCCGCACGCTCTGGGCACCGGCCACCCGCCACAGCGTGGGGTCGTGCGGATCGCGTGTCGCGGTGCGCACGCCGGGGATGGCTAGCAGGGCCGCCGAGACCTGGTCGGCCGGCCCGTCGATGCCGACCTCGAGTTCGATCCCGCCGCCCGCCAGCTGCTCGGCCAGCTTGGCCATGGGCCCCTGGGCCAGGATCCGCCCGGCGCGGAAGATGGCCACGCGATCGCATACCTGGTGGACCTGGTGGAGGAGGTGGCTGGAGAGGAGGACCGTCACGCCGCGTTCGTGGGCGAGGACCCGGATGAGATCGAGCACCTCGGCGACGCCGGTCGGGTCGATCGAAGCGGTCGGCTCGTCCAGGATCACCACCGACGGGTCCTTGACCAGCGCATCGGCCAGGCCCAGCCGCTGCCGCATGCCGCGCGAGTACTGCTCCACGGGGCGGTCGGCGGCGTCCGCCAGGCCGACCTGCTCCAGGAGGCCGCCGATCCGCTCGTCCCCGGCGCGCCGTTCCAGGCCGTTGAGGGCGGCCGTGTAGCGCAGGTTCTGGCGCCCCGTGAGGCCGCCGTAGAAGCCCACGTCGTCGGGCAGGTAGCCCACCCGGCTCTTGACCTCCAGGGGCTGCCGGGTGGGGTCGAAGCCCACCACGTGGGCCTTGCCCGACGTGGGCTCGGACAGGCCCAGCAGCATCAGGATGGTGGTCGTCTTGCCCGCGCCATTGGGCCCCAGCAGGCCGAAGATCTCGCCCGGCTGGACGACCAGGTCGAGGTGGTCCACGGCCACCAGCGAGCCGTACTGCTTGGTCAGCTGGCGGGTCCTGATGACCGCCTGCCCCGACGGCTCCTCGGCGCGCGCGACGCGCTCGTGGCGCCCCTTCTGGCGCATCTCAGCGGCGGCCGTAGCGGCGGAAGACCCAGCCCAGCCCGATGATCACGAGGGCGATGAGGCCCAGGCCGATGAAGCCCCACAGGGGCGAGGTCTGGACCGTCGTGCGGATGTCCACCGTGGCGGTGGCCGTTCCGGCGGTGGCCGTGAAGGTGATGTCGTAGTCACCCGACAGGGCGTCGCTGGCCGGCTGGATCGTGGCGGTGACCGTATCGGTGGCACCCGGCGCCAGGGTGGCGATGCTGGTGGGCGCGAACGTCGTCGTCCAGCCCGTCGGCGGCGTGGAGGTGACGGTGACGTTCTGGAGGGGCGTCAAGCCGGTGTTCGTGACGACGAGGGAGACGGTGCCCGTCGAGCCGGCCGTGACGCTGGCGTTGAGGACCTGGTTCGGCGTCGACAGCGAGACGGACGGGCTGCCCGTGACGTCCGCCTCGAGGTTGGCCGACGCGGTCTGGCCGCCGCCGGCGACCGTGATCTGGATGGGGTACGCGCCGGCCGCCACCGAGCTGGGCGGGGTGGCGGACACGCTCAGGGTGTCATTGGCGCCGCCGTCGATGGTGTCGGTCAGGGCCTGGGTGTTGCTGGCCGGGCTGACGGTGACCTGCCAGCCGGCCGGTCCCTGGCCCTGCAGGGTGAAGGTCTGCTTCTGCGTGCCCGTGTTGGTCAGCGTCAGGCTGTAGCTGAAGGTGCTCGTGGCCGTGCCCGAGAGCTTGGCGAAGTCGGTCGTCAGCTGGATGGCGCCGCTGGTCCCGCCCAGCACGGTCACCTGGAGGGGGAGGTGCCGCGTGCCCTCCGATGCCGTGGCGGTGACGGTCAGCGTCTGCGAGCCCGGGGTGGCCGCCTGCGGCACGGTCACGGAGAGCTCGACCGAGGCCGCCGTCGCGCCGCCCACGTAGACCGCGTTGACGGCGTTGCCGCCGCCCTGGATGTTCGCCGTCCAGCCGCTCGGCACGCCGTCCACGGCGAGGTCCACGCGCTCGGCCGCGGGCACGGTGATGTCCAGGTTGAACGTCACGTTGTTGCCCGGCTGGACGCTCACGGCGGGGTAGGGCGTGGTGATGCCGAAGGTCGCGGCGGCGACGGTCGCCGGCGCCGCGATGGACAGCAGCACGAGCCCCGCGGACAGCAGCAGGCCGGTCAGGCGTGTAGTGGTCATCGTCCCTCTCGTGGTCGGTGGTGGGCGCCGGTCGCCGGTCGGCCAAGGACAGGCGGCGGCTGACTGGGCGCTCTGCATCCGTATCGTGGCTGAGATCGGTCCAAGAAGAGTAGCCGGTTTGATCAAGATTCCTTCATCGCGCTCGTCGCGATCAGCCGCCCATGACCAGGCCGGCCGTGGCGGCGAGCACGACCACGATGATCGGCGGGGTCCGCACAGCGACCAGCAGGACGAGGGCCGCGGCGAGGACCCCCAGATCGGCGGCGGTGTGGACGCTGGAGGTCCAGAGCGGATCGACCAGCGCGGCCGCCAGCAAGCCGACCACGACCGCGCCGATGCCGGCCAGGGCGGGCGCCAGCCTGCTGCGTACACCGTCCCACACGGGCAGCACCGCCGCCAGCAGCAGGAACGACGGAAGGTAGATCGCCAGGAGCGCCACGACCCCCCCGAGCGGTCCGTTCGGGTCGGGCGTTTCGATGGCGCCCAGGTACGTCGCGAACGAGAACAGCGGGCCGGGCACGGCCTGGGCGGCGCCGTAGCCGGCCAGGAATTGGGCCTGCCCGACCCATCCGGGATGGACCACCGCGCTCTGGAGCAGGGGCAGGACGACATGGCCACCGCCGAAGACGAGGGCTCCGGTCCGGTAGAAGGCGTCGGCCAGCGCGACCACGTGCGACCCGGATGCGTCGGCGGCCAGCGGCAGGCCGATCAGCAGGGCGACGAAGGCGACCAGCGCCGCGACCGACACCGCCGACGGGCGACCCACGGACGCCCCTGCTGGTCTCGGACCGGGCTCCGGCCGCGGCAGGACGAACCAGCCGAGCAGGCCCCCCGCGACGATGAGGGCCGGCTGACTGATGGGCGTGGTCACGAGCAGGGCGACGGCGGCCGCGGCGACGGCGACCGTGGCACGCGGCAGGTCCGGCGTCAGGCGCCGGGACATGAGCCAGAGCGCCTGCGCGACGATCGCCACGGCGGCCAGACCAAGCCCGTGGGCGAGGCCGGCCGGGATCCCGCTGCCGGAGCGGGCCACCCCGGCGAAGATGACCATGAGCAGGGCGGACGGCACGGTGAACCCGAGCCACGCCGCCAGCCCGCCCATCGCCCCCGCATGGCGCGCCCCGATGGCGATCCCGAGCTGGCTGCTGGCCGGTCCCGGCAGGGCCTGGCAGAGCCCGACGAGTTCGCCGAAGGCGGCATCGTCGAGCCACCGTCGCCGCTCCACGTACTCGCGACGGAAGTAGCCGATGTGCGCGACCGGCCCCCCGAACGAGGTCAGGCCCAGGCGGAGCGCGGAGGCCATGACCTCCGCGACACGCGTGGCGAGCGGGCCTTGGTCACGCTCCAGGCCGTCGGCGGGCTGCATCGCCACTAGAGCCTACCGGCGAACGCGTCCTCCGGGGCGGCGACGGCGACGGCCCGGCCGGTGGTCAGGCCGGGATGGTCTCCTCGGGCGGCTCGGTCTCGACCCGCCGGTGCGCCCGGAAGGTGAACGAGGCCCAGGTGGCGAGCAGCGTCGCCGCGATCGACAGGGACACCGACAACAGCACGAGAGCCAGCATGCGCTTCATGGTTCCCACGTCCTCCTGTTCCTGCGGGGCGCGATCCACCGCTGGGCGTGTGCGGATCACGCTCGACAGTCCAGCCTCCGGCGGCGACCCGCCACGGGCAAGTGCCATTGCGCCCGACCTGACGGGCCCTTGGCAACGCGCGACGCATGACGCGGCAGCGGACCCGCCGCGAACCCCTAGCGGCGCACCTCCGGAGGCCGTACTGTGCGCGTCATCGCGGCAGCGGACGGGAGGTCGGATTGGACGTCATCCTCATCGGTTTCATCGGCGGGTACATCTACGGCGGCTTCCGCACCGGTTTCCTGAAGCGGCTGCTGGGCATCGCCTTCATGGTCATCGCGTTCGTGGTGAGTGCCTACCTCCGGGTGCCGGTGGGGGCCATCGCCAGCACCTTCTTCAAGGGCATCCCGTCCGATTACGCCAACCTCGTGGGGTACGCCATCGCGTTCCCGGTCATCCTCGCCGCGCTCCACATCGCCAGCCGGCTCATCCTGGGCAAGACCGATGTGCACGGCTTCGTCGCGGAGGGCACCGACAAGGTGCTTGGCGCGATCCTGGGTGGGGTCGAGGCCGTCCTGATCCTGTCGGCCGGGATCGTGATCCTCGACACGTACTTCGGCACCGCCTCGACGCTCGGCGCCTCGTTCCACGCGGGCTACCTCAAGGACCTCACCCAGGCCGTCAACGGATCGGAGACCGTGAAGCTGCTGCGCGACACGACGGTGCCGGTCGTGCTGGCGATCCTGGGTCCGATCCTGCCCAAGGACGTCAGCACCATCGTGCCGGGCGGCCTGCCGACCCGCCTGCCCTTCCCCACGCCCTGAGGGCAGCTCGCCGGCGCCCCCGCGTGGTGGGATCTGTCGGCGGGCCGACACGCCCCGCGGACTCCATGCGATTGACAAACCGCCCGCGGCGCTCATGCTTGGGTCAGGAACGTTGCTCCCACGTGAGGCGGACCGATGCCCTTGTACCTTGATACCCACGACAGGATCGATGGCCTGACCGGCGAGGCCGTGGCGCAGGCCCATGCAGCCGACCTAGCGGTGCAGGGCAAGCACGGGGTCAAGTACCTGCGCTACTGGTATGACGAGGCCACCGGGAAGGTCTTCTGCCTCGCCGAGGCGCCGAGCGCGGAGGCCGCGATCGCCGTCCACGCCGAGGCGCACGGCCTCCTCGCCGACTCGATCGTCGAGGTCAAAGAGGGAGCGTAGCCAGGGTCTCGTTGGGCGTCATGAGACGCCCGTCGCGACGGGCCGCCTCGAATCGTTCGGTGCCGAGACGGGCTTCGAGGTCGGCCAGACGCTGCTCCCGGGCGGCCGCCGCCTGCGGGGGGACCGCGGCGCGGATGGCCTCGCGGAGGGATTCAGCGGTCCCATGCAGCCGGGTGGCCGCCTCGGCGTCGTCCGCCGCGACCGCAGCGGCGAGACTCTCCATGGCGCTGGCGAGGCCCGGCATGTCGCCCAGATCCTGGCGGATGGCCAGGCTCCGGCGGAACAGGTCGCGGGCGCGCGGGATGTCCTCGTTGGAGAGGGCGAGCTCGGCCAGGTGGGTGAGGACGCGCGCGACTCCGCGGCGGTCGCCGATCTCCTCGAGCAGCGCCAGCGCCTCGACATGGAGCGACCGGGCCGCCTCGCGATCCCCGGCGCGGCTCGTCGCCAGGGCGAAGGTGTCCAGCGCGAAGGCCTCGGTCCATCGGTCGCCGCGCGCCCGGATGGTGGCCAGGATCTCCGCGTGCAGGGCGCGAGCGGTCTCCAGGTCGCCCTGTCGCGTTGCGACGTCGGCCAGGTTGATCGAGCCGAAGGCGACGCCGCGTTCGTCACCGATCGCCCGGCATGCGGCGACCGCCTCCTCGTAGAGGGCACGCGCCCGCTCGTGATCGCCCAGCTGGACCGCGGTGTTGGCGAGGTTGTTGGCCGCGTAGGCCACGCTCTGACGGCTGCCCAGCTCACGGTGCAGGGCCAGGCTTGCCTCGTGGAAGGTGGCCGCAGCACGGAGATCGCCCTGCATGAACGCCAGGTTGCCGGCCCCCGTGAAGGCGTTGGCGCGGAGGGCCGAGACCTCGCCGCCGACCGCCGCCGTGGCCTGCTCGAGCAGCGCCCGGCCCTCGGTGAGGTGGCCGCGGATCTCCCAGTAGCGCCACAGGCCGGACGCCATGCGCAGGCCCGCCGATCCTTCGCCGGGCTCTCCCAGGGACCACTCCAGGGCGACCCGGAGGTCATCGTGCTCGCGGTCCAGGCGGCGCAGCCACTCGACCGGTTCCGGGCCCTGGAAGAACGCCTGCGAGGCATCGTCGACCATGGCGAGGTACCAGTCCCGATGCCGCCGCATCGTCCCCTCGGCCTCACCGGCTTCCACGAGACGCCCACGGGCGTACTCGCGGACGGTCTCGAGGAGCCGGAAACGCGCCTCCGCCGCCGCCGCCTCGGAGAAGACCAGCGACTTCTCGACGAGCCGTCCGAGCGCATCGAGCACATCCATGGCATCCACGCCGTGGCCGGCGCAGACGGCTTCGGCGGCCTCGAGGGTGGCGCCCCCGGCGAACACCGAGAGCCGCCGCAGGACCGCCCGCTCGGTCTCGGTCAACAGGTCGTAACTCCAGTCGATGGTGGCTCGCAGCGTCTGGTGCCGCGCCAGCGCCGTCCGGCTGCCGCCGGTCAGGAGGCGGAACCGGTCGTCCAGCCGCGCCGCGATCTGCTCCACCGGCAGGGTCCGGACGCGGGCGGCGGCCAGTTCGATGGCCAGGGGCATGCCGTCGAGGCGGCGGCAGAGCTGGGCCACCGCTCGCGCGTTCTGGTCCGTCACCGCGAACGCCGGCTCGACGGCCCGGGCGCGCTCGACGAACAGGCGGCACGCGTCGATGCCGTCCAGGTCGCGCGCTCGCACCGCCGGGTCGCCTTCGGGGGTCGTCAACGAGGCGATCGGCAGGATCGCCTCACCGGCCACGCCGAGGGCCTCGCGGCTGGTGACGACGATCCGCACCGTCGAACAGGCCCGCACCACCGCCTCGGCCAGGTCGGCACACTCGGTCAGGACAGGGTCGCAGTCGTCGAGCAGGAGGAGCAGGCGCTTGCCCTTCAGGTGGTCCACCACGGTCGCCAGCAGCGAGCGCCCGGTCGGCTCCGTCAGGCCGAAGACCCCCACGACGGTCGGCAGCACCAGGTCGGGGTCGGTCAGGGTGCCGCACTCGACGAGCCACACCCCGTCCTCGAATCGGCCAAGCAGCATCCGGGCGAGCCGCAGGCCGACCCGCGTCTTGCCCACCCCGCCCGGCCCGGTCAGGGTGAGAAGGGGGGAATGCTCCAGCATGGCCGTCGCCTGCTCGATCTCGCGCTCGCGACCGATGAAGCTGGTGACCTCCAGCTGGAGGTTGTTGCGTGGCGCGTCGGCGGTGCGCGGCGGTGGGAAGTCGCGCGCGAGGCCCGGGGCGGTCACCTGGTACAGGCGGATGGGAGCGTCAAGCGACCGCAGCCGGTGGGTCCCCAGGTCGACCATGCCGATGCCCGCTCCGGGTTCGTCGGCGATCAGGTCGCGCGTCGTCTGCGAGATGAGGATCTGGCCGCCGTGGCCGGCCGCGCAGATGCGTGCCGCGCGGTGGACGTCCAGCCCGACGTAGCCCTCGGTCGCGGTCTGCGGCTCCCCGGTGTGGAGGCCCATCCGGTCGCGCAGGGTGAGCCCATCCGGCCACGGCTGGGCGGCCAGCGCCAGCTGCCCCTCGACGGCTGCCTGCACGGCCGCCCGCGCAGTGGGGAACACGAAATAGAGCCCGTCACCCGCCGAGCCGCGCTCGAACGCTCCGTGCCGGGCGAACGCGCCACGGAGCAGGGCATGGTGGTCGGCCAGGACCGCGGGATAGCGGTCGCCGAGCGTCTGGAGCAGGCCCGTCGAACCCTCGATGTCGGTGAACACTAGGGTCACCGTGCCCTCGGGTAGCCCGGGCTCGGCGGTTGCGCGTGACAAGGATCGCGACTCCCGTAGCTGGGGATGAGTGCGGTGGCGCCATGATTGGCCGGGGCCGCGACCATTGTGCAGCGGCCAGGCACGGGATGGGGCAGCGCGTCCAGTGCCGAACGACCCCGATTGATCCCAGCCGCGGGCCCGAGGTTACGGGACCGAATGTGCGCCCGGCGCACGTTCGCGCGGCGTACCATCCACGCGCGGGGAACGATGGATCCGGCCAGCCGGATGGAGTGCGCCAGCCGAACGATCCGGCCGCGATCCAGCAGGACCGCTGCCGAGGTCGGCGGACGCGGATAGGAGCAGGGACCGTGCCTGAGCCATTCGCCATCGACCTGGATACGGTGCTGAACCGCAAGTACCCGGTCATCGACCACATCGACCCGCGGAAGACGGCGATGCTCGTGGTCGACATGCAGCGCTACTTCCTCGACCCGGACCAGCCGGCCTACCTGCCCGGCGGCGACGGCGCTCCCTCGAGCGAGACCGTCCTGGTGAACGTCGAGCGAGCCGTCGACCTCTGCCGGCGCGTGGGGATCCAGATCATCTGGTCGCGCTGGGGCCTCCGGGGGGACGGCTGGGACGTCGGACGCTGGGCGCCGAAGTGGCCGACGTGGCACGCGGGGACGCCCGAAGGGCCCAGCTGGGAGAACCCGGCCATCGAGATCGCCCCCCCACTCAAGCCGGCTGCCGGTGAGCCCGTCTTCGACAAGAGCCGCTACTCGTCGTTCTGGGGCACCCCCCTGGACTCGTTCCTGCGCCACATCCCGCAGGTCGACACGCTGATCATGGTCGGTGTCACCACGGGGTTCTGCGTGCGCTACACGGTCGAGGACGCGTTCTCCCGTGACTACAAGGTGCTCGTGCTGGCCGACTGCACGACGGCGACCAACGACCCGATCCAGGCCGAGGTGCGGGGCAGCGGGCAGTACATCGCAGCCCTGCGCGACTTCGCGATCGGCCTGGGGGATGTCTGGACGCTGGCTGAGCTTGAGCGGGATCTCGGCCGGTAGGGGCCGCGGTCGTCACCTGCGGAGGGCACGCCACTGACCCAGACGTGAGATCTCTGATCGGCGGCACGTCCACGATGGAGGCGGGTCATGCAACAGAGCAGGGCTAGCGGCGAGTACACGGTCGCGCCTGGCGAGGGCATCGACGAGGTCGGCAAGGTCGAGACACGCGGCATCGACCAGATCCCCGATATCGAACGCAACTCGTTCCCCAGGAACATGGCCGCGGCGTTCGCCTCGGTGCAGTTCTCGTTCGTCATCATCGTGTTCGGCTCGCTGCCCATCCTCTGGGGCCTCGGCTGGTGGTCCACCTTCACGGCGGTCACCGTCGGTGTGGCCATCGGCAGCGTCGTCATCGCCGTCATGGCCCTCAGCGGACCCCTGACGGGTACCAACCAGTCCGTCTCCAGTGGGGCCTATTTCGGCGTGAAAGGCCGCCTGATCGGCTCGGCGATCGCGCTGTTCATCGACATCGGTTTCCTGGCCATCATCGCCTGGACGACGGGCCAGACCTTCGTCGATGGCTTCAACCTGCTGTTCGGGACACCGACCGGCAACGGCCCGCTGGCGGTCGGGATGGCCGTCGCGGTGGTCCTCATCGTCGCTATCGGCTACCTCGGTCACGCCACGCTCGTGGCCAGCTACAAGTTGTGGCTCGTGGGCGGCGTGATCCTGCAGGTGCTGCTGGTGATCGTGCTCGCACCGCACGTGCAGCTGGTGGGCGACGGCACGTACCTCCTGGGGTCGTTCTGGCCGACCTGGTTCCTCGCCCTGACGGTGGCCATCTCCATCCCCCTCAGCTACATCACGTGGCCCAACGACTATGGCCGCCGGATGCCGAAGACCACGAGCCCCACCACGCTCGGGACCTGGGCGTGGGTCGGGATGTTCGTGGGCTGCTGGGTCGCGCTGCTGCTCGGGGCCTACGTGACCCTGTCGTTCTCCAACATCAACGCCGCCTTCGTCGACGGCACCTTCGCGGCCATCCCGACGTGGTTCATCGTGCCCCTGATGCTGTACGGCTTCCTCGGCAACACGGTCAACGGTGGCCCCGGCGTCTACAACTCGGCGCTCGACCTGCAGGCGTTCCTGTTCCGCCTGCCGCGCAGGATCGTCGTCCTGATCATCGGCGTGATCGTGCTCGTCGTGGCGTACCTCGGCGTGATCGTGCTGAATGCCATCGATACGCTGAATGCGCTCGTGATCATCATGATCGTGGTCGTCACGCCGTGGGCCGTGATCACGATCGTCGGCATGTGGATGCGCCGCGGTCACGTGTATGCGGATGACCTGCACGCGTTCGCGACCCCGGGCGCGCGCGGACCCTACTGGTTCACCGGGGGGGTCAACTACCGCGCCGTGGTCGCGCTCGTGGCAGGCGCCATCGTGGGGCTCCTGTTCTCCGACAACTCGCTCTTCGCCGGCCCGTTCTCCCAGGCCTTCGGCGGCGTGGACCTGAGCTTCACCAGCGCGGGTATCACCGGCGGGGTCCTGTACTTCGTGTTCGAGAAGCTCTTCCCGGAAACGGGCGTGATGGCGGGCCCGTCATCGAGGCCATGACCTCACCGTATCTCGCGGCCCCCGATCGCTACGAGGGCATGCCGTATCGCCGTGTCGGCGCCAGCGGGCTGCGCCTGCCCGTGATCTCGTTGGGTCTCTGGCAGAACTTCGGTGAGGATCGCGCGTTCGAGACGCAGCGCGCGATCGTGCGCCGGGCGTTCGACCGGGGGGTGACCCATTTCGACCTGGCCAATAACTACGGCCCGCCGTACGGCGCGGCGGAGGCCAACTTCGGGCGCCTTCTGGCGACGGACCTGCGCCCCTACCGCGACGAGCTGGTCATCTCGACGAAGGCCGGCTACGACATGTGGCCGGGCCCCTACGGCGACCGGGGATCGCGCAAGTACCTGCTGGCAAGCCTGGATCAGAGTCTGGGCCGGTTGGGGCTCGAGTACGTCGACATCTTCTACTCCCACCGGGTGGACCCCGAGACACCGCTCGAGGAGACGATGGGCGCCCTCGATTCCGCCGTGCGCCAGGGCAAGGCGCTGTACGTGGGCATCTCCTCCTACTCGGCCGCGCGGACGCGCGAGGCAGCGGCCATCCTGCGGGGGCTCGGCACCCGGCTGGTCATCCACCAGCCGTCGTACTCGATGCTGAACCGGTGGATCGAAGCGGACCTGCTCGATGTCCTCGCCGAGGAGCGGGTCGGCGCGATCGCGTTCTCGCCGCTGGCGCAGGGCCTCCTGACGAGCCGCTACCTCAAGGGTATCCCCACCGACTCGCGCGCGGCGCGCGGCGGCCTGTTCACGGAGGACCTCCTCTCGCCCGCCAACCTCGCCCGCGTCAGGGCCCTTGGTGCGATCGCCGATCGCCGGGGCCAGACGCTGGCCCAGATGGCGATCGCCTGGACGCTGCGCGATGCGCGGGTGGCTTCAGCCCTCATCGGCGCCAGCTCCGTGGCGCAGCTGGACGAGAACCTGGCCGCGCTGGAGCACCTCGCCTTCACGCCCGATGAGCTCGCCGAGATCGACCGGTTCGCGGTCGAAGGCGGCGTCAACCTGTGGGCGCCTTCAAGCAACGCCTAGCGACCACAACGATTGCCCATCGCCGCGGTCTGAGGCATCATGCGCGGACAACTGAAGAGCTCTTATCAAGAGTGGTGGAGGGACCGGCCCGTTGAAGCCACGACAACCTGCCGGCGTCGAGCCGGCAAGGTGCCAAGTCCGGGCAGGTCCTCCTGCACGATAAGGGGAACTCCCTTCGAGACCCTTCCGTCAGGAAGGGTCTTCTGTTCAGGGAGTGCAGTTGCCACAGACCACCCAGCCGCGCCAGCGCTTCCGCGCTCGTCTCGCGCGCCGACCGATGCTCGTCGATGGCGGCATGGGCACGCTGCTGTTCAGCCGTGGGGTGCCCCAGCGGGCGTGCCTCGAGGAGCTGGTGGCCACGCACCCGGAGCTGGTGCGCGGCGCGCACCGCGAGTACCTGGAGGCGGGGGCGGAGCTGATCGAGACCCTCTCGTTCGGTGCCAACCGCTACCGGCTCACGGCCTGGGGCCTCGCCAGGCGGGTCGTGCACCTCAACCGCCGCGCGGCGAGCCTGGCGCGCGACGCCCGTGAGGTGACCGGGCGCGACGCGCTGGTCGGCGGGTCGGTCGGACCGTTGGGCCCCCCCGCCCGTGGCGGGCGGGCCATCGCCGAGCCGGCCGCCCGGGCCGCCTTCCGCGAGCAGATCGAGGGCCTGCTGGAGGGTGGGGTCGACGCGATCGTGCTCGAGACCTTCTCGGATCTCGGCCAGCTGCTGCTCGCCGTGGAGGAGGCCCGCCGCGCCTCGGATCTGCCGGTCATCGCCTCGCTGACGTTCGGAGAGGAACTCATCCTGGGGGACGGGACCCGTCCCCGCACGGCCGCCGAGGCGCTTGCGGCAGCCGGCGCCGACGCCCTCGGGGTCAACTGCGGCGAGGGACCGGCGGCCAGCCTGGAAGCCATGGTCGCCATGGGCCGGGCCCTCGACGGCGAGCCCGCCCGCTCGATCATGCCCAACGCCGGCCTGTCACAGCGTCTGGACGGCCGCTTCGTCTACGCCGCGAGCCCGGCCTACTTCGGGACGGTCACGCCCCGTTTCCTCGCCGCAGGCGCGCGCCTGGTCGGCGGCTGTTGCGGCACGACGCCCGACCACATCGCGGCCATGCGCACCGCGCTCGACGCGGCCGTACCGGAACCTAGCGTCGTGCCGGCCGTCGCGATCCCCCGCCGCGCTCCGCGGGCGACGATCGTCCAGGGGGCGGCGGTAGGGGATGGCGCGGGCGACCGGCCGCCGCCGACGCGCCTGGCCCGGCTGCTCGAGGCCGGCCGCTTCATCGTGTCGGTGGAGATCGATCCCCCGCGGAGCATCCGCATCGAACGCACCATCGGCGCGGCGAAGCTGCTTCGCGACGCGGGTGTCGACATCGTGAACGTCTCCGACTCGGCGATGGCCCGGGTGCGTATGAGCGCCCTGTCGGTCGCGTTCGGCATCCAGCACGACCTGGACCTCGAGTGCCTGGTCCACTGCACGACGCGCGATCGGAACCTCATGGCCCTCGAATCGGAGCTGCTGGGCGCCCACGCCCTCGGCGTGCGGAACATCATCGCCCTGACCGGCGACCCGCCGCGGATCGGCGACTATCCCACCGGCACCGGCGTGTGGGATGTCGATTCGATCGGCCTGATCGGGATCCTGGCCCGCCTCAACCAGGCCCAGGACCCGGCCGGCGGTTCGATCGGCCAGCGCGCGGGCTTCACCATCGCCTGCGCCCTGGATCCGACGGCGGCCGACCAGGCGGCCGAATGGGGCCGCCTGGAACGCAAGCTGGAGGCTGGCGCCCACCTGGTCATGACCCAGCCGCTGTACTCCGTCGAGCAGGTGGAGGCCATGCTCGAGGAGGCCCGCCGGCGGTTCGGCCCGGGCGGTCTGCCGGTGCCGGTCCTGCTCGGGGTCCTGCCGCTCGTCTCGGCGCGCCACGCGGAGTTCCTCCACAACGAGGTACCGGGCATCACGATCCCCGACGAGGCACGGGCCGCGATGCAGGCGGCCGGGGAACGAGGCTCGGAGGCGGGCCTCGAGATGGCCGACGCGCTCCTCGCCGCCACGGAGGACCGGATCGCCGGGACCTACATCATGCCCAGCTTCGGGCGGTACGAGCAGGCGGCCGAACTCGTGCGCCGGATCCGCGTGCGGCATCCCGCCCAGCCGGTGCAGGCCAGCGCCCCGGCCCCGAGCGGGGCGGCCGCATCGTGACCGCCACCGTGGGCGCGCCGTCCCACGGCCAGGCGCGTGCCGGCGCGCCGTTCGACCGCGCCTCCCGCCTGGCCGCCCTGCGCGGCCTGCTGCGCGAGCGGATCGTCGTCCTCGACGGGGCGATGGGGACGATGCTCCAGGCCCACGGCTTCAGCGAGGCCGACTTCCGCGGCGAGCGGTTCCGTGACCACCCGCACGACCTCCGCGGCGACCTCGACCTGCTGTGCCTGACCCAGCCGGCCGCGGTGGGCGCGATCCACCGGGCCTATCTGGACGCCGGCGCGGACATCGTCACGACCAACTCCTTCACCGCCACCCGCATCGCCCAGGCCGACTACCTCCTGGGACCGGCGACCGTGCGCGAGCTGAACGTCGCGGCCGCGCGCCTCGCCCGGGACGCGGCGGACGCCGCCGAGCGCGCGGAGCCGGGTCGTCCGCGCTTCGTGGCGGGTTCGCTCGGCCCGACCAACCGGACGGCCTCCATGAGCTCCGAGGTGGGGGACCCGGCCGCGCGCAGCGTCACGTGGGAGGAGCTCGAGCTGGCCTATCACGAAGCGGCGAGCGGCCTCATCGAGGGTGGCGCCGACATCCTCCTCATCGAGACCATCTTCGACACCCTCAATGCCAAGGCGGCCATCTTCGCGGTCGAGGCACTCTTCGACGAGATCGGCCAGCGGCTGCCGCTGATGATCTCCGGGACCATCGTCGACGCCTCCGGCCGGACCCTGTCGGGCCAGACGGTCGAGGCGTTCTGGTACAGCGTCCGCCATGCCGACCCCCTGGTCGTGGGGCTCAACTGCGCGCTGGGACCGAAGCAGCTGCGCGAGCATCTCGACGTCCTGTCGCGGATCGCCGACCGGCCCATCTCGGCCTACCCCAACGCGGGCCTGCCGAACGAGCTGGGCGGGTACGACGAGACCCCCCGCCAGATGGCGGACGCGATCGGGGAGTGGGCGCGGCACGGCCTGCTCAATGTGGCCGGCAGCTGCTGCGGCTCGACCCCGGCGCATGTGGCGGCCGTCGCCCAGGCGGTCGCAGGGTTGCCGCCTCGACCGATCCCGCCGCCCGCCGGCACGACCCGCCTGGCGGGCCTGGCGCCCCTCGTCATCCCGCCGCCGGGGAACGCCTTCGTCAACGTGGGCGAGCGGACGAACGTCACGGGCTCGCGCAAGTTCGCCCGGCTGATCGCCGCCGGCGCCGAGGAAGAGGCCGTCGAGATCGCGCGCGAGCAGGTCAGCAACGGCGCCCAGCTCATCGACGTGAACATGGACGAGGCCATGCTCGACGGTCCCGCCGCCATGACCCGCTTCCTGCGGCGGATCGCGGCCGAGCCCGACATCGCCGCCGTGCCGGTCATGCTCGACAGCTCCAGGTGGGCGGTCATCGAGGCCGGCCTTCGCCAGGTCCAGGGCAAGGGGGTCGTGAACTCGATCTCGCTCAAGGAGGGTGAGGCGGCGTTCCTCCGCCAGGCTCGCCTGTGCCGGCGGTACGGGGCGGCCGTCGTCGTCATGGCGTTCGACGAGCAGGGCCAGGCCGAGTCGGTCGAGCGGCGCGTCGCGGTGCTGCGGCGAGCCCACGACCTGCTGACGGGTGTCGTCGGGTTCGCCCCGGAGGACATCATCCTCGACGCGAATATCTTCGCCATCGCAACGGGGATCGAGGAGCACAACGCCTACGCGACCTCGTTCATCGAGGCCGTCCGACGGCTGAAGCGCCAGTTCCCCGTCTCGCCGACCTCCGGCGGCGTGTCGAACGTGTCGTTCGCCTTCCGGGGCAACGATCGGGTCCGCGAGGCGATCCACTCCGTCTTCCTGTACCACGCCATCCGGGCCGGCCTGGACATGGCCATCGTCAACGCCGGGGTCCTGCCCATCTACGACGACATCGAACCGGAGCTGCGCGAGCGTGTGGAGGATGTCGTCCTGGACCGCCGGCCCGATGCGACGGAGCGCCTGCTGGAGCTGGCGCAGCGCTACGCCGGCAGCAGCGGCATGACACGGGCCGAGGAGGATCTCGCCTGGCGGGACCTGCCCGTGGACGAACGGCTCACGCACGCCCTGGTCGCCGGGATCGACGCCTGGATCGTGGCCGACACGGAGGAGGCGCGCCTGCACAGCGCGCGTCCCCTTGACGTCATCGAAGGGCCGCTCATGGCCGGCATGAACGTGGTCGGCGACCTGTTCGGCTCCGGACGCATGTTCCTGCCGCAGGTCGTCAAGAGCGCCCGCGTGATGAAGAAGGCCGTCGCGGTCCTCGTGCCGTACCTGGAGGCCGAGCGGGCCGGCACCAGCCGGCGGGCGGGCACGATCGTCATGGCCACGGTCAAGGGCGACGTGCACGACATCGGCAAGAACATCGTGGGCGTCGTGCTGGGCTGCAACGACTACGAGGTCGTGGACCTGGGGGTCATGGTGCCGGCCGCCCGGATCCTGGAGAAGGCGATCGAGCTGGAAGCCGATCTGATCGGCCTGTCGGGCCTCATCACGCCGTCGCTCGAGGAGATGACGCACGTGGCCGCGGAGATGGAACGCCAGGGTCTCACGATCCCGCTGCTCATCGGCGGGGCGACCACCTCGCGGACGCACACCGCGGTCAAGATCGCCCCGTCGTACTCCGGGCCCGTCGTCCACGTGCTTGACGCGTCGCGGGCGGTCGGCGTGGCCGGCTCCCTGGTACGACCGGAGCGGCGCGACGCGTTCGTGGCGGACGTGCGGAAGGAGTACGAGACCGTCCGGCGCGAGCGGGCCGGCCAGCGCGACCGGGAACGGCGGGCGACCCTGGCTGAGGCGCGCGCCAACCGGCTGCGGATCGACTGGGCGCGGGTCGATCCCCCCCGACCCGCCTTCCTGGGCGTGCGGACGTTCACCGGCTATCCGCTCGGCGAGCTCCGGGACGTGATCGACTGGACGCCGTTCTTCGCGACCTGGGAGTTGCGCGGGACCTACCCCGCGATCCTGGGCGACCCGCGGCTCGGCGCCGCGGCGAGCGAACTCCATGGCGACGCCGTCAGCCTGCTCGAGCGGATCATCGGAGACGGGCGCCTGCGGGCCGACGCCGTGGTCGGCTTCTGGCCGGCGAACGCCGTCGGTGACGACATCGTCGCCTGGCGCGACGGGGCACGGCGCGACCCCCTGACGGCCTTCCGGACGCTCCGCCAGCAGATGGCCAAGCCCGACGGACGCCCCAACGTCGCCCTGGCGGACTTCGTCGCCCCGCGCGAGACGGGGGTCGCCGACTTCGTCGGCGGCTTCGCCGTCACGACCGGGCACGGCCTGGACGAGATCGTGGCCGAGTTCGAGGCGGCCCATGACGACTACTCGGCGATCCTCGCCAAGGCCCTGGCCGACCGCCTCGCAGAAGCGTTCGCCGAACGACTCCACCAGCGTGTCCGCCGCGAGTTCTGGGGGTATGCGCCCGACGAGGCCATGTCGAACGCCGACCTGATCGCCGAGCGCTACCAGGGCATCCGGCCCGCGCCCGGGTATCCGGCCTGCCCCGACCACACCGAGAAGGCGACGCTCTTCGACGTGCTCGACGTGCAACGCCGCGCCGGCATCCGCCTCACCGAGTCGTTCGCCATGTGGCCGGCGGCGTCGGTGTGCGGCTACTACTTCTGGAACCCCGCCAGCCACTACTTCGGGGTCGGCCGGATCGGGCGCGACCAGCTGGCCGACTACGCCGCGCGCAAGGGGGTCCCGCTCGCCGACGCGGCGCGCTGGCTCGCGCCGAACCTGGAGGACGAGGCGAGCTGACCAGTCGCGCGGGGCCGCGGGTCGGTGCGCCGTCCGCGCAGCGGATCAGGCCTGTCGCAACGAGGCCTCGTGCGCCGCGTTCTCGTCCGCTCGCTCCTCGGCCCGGATGGGCAGCGTGCCAAGCGCGGCGAGGATGAAGGTGACCGCCATCAGGCCGAAGACGATGGGCAACCCCTCGGCATTCCCGACCACCCCGATGATCGCGCCGTAGAGGGCGACCCAGAGCGAGCCGACACCGAAGGCCAGGGTGAAGTAGACGGCGAAGGACGCGTCGCGGATGGAGGGCCGCGCGATGTCGGCGAGGAGGGCCTGGAGCTGCGGGCTCTCCGCGAAGCTGAACAGGCCCATGAGCACGATCCCCGCCCACAGCCCGATGAGGCTCGAGCCCGAGGCCAGGAAGACGGCGAAGCCGATGGCCCCACCCAGGTAGACCCCCACGATGAGCGGCTTGCGACCCATGCGGTCCGACAGCCAGCCGGCGACCAGGGGCATCGGCACCGAGAAGACGATGAGTGCGCCGTACATCGCCGCCGAGAGGGAGTCGTCGAGGCCGATGACCTTGGTGAGGTAGATGAGGGCGAAGAGGTTGACCACCCCCAGCCCGCGCCCACCACCGCCGAGGATCGAGGTCAGGTACAGCCAGCGCAGGTCCCGATCGCGCATGATCCGGCCGAACGCGTGGCGCACCGTCCCGCCGGCGACCGCGGCGGCGCGATCGGTCCCGCGTTCCCGGACCAGCCACAGGATGGCGAGGGCGACGCCGATCGCGGGAAGGCCGAAGACGATGGCCGCGCCCCGCCAGCCGAACGCCACGATGGTCGGCGCCCCGACCAGCGCGACCACGACCGTGCCCACGTTGCCACCCGCGATGTGGGCGCTGATGGCGAAGCCCCGCCGCTCGGCCGGGAACTGCTCGGCGAGCAGGCCGTTGCCGACGGGATGCTGGGGCGAGCCACCGATGCGCGACAGGACGTTGGCGAAGGCGAAGCTGGGGAAGCCGGTGGCGAGTGCCTGCGCCGCGAACGCGCCGCCGAACAGCAGGCCGCCGGCCCCGAGCAGGCGTCGTCGCGACACCAGGCGGGTCAGCGAGGCGAAGGTCAGCTGCACCATGCCGGCGGCGAACGCCCCGCCCGCGGCCAGGAAGGCGATCGTGTCGACGCCGACGTGGAAGTCATCGGTGATCTTGAGGTAGATCAGCGGCAGCAGCACGGCCTGGGCGTGGTTGACTGCATGGGCGATCGAAAGCAGCCACAGCGACCACGTCGGGCGCACGTCGATCGGGGTCGCGGCTCGTGCCGGTACGGGGGTCATGGCGATCGATCATGGCGCATCCGTCGCAGCGCGATGCCACACGCCCGATCGCGCCTCCCGCCTCACTCTGCTACCGTACGCGGTCCCACGAGCGCCGGCACCGGGACGTCGGTCGGGGAGGAGAGGAGGCCTATTGCTGC
>Ga0209415_10004163_pt1 | contig 26593 bp, 13 predicted proteins | sample PeaSoiSIISIP2007_FD_187696 | JGI IMG/M metagenome (GOLD analysis project Ga0209415, IMG submission 187696) | Peat soil microbial communities from Weissenstadt, Germany - SII-SIP-2007 (SPAdes) (version 2) | ecosystem: Environmental > Terrestrial > Soil > Wetlands > Peat | place: Germany... | reverse complement strand
GTCGGCGACTTCAACGATTGGGACGAGCGCCGGCATCCCATGCGCCTGCGCTCCGGCGGCGTCTGGGAGCTCTTCCTTCCCGGGGTGGGCGTTGGCGCCAATTACAAATATTCCGTGCGGGCTCCCTCGCGCGAATTTCGCCAGCAGAAGGCCGATCCCTATGGATTCGGTACCGAGGTTCCGCCCAAATCCGCTTCCATCATTTGCGATCTCGCCACGTATCAATGGAACGATCAACCATGGATGGAGGCGCGCGCCGGCAAGGATCACTTGAAGGAGCCCATCTCGATCTACGAAGTGCATCTGGGCTCCTGGCTGCGCGGTCCCAACAATTCGTATCTGAGCTATCGCGAGCTGGCCGACAAACTGGTCGACTACGCCGTCCGTCTTGGTTACACGCATCTGGAATTACTGCCAGTGATGGAACATCCGTTCTCCGGCTCCTGGGGTTATCAGGTGACCGGCTACTACGCGCCGACGTCGCGCTTCGGGCCGCCGCAGGATTTCATGTATTTCGTCGACCGCTGTCATCAAGCCGGCCTGGGCGTGATCGTCGATTGGGTGCCAGGACATTTCCCCAAGGACGCGCACGGCTTGGCTCACTTCGATGGCACCGCCCTCTATGAACACGCCGATCCGCGCAAGGGCGAGCATAAGGAGTGGGGCACGCTCATCTTCAACTATGGGCGCAATGAAGTCCGCACGTTTCTCATCTCAAACGCCCTGTTTTGGCTGAAGATGTATCACATCGATGGGCTTCGCGTGGATGCCGTGGCGTCCATGCTGTATCTGGATTATTCGCGCGAGCCCGGCGAATGGATCCCCAACATGTATGGCGGCAACGAAAATCTGGAAGCCATCGATTTCCTGCGCCGCTTCAATGAACTCGCCCATCAGGTGCCGGGCGCGATGACTACCGCGGAGGAGTCCACCGCGTTTGCCGGCGTTTCGCGGCCGACTTACTTGAACGGGCTCGGCTTCACCATGAAGTGGAACATGGGCTGGATGCACGACATGCTGGACTACTTCGACAAGGATCCCGTGCATCGCAAGTACCACCACAACGACATTACCTTCAGCATGCTGTACGCGTTCACTGAGAATTTCATCCTGCCCATTTCGCACGACGAAGTGGTGCACGGCAAACGAGCGCTGCTGAGCAAGATGCCGGGCGACATGTGGCAAAAGTTCGCCAACGTGCGTTCATTCCTCGCCTACATGTATGGCCATCCCGGTAAGAAGCTGCTGTTTATGGGATCGGAAATCGGCGTCTGGGACGAGTGGTATGACGAACACGGGCTGCCCTGGGAGCTGCTGCACTACGACTTTCATCGCAAGTTGCAAGCCTTGGTGGGCGAATTGAATCGCTTGTACCGCAAGCATCCCGCTTTCCATGAGGTCGACTTCCATTGGGCGGGCTTCCAGTGGGTGGACTTGGGCGACGTGGACGGCTCCACGATCTCGTTCATTCGCCGTCCGCAATCCGACACGCCATTTCTGCTGTTCGTCTGCAACTTCACGCCCGTGCCGCGTTGGAACTATCGTGTGGGCGTTCCCGATCCCGGTGTCTATCGCGAAATCTTGAACACCGATTCGGAGATGTGGGGTGGCGGCAATCTGGGCAACAGCGGTGCCGTCGGGTCCGAGCCGATTTCCTACAATAGCCACTACCACAGCCTCTGCATTACCTTGCCACCGCTCGCCGTGGTGGTCTTCGAATCGCCCTCTTAGCCATGCAAAAACCCGATGTCGTCATCATTGGAGCCGGACACAACGGCTTGGTCTGCGCCGCATATCTGGCCGGCGCCGGCCGCCGTGTCCTGGTGCTCGAGCGCCGCGAGCTGGTCGGCGGATGCGCGGTCACCGAGGAAATCTGGCCCGGCTATCACGTTTCCACCGCCGCGTACCTCACCAGCCTTTTGCAAGAGCGCGTGATTAGCGATTTGGAACTCGCGCGCTTCGGCTATCGTGTGGATGCCAAGGACCCGGCATTCTTCTCGCCATTCCCCGACGGCCGCCATCTTTTCATGTGGCAGGATCGCGACAAGACGCTCGCGGAAATCGCCAAGTTTTCGCGGCATGACGCCGAAGTGTTTCCCGCCTACGAAGACCATCTCGAACGCCTGGCGCAAGTGGTGGAAAGCCTGCTGCTGACTACGCCGCCGGAGTTCCCGCCGCAAGGGCTGGGCGATTTCGTCGACTACCTCAAACTCGCTGCGAAGATGCGCGGTCTTAGCGCGAAGGAGATCGTCGGACTGGTCAAGATATTCACGCAGAGCGCCGTCGAGTTTTTGGACGAGTGGTTTGGATCGGGTGAGATCAAGGTCACCCTCGCCACCGACGGGGTCATTGGAGCCAACGGCGGGCCGCGTTCGCCTGGCACCGCATATATCTTGCTGCATCACGTGATGGGCAGCGTCGGCGGCCATCGCGGACTGTGGGGTTTCGTGCGCGGCGGCATGGGCGCGGTTTCAAACGCCATCGCGACGTCGGCCAAAAGCCGTGGCGTCGAGATTCGGACCAACGCGGGCGTCCAGCATATCAAGATCGCCAACGGGCGCGCGCGGGGCGTGGTGCTGGAGGGCGGGGAAGAGATCGACGCCTCGCTCGTGGTGAGTAATCTTACGCCGCAGCTCACGTTCCTCCACTTGACCGAGTCGCGCGACCTGCCCTCGGAGTTCCTGGACGCGATCCGTAAGTACCGCAGTGAGGGCACGTCGTGCAAGATCAACTTGGCGCTGAGCGGCCTGCCGAACTTCCGTGCTCTTCCAGGTTCGGAAGGCCCGCAGCACCGCGCTACGATGCACATCTGTCCCTCGCTTGAATATGTCGAGCGCGCCTGGGATGACGCCAAGTATGGCCATCCCTCGCAATCGCCGCTGCTCGAATTGACCGTGCCCACCATGTACGATCCGTCGCTTGCGCCCGCTGGCAAGCACATCATGGGCATCTTTATTCAATACGCGCCTTACACTCTGCGCGACGGCAATTGGGACGAGCTGCGCGAGCCGTTTGCCCATCGCGTCTTCGATTTGATCGAGGAATATGCGCCCGGCTTTCGCGATCTCATCATCGACAAGCAGGTTCTCACGCCGCTCGATCTGGAACGCCGCTTCGGACTCACCGGCGGCAATATCTTTCACGGCGAGATGAGCCTGGACCAAATGTTCGTCATGCGGCCCGTGGCGGGTAGCGCCCGCTACCAGACACCCATTCGCGGCCTGTATTTATGCGGTTCCGGAACACATCCGGGCGGCGGCGTGATGGGCGCCCCGGGGTACAATGCGGCACACCAGATTTTGAAGGACTAGATTGCCGCCGGCCCTTCCAAACTCCGCCACAAATACCAAACCGCCACCGAGCAATATGGCCGCCAGCCAGCAGCCATTTCCTCCATCTGCTCGGGACGTGGCAGCTCCTCCAACTGATATGCTTTGCGAATTGCCGTGCGCACACCCAAATCCCCGGTCGCCAGAATATCCGGCCGGCGCAGCGCGAAGATCAGGAACATGTGCGCGGTCCACACCCCGATGCCTTTCACCTGTGTCAAATGCTCGATCACCTCGTGATCCGGCAAGCCTGGCAGCGTTTCGAACTTCACATGGCCCTTCAGCGTTTTTCGCGCCAGATCGCGAATATAAGCCGTCTTCTGCTTGGACAGCCCGGCTTTCCGCATCCGCGCCGGCGTCAGTTTAAGAATCGATTCGGGAGTCACCTCGCCCCCTGGCAGCTTGGCGATCAGCCGCCCCAGGATAACCGACGCTACCCGTCCGCTGAGCTGTTGGTAGACAATAGATCTTACGAGGGTTTCAAAGCTCGGGTCGCTGTGCTCGATTTTGTAAGCCCCCACGCGGTCGATAATCGCCCGCATCACGGGATCGGCCTTCTTGAGGTGGATAATGGCTTTTCGCATTGGAACGAGATTTAGAAACCGTGCATCTACCACTATAATTCCTATGCGGCTTATCATTCTGCTCGCTGTTTCCACTCTGCTCGCGCCCGCGTTCATCTCGGCGCAGGAAGAGGCCACCCTCAAGGTGGAAGTCAACCTGGTGAACATTCTGTTCACTGTTCGCGACAAGAAGGGCGGACTGGTCGGCAATCTGAGCAAGGACGACTTCAAGATCTTTGAAGACGGCAAGGAGCAGCAGCTCAAGTATTTCAACCGTGAGACCGATCTGCCTCTCACCATCGGCCTGCTGATCGACGTCAGCGCCAGCCAGAAAAACTTGATCGACATCGAAAAGAATGCCGCCTATCAGTTCTTCGGCTCGGTGCTGCGCAAGCAGGACCTGGCGTTTCTCATCAGCTTTGGCGAAGACTCCGAGCTGCTTCAGGATTACACCAACTCTCCGAAGCTGCTGCGTGCCGGGTTGGATGGGCTGCGCGTGAGCTCCGGCGTTGGAGGCTTTGGCCCCGGGCCGGTTCCGACCATTTCGCAGCCGCGTGGGACTGTTTTGTATGACGCCGTTTACGTTGCCGCTGCCGACCAACTCAGGGGACAAGTGGGCCGCAAGGTCCTGGTACTCATTACCGACGGCGAGGATGAGGGCAGCAAATACAAGATCTCGCAGGCCATCGAAGCCGCGCAGAAGGCCGACGCCATCATCTACGGGTTCTATTACGTCGACCGCGGCTTTTACATGTCGCAGGGCATCGTCTTCGGAGGCAGCAGCGATTCGGCGCTGCGCCAGATGTCGGAAGATACCGGCGGCCATGTGTTCCACGTGGATCGCAAAACGACGTTGCAGCAAGCCTTTGACGAGCTGCAGGATGAAATGCGCAGCCAATACGCCATCGGCTACACGCCTGCCAATCCCGCGAAGGACGGCACTTTCCGCAAGATCGAAATCAGGACCGGCAACAAGGACTGGAAGGTGCAAGCTCGCAAAGGCTACTACGCTATCAAGACGGAAAACTGATCGCTTGGACCCACGCTTCCTGATCCGTAGTGCCGCAGCCGGCGAAGCCAAGACCATCGTCGCCCATCGTCGCGCCATGTTCCGGGAAATGGGTTATCGCGACGAAGCAGCGCTCGACAAAATGTGCGTCGCCTTCGAGCCATGGCTCGTCAGCCGCATGAAAACCGGCGAATATCTGGCGTGGTTCGCGCAGGACTCGGACGGACGCATCGCAGCCGGCCTCGGGCTATGGCTGATGGATTGGCCGCCGCACATGATCGGTCCCGGCGCTCGGCGCGGAAATATCCTGAACGTCTATACCGAGCCGCACAGCAGACGTCTGGGCTTGGCGCGCACACTCATGGAGGCAGCGCTGGCTTGGTGCGGGGACAACGGGATTCGCGCACTGATCCTGCACGCCAGCCCGGATGGCCGGCCACTTTATGAATCGCTCGGCTTTAAATCGACGAACGAGATGCGGATTGAGATCGGTTGAATCCGAAGCGCCGGTACGCCAAGGCTACCAGCAGAAGTCCGGCCACCACCAACCCCTCGGTGGCCGGCTCTGGTACCGGGGACGGACCGGTCCCCGTAACGTCGACTTCGGCCGCAGCTGAAAGCTCTATGGTGCCGCCGATCTGGTCGAAGTTGTCATCGAATAATTGGTATTCCACGACGATGGAACCAACGTCGCTTTGTCCCGGCGTAGCGGATGGGTCAATCACGTACTCTCCAACTCCGCCGCTGCTGCTGGCGTCAAAGCTCTGGCTCCCGGTGGTGCCTGGTGCGATTAAGGTCCCATTCTGCGCAATGAAGTCGCTGTAGGTGCCCAGCGCTTGCGTGCACGTGGTGAAGAGAGGGTCCTGACCAGGCTCGCAGAAATCGGACTCCGTCACGATCAGAGAATAGATCGAATCGTTGTCTATCGAATAACCCCAGCCAACGGTATCGCCGGGTAGCCCGGAGACTGTGCCCGAAGGGGTCAATGTAAAAGTCGGATCGGCCGAAGCGGTGATACCCGTCACGAGCAATGCAAACACCGCTATGTAGAAAGTTCGTATCATCATTTCCTCCGATTATGATTCCTCAATGAAGTTGATTCAGCTCGATAATGGTTCCGGTTGCCGCACCATTGTTGGCGGATTCCGGCGCCGTGACTTTAAACATCGCGTTCACCGCGCATCCCGTGAAATCGATCGTGACATTCACGTTTGCCACCGTTTTGGGCGCGATGTTGCCGACTGCCAGCGGGAACGTTGCCGGACTTGTAATAACCGGTCGGCATGCCGCACCGGCAGTCTGGACCAAAGTGATGCCAGTGATCTCGGCGTCGAGCGCGGAGCCCGGTCCGTTGTTTCCGACTTCGAACACCCATACTCGCGCACTCTGTGGCCCGGACTTGGTGCCGATCAATCCTCCGAGCGACGTCGAGCCAGGGACTGCATTCGTTAGAGCAAAATTGGCGGGTGACGCGGCGCCATCCACCGTCGCGGTAACCGTATAGTTGCCCGCCGTGGAGTTAGCCGTGAACGCCGACGCGGTGGCGAGGCCGGAAGGATTGGTGACCGCCGTTATCGCCGTCAGCTTTCCGGGGAAGGTCCCGCTAACACCGGTCGATGGGGCGGTGAACGTCACCGTGGCGCCCGGCACGGGGCCGTTGGCGTCGCTGACGGTAGCCTTTAACGCAATCGCGAATTGCGTGCTGACATCAGCGATCTGCGGTGTTCCCGCGGCCGCAGCGATCGAGGTACTCTCCAGGATGAGCTTTACCGGAATCTTGAACGGGCTGTTAGCGGCTCCCGTTGCAGTGATGATGACATTCCCGTTAAATGTCGTCGCGGCAAGATTGGTAGTGACTACGGATACCGTGATTGTGTTGCTCGATGTACTGCCCGATCCAGGATTGGCCATCAGCCAAGTCTGGTCGGTACCCACGGTGAAGCTGAAGTTAGTTCCGCTCGACGTCACCGTGAGCGTCTTCGAATTCGGCGTGGTCCCGACCGCGCCCGTGAACGTCAGCGACGGCGGCGTGGAACCCGCGTTGGGCAGCTTAGGCGCGATCAGCGCCTCGCAGTACGACAAATCCCCAGCGGTCACGGAGCCGCTGCCCAGCGGATCGCGTGGGTCGTTCGGCAGAGCTGGTTGGCCCACCGCCGCAGTGATCAGATTGATGTCGATCTGATTGACAGTTCCATTGGCGTCCGCGTCGCACTTCTGTGCGGCGGTCACCAGCGTGTTCGCGAACCCCGAAGCAAGGCCGTCGGAGGCCTCCAGGCGCGCGATGAAGTATCCACTCACGTCTGGCGTGAACTGCGGCTTGGCCTGCGTGGGATTCACCAAGGCAGCCGTGCTGCCCGGCGGAAGCGCGTTCAACCACCAGTTGTAGCTCAACAGCAGCGGCCCGCGATCCGGATCGCTTGAAGCCGAGCCATCCAGATTCACCAGACTCGCGGGGACTGCGTACTGATCCGCCCCCACGCTGGCATTCGGAGGCACGTTGCCGGAAAACGCGTGTACCGTCACGGTGTCCGTGGCTGGCCCTGCGCTATTGCTTACGGTCAACTTCAAGACGTAGTCTCCGGCCACGTCGGGCGCAAATTGCGCATTCACGCTCGTGGGGTTTGTTATCTGAGCATTCGTTAGCGCGCTGCCCGTTGCAATAGTCTGGAAGGTCCAGGAGTACCCCAACCCTAGTGGAGGATTGTTCGGATCGCTCGATGCCGACCCATCCAGGGTCACTGTCGCCGAGACCTTGACGTTTCGGTCGTGGCCGGCGTTGGCGTCTGGCGCAAGTGCTCCGCTTTCGCAATTGATCGAGACCAGGTTCGGGACACTGGCCAGAGTGCCGTTATTGACGATCAACTGCAGCACGTAACTGCCATTCACGTCGCAGGTGAAGAACGCCTTGGGCGTGGCGGAATTCAGCAAACTAGCCGCCGTCAGCGCACTGCCGCCCGGAAGCGTTTTGAAGCTCCACTGGAAGGTGATCGGCAAGCTGTTGGGATCATAGGAATCCTGACCGTTCAGGAAGACGAACCCGCCAGTCTTGGCGTTCTGGGCCTTACCGGCCACTGCCACCGGCGGGAAGATCATGGCCGTGTCGGTGACCATGGCGCTACTCGGACCTACCGAATTGGTGACCGTAAGTTTGAACGTATATGGTCCGGCGACGTCGGGGGTAAAGACTGCCTCGGGCGAAGTTGGGAAGCGAATTGAGGCCGTGGTAACCGCACTGCCGCCCGGCGCGGAAACCAGCGACCAGGCGTAGGTCAGCGGAAGGGCCGGCAGGTTCGGATCGTTGCTGGCCGTGCCGTCGAGAATCGCGATGCGATGCAGCGGAATATTCGCTGCCGTGCCGGCATTGGCGTTGGGCGGGAGTTCCGCGGATGTGTTCGTGATGGTCGCAGTCGCCGTGGTTTTGATGCTGGAATTCGTGAGCGACGTGATGGTCACCGTCACAGTTCCGGAACTGCCGCTTGCCAGCGATCCCGTCATCGGAACCAGTGCGCCGCCGATGGCCCCAGCCCTGAATTGGACACTTGGCCCGGGCGTCCCAGTGGGCGGATTCAGCGTCGCGCTCGCGCTGCCGGTGGTGCCCGTGATCGCGGCCGTATAGGAATCGTCCACGTTGCCGGTATTGGTCACCTGCAGAGTCATGCCCGCTGAACCGCCGTTGATCTGAGCCGGATTGGGGTTGATCACCGCGGAGACTCCCAGCAGCGGGCTGATCGCGATCGGCAAGGTGGCCACCCCGAACACGGCTGGGACGGCTTCCGATGTCGCTGTAACGACCAGGAGCGGGCTTCCCGGGGCCAAGCCTGCGAAGCCGACGAGAGTCACGGAAACGGTCTGTGAAGTTCCGGCGGATACAAACACGGACGCCGATCCCAGCGTCGTGATTCCTGCGAACACTCCGGTTGCCGCCAGGTCGTAGGTGTCATCCACGATTCCGGTATTCGTCACCGTGAGCGTGTAGGGCGAAGAGGTACCGCTGAGCGTGGCGGTGACGCCATTGGGCACCACGTTCACGGGAACAGTGAGCGTCAGCTGGGTTTCGGAAATCTGCGCGGTGATAGAGATGGTGGAAGGTCCCAGCGGAGCAAATGGGCTTGCCATCAGCGTGAACGGCTGTGTGAGCGACGCGCCCGAGTTGAGCGCGGTGGCGGGGACAAATGGCGGATTGAATGTGATTAGCCCCGTGGCGCTGCTTCCAGTGCTCAAGAACGGAGTCAATGAAGTTGTTCCGGCATTGATCAAAACGATGCTGAGAGGAAGGCTTTGTCCGAGCCCGATGGTGATCGGATTCGGTGTCGCCGTCATTGCCAGAGCCGTTGTCGACACTTGTCCCACATTCGGCGGACCCGTCTGGCCAGTGTCAGGAGATATGCTGAGCTGCGCGGAAACCGAGCCCGTGATTTGACTGCTTACTGCCGTTACCGTGAACGTATCCGTAGTAGAGGCAGATTGATTGATGGGCGGCGTGATGGTCAGCGGAATGTCCGAACTGGACAATCCCGCTACCGTCACGCTTGGCGGGAGACCCTGGACCCAGGCTGCGGGCACGCCTGTAATATTCAAGTTGTAAGTTGCGCCAGCCCCCGTGGGATTGGACACGGTGAGGTCATACGACCCCGGCTGCCCGGCTGTCACGGATTGGCTGGCCGGTGAGATGTTCAGAATCTGGGCCGGAAGAATAGTCAGAGGTCCAAGCGGGATGCTTCCGTTCCCGAAGATGGCTTCGACGAAGTCAACCGAGCCCGTCAACACCACCGGAACCGGAAGGCCCGGCTGCATATTCGTGACATTCTCGTTGAACGTGATGGTGTTCGAAGCAGGCTGGTTCCAGATGTAGGTGTTCGAGCCGGAACCGATCAGGGTTTGCGTCGGCGCTGGGCTGAAACTGCTCGGGACCACGCTCACGCCGTTGCTGGTTGGGACCACCATGGTCACGTTCACCTGTGGCCCGAGAGTTTGCGTGAGTTGATAAATACTGATGCCGGTCGGGGTGGTGGCGTAGAAAATGCCGCCGTTCGAAACCGATGGATAGACCGCTTGCGGCACGTCGTAGGGGACATACACCAAAGTCGGATTCGAGACGTTATTCGCGGGATTGAACTGGCTGGCGTCCACAAACAGCAGCAGCGGGCTGGTGGGTTCGTTGTTCTGATTGATCGTGGCGCCGCCGACGGCAAACATGTAATTGCCGAGCGAAACCACCGAAGCGCCACCGTTATCCTTCAAAGTTGTGACCAGGGTTTGTTTGATCACTGGAGAATTCGGAGACGTGATGTCGAACAGCGTCAGGGTAAGGGTTCCAGTGAAGCCGGACACCGCGGAGGTAAATCCAGCGGTGTCGCCCGTCACCAGGGCGAGGTTTCCTTGCACCGCGATCGAATTCAGAAGCCGGGCTTCCGGAACCTGGATTTGGTTCGCGACAGTCGGAGCGCTAGGAGTGGTCGAGTTGACTGTAATCAGATTGCCCTCGCCGACGCTCACGCCAGAGCCAGTGGAAGTGGAACTCGTCAGCAGCGCCGTGGTGGCATTGAGCTGGGCGAAGCCGTATATAAAGTGTGGTCCGCCATAGGTGAAGCCGTCCGCGTTCGGGGTAGTGGGGAATAAGTCCCCGTCAAACACCGGACTGGTCGGAGTCGTAATATCGAAGACCAGGTAGTCGCCATTCTGCTGGGTGATAGTGTCGCCGCAGATGGGACAATAGAAAAAGTCTTCGGTGGTGGTGTAGGCCTTGGTCCCTACAATCTGCAATCCCTCCGCATCAGGTTGCTTGATTCCCGTCGTGCCCTTCTGAACGGGGCTGGCCGGATTCGAGATGTCGTAAATGACGATGTTGGTCGGAAGCTCCTCCGCCGTACTTCCTACCGGGCGGCTGTATTGCAGAATCAGATTGTTCCCGGTGATGGCGCACGGCGTATCGCCATAGCCATTGGTTGCCGTACCGAGCACGTCAGTGGCGAAGGTGTTGAGCACCACCGGGCTCGCTGGGTTGCTGACATCCACGCGAGTAATGTTGGTGGAGCTACATACGTACGCGTCGGTTCCGTTCAGAATCACCTGGTGCGTGGCGCCGGACAACGTCGCCGAGCCGAGGAATGTGCTGTCCGGCCGGGGAATCGCATCTTTCGTCAGGCTCAACGTCGTGGTGATGGTCGCCGATGGCGGATTGACGATCGATGGACTGGCGGTCAGCGTGGCGTTGATCGGCGAACCGATCACGAAATAGCCCGTACCGGCATTCGACGCGATGCCGTTGATATTCGGCCCAGCAACCACGCTTATCTTATAGACGCCCGGCTCCAGTGCAGTGGTGTTGAAGCCAGAACCCGGAGTGATATCGACCACCTGAGGCGCTTCGGCCGGCGTCAGACTGTAGCTGACTGCTTCGCCGCCACCTTCACCGTTCCCGTTGGCCGCGTTGATGTTGTAGAAGAACAGGCCGCTGAGCTGCTCGTTCACTACTCCGTAGATCCGCACTTTGATGTCTACCAGGTCGCCTGCATTCGCTACCATGCCGACCTGATCCGTAGTGGTGTCGGTGAGCGTCACCTCGTCGATGTTGATCGATTCCGGTGAAACGACGATGTTTCCGGTCACACTTTGCGAGAACTGCGGAGTATCTTCCGGCGTCGCCGTGACAGTGAAGGTGAAGGGAACGAGCTGAGCCGGATTCGGCGTGATCGTGACGGAGAGATTGTTGGAAAAAGGCTGGGAATTATTCAGCGTCACCGTCGGGATTATGGCAGACGTCGCTCCTGCCGGAAGCCCCGTCACCTTGAGATCGAAGGTACGGGTCGGGTACGCGCCCCCAGTGGATCCCAGAAACAGATTCAGCGGAAACACAGATGGAGTAGTGGCGTTGGCCACCGCTTGTGTCGTCTGCAGCGAGAAGCCGAAGTTGCTGGTGTAGGCGCTGGTCAGCAGCGTGCCCATGTTGCACAGGATCGAGTCGAGCGACGAAATAAGGCTGGGTAGAGTCGCGGGCGTAGCGGTGCTGAACGTTGATTGAGCTGTTTGGAGCTGGGCGATGTAGGGCTGCAGATACTGCGCGTCCAATGTGTTAATCACGTTGCCGAGGTCCGCGCTCAAGCGGGCCGGAGCCGCCGGATCCGCGGGGTTCTGCGCTGCCAGGGCTTCATCCGAAGCCAATTGTTGCAGCGCCGCGGCGAGTGAGCCAGCGTTCAACTGAATCGCCTCGCTGGCAGCCTGGCCCGTGCACGTTCCCGCAGTCGCGACCTGGATATTGAGACTGATTTGAGACGCCTGGATCGCGGAGGCACCGGAGCCGGTGGTCGCCGTGATCACGATGGGATAGATTCCCGGAGTGGCGCCGGAATTTGCCGATACGGTCAGGGTATTCGTCAGCACTTGGGGCTGCAGGAAAAGGTCGACGCTGGGCGAGAGACCGCTCAGCGTTACCGCGGATGGAACTGAAGCGGTGAGCGTCACGGTTCCCGGAGCGACGTTGCCGGTCGAGGTAATGCTTAGCGTGGTTTGGCTGGAGCCGCCTGGGACCAGATCGAAACCAGGCTGCGACGTCAATAGCTGCACGGACGAAATCGTGGGCTCGTCAACGGTCGCCGAAGCCGACTTGTTCACCGCGAAGGATTTGTCGGAGACATCGATAGTGACCTGACTTGGCGTTCCGGGAGGCTGTGGCGCCTGGTTCGGTGACGGTACCAGGCAAATACCGACAGTCGCTGTTTGTCCCGCGGGAATCGTGAGCGGCGAAATGCTCGGAGTGACGCTAAAGGAGCCGCCGAAGGTTCCGCTGCTGATGTTGAAGGTATCGGTGGGGCCGGTATTTTGGATCTGCAATCTGTAATTGAGCGGCAGACTAAGTCCGTTGTAGGACGCCGTAAAATCGGTGTCGGGGACCAGAGTCAGATTTACGCCCGGACTCGTGCCCGGCGTTATGGCAGCCGGCGGCGCGCTCACCAACGCGGACAGAATATCCGGCGCATCCGGGTCGTCTTCTTCGACGGCAGACTCAAAAAGTTTGAGGGCACTTTCAATTCCCTCCTTCATTCCTCTCACCAGGCCCGCGACGATGCCGAATCCTTCGGGCAACCCGAAGGCGATCGTGACCACGGACACCGAATTCATGATGGCCTCGATGAACTTCAATTGCGGGGTTGCGGCTTTTGCCGCCGAATTGTACGAGCCTTGGAAGCCTCCCCCTGCGATTGCGTCGAGCACAGCGGCGGCAAACAAGATCCCGGCAACGCCAATTCCTTCGACGTAGCCTAGATAGGAACCGACAGCTTCGTAGAGCTTATCTATTGCGACGATCTCCACCGCCTCCTCAACCAGGCCCTGATGTCCCCCGTCCGGAAAAGCGCTGAGCGTCTGTCCGGTGGTGAGATCGGTTTCGTACCATGCGACGGTTGTGATGCCGTTGATCGTCACCATATGGGTTGGCGCCAGAACCGCCTTGTTATCGCCGATCGCGGTTAGAATGCGCGCCTGCGCGTCGGGTGAAAGGCTTGTCTGTGCGAGTTGATCGGAGTTAGCCGTCGTGAAAACGCTGAAAAGTTTGCCAGGAGCGAGCGCCGCGATTACCTCGGCGATCCCAATCGCCGCCTTTCCGGTAACATTGCTGAGCGTGATCGCTTCGAGTCCCGACTCGACGATGCCCCGGTTGATTTCGAAAGAAATCCCCGGATTGACGCCATTCAATGGATAGCTTTGTTGCGGCCCAGCTTCGAATCGGTCGTCGTTCTTTAACAAATCGAGTTTGAACCCAACTACGTTGTTGGTGGTATCGACGGAGCTGATACCGACCGTAAGCCGCGGCGTTGTGTAGTACGCATGCCCGAGGTAGATGTTCTGGAGGCTAGCCAGATTCACATCGGCGGCGGCGTTCTGGCTCATCGTGATCAACTCATTGACCGCGATGGCCAAAAGTTGACTGAGATGGGACGCCTGTTGCTGGATCTGTTGCTGCGCGGGAGTCATACTCGGCGTCGAAACGGTCTGCACCTGGGGTTGAATCGCTTGAATCGCGTTGTTCAGATTCGTAAGCCGGGTTTGTTGGTTTTGAAACCCCTGCGATGATTGAAAACCCGGAAGCACGTTCACAGTGGCTGTGTCGGCGGTTGTAAAGGCCGGAACCGGAGGAGTGGGAGGGCTCACACTCACCGAGACTAATCCCTGCCGCGCCGCGTAACCAATACGGTCAAACATGCTGCGCGTGTAAGTCACGATCGACGGCCCGGGGAGGCCGATCGCCGCATTCGCATCGAGATTCGGATTTTGCGTGTCGACTTCCAGAAACAGACCGGTCAGGAGTTGGCTGCCCAGCGGGAAACTCGTATAAACTTCCTGATAATCCTGGCCGTAAACGATGGGGTCTTGCGTGATGTCGGTATCGCCTTGGCCGAGCAGAAAATATGGCGAATAGGTGATGGTGCTGGAACTGATGACCAGCGCGGAGATCGTATTCTGGTTGACTGCGTTGCCGACGGAAATCGGCCTCCCGGCCAGCGTATCGGTGAAAAAAGTCTGTTGCAGGACCGTAGTGGTTCCCAGGCCCTGCTCCGAAAGAACCGCCGCGGCCTGGCTGTAAATCTCGGCGTTCAGCCGCAACGTTACTTGCTGGCGCAGTGCGTCCGGCGGAACCGAAAACGTTGTCGTGACCGTTCCGAAGACCTGGCCCGGTGTCGCTCCGGCAAAGCTCGGATCAAGCGCCAGGCCGCCCACCTGCACCCAGAAATGATTCTTCAAGTCGTAGGTCAACGTGGCGTCGAGTTGGGGCGAATTCAGCGCCGCGAACGTTGGGCACCCCACGATCTGGATGTTGTTCGGAAACATCGACAGGATCAACGTTTTCTGTTGCGTTGCGGTAAGCGTCCCCTGGGCATAGGTCGCGCTGATTCCGGCGGCTCCCAGCAACGCGACGAGCAGGTTCGACTTATCGAGCGAATTCCCAGCTTTGCTCCACAATGTGCCGCGCGCACCGCGCACCGATCCCATGTAGACATCCAGACTGATCTGGTCGCGGACAAAGGCGAAGATCTTGTTCTGATCGTTGGCGAGCGCGCTCGCTTGGGCAATGATGTAGGGGTCCGTCGCATCGGCTGGCAGGAGCTTGGGTTTCGCGTGAATCACCCGGCTGATGATCGGCTTGGTGGAGTCCGGGGTCGCTGTCCCCAGCTTTGCGTTCGGTGGCAGTGAAACTGTCTGTGTGGTAGTCCTTCCCCCGTCGAAAGGTGGCGCCTTCGTTGGCAGATTCGCGAGATTGGCCGCCACTTGCGGAGTTAAGCGAGCCTGTGGCAGAACCGGCGGCGCGATTGCCGGACGGCTCTGGGCAGCGACACCCGGTGTGGATATGGCTAACGGTGCAGGCGCGGTAATGGAAGTCCGCGCAGGCGGCGCTTGAGCGGATGCGGGAGCCTTCCGTTGGTTGCTTCGAACCTGCGAAATCGAGCTGGCGGCAACATCCTGGGCGCTGGAGGCAATAGGCTGCAGGAAGAGAAGTAAGACCAGGAGTTTAGCAAGGAACTCACGAATGATTGCAGACACGCCTATCCTCCTGTGAACAACGCTTCATCCTGTGAACAACGCTTCATCATTTCCTCCGACAGAGACACACCGGGAGCGCTTCGCAATACTCCCGCTTCACTTTCCATGTCGCAGTTCGCCAGGACATCACGAGGATTTGGTACTTTTCTCGGAGGACTAGTACTCACATCACCGCGTCGCTGGCAGCTATGGTTACTGCAGGTCGCCTTGGAGAACGAACCCGGCCCAATAACGAGGCGAGCGCCACGGGGGATCGAGTGCCATTTCGATTTGCGCGCGTCGAAGGGCGGCCGGAGCGGTCAAGTGGTCGCGAAGCAGTGCGGAGTAGAAGCGCTGCATAAATACGGCGGTCGCACGATCGTCTACCTTCCAAAGGCTCGCCAGCACTTGCCGTGCGCCGGCATACAGAAAACCGCGGGCCAAGCCAAGAAAACCTTCGCCGCGCAGATCTTTGCCGATGGAAGTCTCGCATGCGCTCAGCACCACCAGGCCGGTGTGCAAGCGCAATTTGTAGATGTCCAGCAGCGGCAGGAAGCCGTCTTGACGATGGCCTTGCCGATCCACCAGGGAAAGCACCAGGCCGGAGAGATCCGGGTGCCGGTCGTCCAGCAGGGTGTGGGCTGCCAGGTGGATGACTGCAAATCGGTCCGCCGCAAGATGTTCAAATGACGCCAACGTGGCGTCGAAATCCCGCAACGTGGTCAGCTGGTTCGGAGCAAGCTTTGTGATCTGGTCGGCTTCAACGCGGGACATTGGCAAGCGCGGGAGTGACTCGATGCGCTGGTCCAGAGGAGCTGGCCGCGGACCGGTCTTGCCGGCGGGGATCAAGGCGCCAAGACGAGCGTCGGAGCGGCCGTACACCGGGTCGGCGACGATCAAAATACGCCCGTCGGGATCCGGCCTTTCGATCTGGCGTAGCCGAGCCAATACCGATGCCGAGGGTTCCATTGTAATCGGGCGCTCGCTTGCGACGTCCAGGAACGCGAATGGGACCAGCTGGATGGGTCCGTCGGCGACGATTAAAAGCGAGCCTTTGCCAAGCTCGGACGGAGACATCGGCAACAGGACGCGCTGTAGAGCCGCGGCTTCACTTGACGCGCTCTCATCGGCCGCCGCCAGCTTGGCCTGTCTCTCCGCGATGGTGTGAGTCAATGGCAGATGATTGGCAGCCGTGAGCGCATCATAGAGGCGGCTGATTGCGGCACGCAACGCTTCTTCGCCCGGCAATTCGTAATGACGAAACCCGGTGCGGCCGACAACCCACAGGTCGCTTTGTTGCTCGCCCGTGAGGTATTCCAACAAAACGGTCTCGCCGCCCAGCAACTGTTCACGGATGGCAGCCAGCGAGAGCGGCGTTACCGATTCCCCCAGGCCGCCGGACTGCAATTCCAGTTGGTTGCGCGTTGCCAACAGTTGAGCAATGCGAGCTTCCCGGTGGGGCGAGTTTTCCGCGGTGGCCAGCAGGTGCAACGAAGCGTCCACTGCATTGAGCCGCGCCGTGAGCTCATGATCCGGAGACCGGTCGAGTTCGCCCCGCGTCTCGCCGATCGAATCCAATAGCGTCCGCGCATGGGCCCGCTCGCTGGCCTCGAAGGCGCGCAGTTCGTAACCTTCGGCCGGGTGCTTCCGCGACAAACGCACCAGAATATGAGCTGAGAGTTCATAAGCGGCGCGTTGCGATGCCAGGTAGCTGGCACGCAGCTCCGGCGCAGCCAGCGAAGAACGGGTTCGATCGATGACCGCCAGAGCCTGGTCCAAGCCGCTGAGCGACTGCTCGGGTTGGCCAAGCCGGTCATCCAGCCGCGCGGACTCTACCAGAGTCTGGACTTCACCGAAGCGGTCGCCTATCCGGCGTTCAATCGTCAACGCAGCGGAATATTCCCGTTGAGCCGCGCCGGTATCGCCCAAAGCAGCGCGTGCTATCCCGAGCGCGCGGCGTGCGTTGGCTTCGTCATAGGGTTGCCCGAGCTGGGTCGCGATTCCTAGCGCCTGTTCCAGCGGCAATACTGCTAATCGCGGGCGATCCGCTGCCATCCGCAGTTTGGCGAGCTCCATCTGTGCTAGCGCTTCACCACGCCGGTATGCCGCCGCCCGAGAGGCTGCTAACGCCTGCTCGCAAATCTGGACTGCCTGTGCGGCATCACCCCGCAGGGGGGCCAGTTGCGCCGCCATCACCAGGGTTTCCGCCGTGACCCTCTTGTTTCCCAAAGCTCTGGCCAGGCTCATGGCTTGACGCAATCGAGCGGCCGCCGCATCATAGTTTCCTATCGCCGTGTAGGCGAACGCGAGCTTCCGGTATGCTGCGATTTCCGATTCTTTGCCGTCTTCCTTAGCGCGGAAACGCGGCCAGTGCGGCAGCGTGTCGATGAGCTTTTCCAGCGCGCGCTCGGGTTGACCGGTCATCAGGTACACGTCCGCCATGCCCAGATCGGTCTCGCTGAGTCCGAACTCGTCATTTAATTCCCGGCGGATCTTCTCTTGCCGTTCGAGGCAGTCCAGGGCAAGATCGACGCGCCCCACATCGGATTCCGCCTCGGCCAAATTGGCTAGCGTCAGCGCCGTCTCCCAGGGCTGGCCGATCTGGCGCTCCAATTCCATGGCCAGGTTGTACTGTTCGATCGCCTCGTTGTAGCGCTCCAGGTTGGTGTAGACCAATCCGATGTCATCCAGCGTGTGGGCTTCAGCCCGCATGTCATGCATTTTGCGGCACAGTGCCAGGCTTTCAGTGAAGAACGGCAGAGCGGCCTGCAAATCTCCGAGCATGGCCAGGAATTGCCCCTTGCCGAAAACAGCTCGCATTTCCAGCACGCCATCGCCGGCCCGGCGCGCCAGCTCCAGTGGTTTGTCCAGAAGGGCAACGGCGGTCCGGATGCCTTGGGCTCCATTGGCCGCTTGCGACGCGGCCTTCGCGAACTCCCGATGGGCTTCCGCATCCATCCCATCCGCCTCCCCCGCTACACGCCGAGACGTGAGCGCGACGATGCATGTGCGGGCTTCGGCGCGGAACATCTGGGAGGTAACCTCCAGCCGGAAATCTCCGCCGCTTTCGGCGTACGCCGCGATCCGCGCCCGGCCTCCCGTGCCCCCCAGACTTGGCGTTACGGCCGCCAAGCGGCCCTCCGGATCGAACAAAGTGGTTCTCACTACCAGCTCAGAATCCGGCGTGGCGGTGATTTCGAGGTAGTCCCCAGCCTCGGCATGGATGCGGACGGTCTTCGTTTCCCCTTGATTCAAACGAAGTTCGACCGCGCGGTCCAGGTCTGCCAGAGGAGCATCGGCGGCCAGATTCTGTGCGACTGCGGCCTTTGCCAAAAGCACCGCAACTGCAACTGAAAAAAGGAACCGAAGCAGGAGAGATATTGCCGGCGCGGGGCCGCCGACCCTCCAAACGGTTTATTATGTCACAGAGTGCTACTTCCATGACCGAATCCGGAAACGAAGCGTCACTCGGTCGAAAACGGAATGACCTGGACCGCCAAGGGCTTGACGCGTTACTTCAAGCCTTGGAGCCGGACCGGGAACTGGCTGGCCTGAAATATGAAGAACTGCGGCGCCGGCTCATCAATCTCTTCACCTGGGAACAGTGCGAGGCCGCTGACGACTTGGCCGACGATACCCTCAACCGGCTGGCGAGGAAGGTGATGGAAGGGACCGTCATCCCGAATCTGGATCGCTATGCTTTCGGCATTGCGCGGCTTTTGATGCAAGAGGAAGGAAGACGAAAACGGAATCGCCAGTCTCTGGTGCTCGAGGTTCAGGACGGTACCGAACGGAGCGCTAATTGGGACAGCCTGGATGCGATGGACCAGTGCCTGGCGGCCTTGCCCCAGGATCGGCGCGAGCTGATCGAGCGTTATTATGTCGAAGACCGGGCTGCGCTGGCGCGAGCGTTCGGTATCTCGGTGAACGCTCTGCGTAACCGGGCCATGCGGATCCGGGAGGAACTTCTGAAGTGTGTCACGCGAAGGCGTGACGATTCGTGAGTTCCCGCCATGGTAAATAGAGACGACATGATCGCGTATCTTCTGCACCAGATGCCGGAAACGGAACGGGCCGCGTTTGCCGAGCGCTGGTTCACCGAACCGGACCTCTACGAGCGCTTGCAGATGACCGAGGCCGAATTGCTGGACGACTGCGCGCGTGGCAAGGTCTCGCGTGGGCAGCGCCGCCTGATCGAACAGTACTTGCTAGGCTCCGAATTCCAGCGGCGGAAGATGGATTTCGCCGCGGCGCTACAATCGGCCATCCCGAGCCCACGAACATCGCGAGTACCGTGGTGGGCAGTTGCCGCTGCAGCGCTGGTGGCGTCAATAGGAGTATCGCTGTGGCTTGGAATCGAGAATCGAAGGTTGCAAACAGAAGTGGCTAGCATTCAACCAGCAGCTCAGCGGGTTGCCGATGGTGTATATGCCGTGGCAATCCCCAGCCAAACTCTGCGCAGCGCAGCGGCCGAGAATTCGATCCGCTTGCCCGCCGGTATCCAGATCCTTCGGCTGGAGTTGGAGCTGCCGCCCGGAGGCGACCGTGGCGTCTATTCCGCAACTTTGTTGGCCGGAAGCCGGGCAGTCTGGAATGAAGGCCCGTTTTACCCGGAATCACGAGGCACGGCGTCGGTGGCCACCATCTGGATTCCTGCCTCAGCCGCAATCCTCGGACCGGGCGAACATGCCGTCCGGCTCGATGCGTCTGGAAGTCCGAGCGCGTATTATCGTTTCACAATTTCCCGCTAACGCGCTGGCTGTTACTCTTCACGCAACGCCACCGTGCAATCAACGCTGGTTGCGCGCCGCAGGGGGATGTAAAGCGCAACTGGCGACACCACAAGAATCAACAGGGCGGCGATGGCGAGCGTGAACGGATCGCGTGGCTGCACTTGAAACAGCAGCGCTTCCAAGAACCGGCTGAGCGCGACCGTTCCCGCCAGGCCGGCCGCAAGCCCGACCGCCACGGGAATCATGCTTTGCCGCGCCATCAATCCTCCGATCTCGCCCGGCGTGGCGCCAATTGCCATCCGTATTCCGATCTCGCGTACCCGCGATGCCACCAGGTTGGAAAGCACTCCGTAGATCCCCACCATCGAGAGCAGCAGCGCCAGCGCCGCGAATATCCCGATGAGCAGCGTATTGAACTTGCGTTGCGCCAGAATGTCGTTCAAGTAGTAGTCCATGCTCAGCACCTGGTCGGCGGGCAGGTCACGGTCCATGGACCAAATGACGCTCTGGAGCGCCTTCCCGTAGGACTGGGGTTCGCCGCGCGTGCGGACCATCAGCGTAGCGTCATCCAGCTTGAGATAAGGCACGAAGATCTGGGGCCGCTTTCCATTTTCCGCCCCGATAGGAGTGTAATCGGACACCACTCCCACGATCTCGGAAGCATGCTTCTTGTTTCCGTCGAGTAATCGCGTGCCAATTGGGTTTTCGCCCGCGAGAAATTTCCGAACGAAGGCTTCATTGATGATCACGACGTTGTCCTCATCCTTCTCGGCCTGTGTCAGGTCAGGCTCCCTGAACAGGCGTCCAGAAACCAGTCGCAGTCCGAGGACGTTGAAGAATTGCGGATCCACATGCGCGACGTCAGCTAGTGGCAGCGCATCGCCGGGCGGTTCGGGATGTCCCGCGATTGAGAAGCCAGTCAGCTTGATGTGATGCAGCGGCAGATTGTCCACCGCGCTTGCAGCGGTCACGCCCGGAAGCGCGCGGACGCGGTCCAGCAGAGTGTGGAAGAACCGGGACTGGCTCTCGCCGCCCGGGTAGCGCTGGGCCGGCAGGCCGACTTCCACGGTGAGCAAACGCCCGGTGTCGAAACCGACCCCCGCCGAAATGAGCTGGTAGAAGCTGCGCAGCATTAGTCCCGCGCCGGCGACAAGAATCAGCGCGAGTGCGACCTCGGCCGTGATCAGGAACTGGCGGCCCCGCAAACGAGCCGCCGATCCACCCCATCCACCGGCCGACTTGAGCGTCGAATTCAGATCCGCGGCCGAGGCGGCGATGGCGGGCGCCAAGCCAACCAAGATCGTTGTAAGAATGCTCAATCCGGCGGCGAATGCGAAAACGGTCCAGTTCACTTCGATGGATTCCGGGCGCTGGATGTCCGGCGGATTCAAGGCGAGCATCCCCTGGATGCACCAGTGCGCCAGAAGAAAGCCCGCCAGCGCGCCGGCGAGCGACACCAGCAACGATTCCAAAATAAGCTGGCGAATGATGCCGCCGCGTGTGGCGCCGAGCGCCTGACGAACCGAGATTTCCCGGGCTCGCAGCGTGGCGCGGGCCACCGTGAGATTCGCGAGATTAGCGCAGGCGATCAGCAGGAGCATCCCAACCGCAGCCAGCAGCACGTATAGCGCGCGATGCAGCGTGGGCGAAGTGTCTTCCACTTCGAATGGAAAAACAGAGGTGGTCCAGCCTTTATTGAATTTTGGGTTCAGCTCCGCGAGCCGCTTTTCGATGCTGGCGGTCTGCGTTCTGGCTTGCTCCAGCGAGACGCCGGAGGCCAGGCGAGCGGCAGTAAACAACTGGTGGCGAGTTTCATCCTCGGCATTGTTCCACAGACGCGAAAGCGGAACCCAAACCTCGGGCTTCTTTTGATCCATCCCCTGCCACATGGTTGGAAGATGAAAGCGCGGCGGCAGAACGCCGATGATGGTGTAAGCTGTGCCGTCTAGCGTCAGGGATTTGCCGAGCGCCTCTGGATCGCGGTGGAAGCGCGCTGCAAAGAACGAGTCGGTCAGCAGCGCCACGTGATCCTTGTCTTTGATCTCCTCTGCCGCCGCAAAGAGATGGCCAAGACGCGCATGCACTCCCAGCAGCGGGAACAGGTTCGCCGAAGCGAAACCAGTGTCAACGTGATCGGGATGCTCGATTCCAGTCTCGTTCAAGCTCATGTCGCGGAAAGCAGCCATGTCGCTGAAGACCGTGTTTTGGCTGCGCCAGGCCTGGTAGCTGTAATGCGTGGCCTGGATCCGGCTGCCGGGCGGGTCGGGCATGTTGGGATAGCGCTCCCAGACCAGCACCAGGCGCGCTGGATCGGGGTAGGGAAGCGGCTGGAGAATTACGGCGTCGATCACGCTGAAAATGGCAGCGTTCGCGCCTATGCCCAGCGCCAGAACCGCGACGCAGGTCAGGGCGTACCCGGGGGTCCGGATTATGGTCCGGAATGCGTTCCGCAAATCTGAGGGTACGGGCATACTTAGTTTCGCCTCATCGTAACATCCGAATTTGTCAGGCACAGACAGTACTAAAGATGCAGGCAGGATGGGCCGAAGCTACGAGAGACCTTCTTTCGTATGCCATGAGAGCCACTATTCCCATTGTTTTCTGCTTCTTCGGGATGTTCGCACCTCGGTCAGCATGGGCCGCCGACGCCCAGGGTTGCGCGGATTTGAAGCTGTTACCGCGCCTGGAAGGTTGTGTGATTGAGGAATGCTCGGCCCGGCTGCACGAGCTTTTTGATACCGCGGACGCCAGTTCCACGCCCCTGGATGCCAACGTAAACACGTTGCTGTACTCGTGCCCCGCGGCGATGGACCTACAGCGCGTGAAACGCGAGTTGGACGCGGAGATTCACAAGGCCGGTTTCCTCAACGTAGCCGAAGACAAAACCGACCCGTCCAACGCCGTGGTAACCGCCAGGAAGGGCGCGCACTGGGTTCGTTGGAGCGCGACTGCAGAGGACGGCGGGACGTCCTACTCGCTTACCGTGGCCGCCGGTTCCGCCGAGAAATTCAAAGCGGAAGCCTGCGTGGAGCCGAAGGTGCTCACGCTCCAAAAGAGCTGCGAGATTGTGGAGTGCGCTTCCAAATCGGAGGACTCGGTGGGGATGCGCACGGCGCAGAAAGAGCAGACATCCGTAGCCGGGACGGTGCAGACGGCCACGCTGGCATGTCCCGCGATCCCGCCGGCGCAGGTATTCCCGGTGGCCGAGGATGAACTCAAGCGATCCGGGTACGAAATCGTGTTCAGCGACCGGGAACGTCCCGAGAGCGGATGGCTGACGGGCCGGGCGGGGAAGCATTGGGTGGAATTGGTGAGCAGTCCGGACGGCGAATCCACCTCGTACGCGCTGACGTCGGTAGCCGCGGGCGAAGTGATTTCAGCGCCCCGCTTCGAATCGCGCCCCGCGCAACCGTCCACGGAAATCGGCACTGAAGCAGTCGCGCCAGAACCGACGCACGAAATCATCGAACACCCCGCGCCAGTGGCGGAGCCGGCGGTGGAGGCGTCGCCCCTGGCTGCACCTGCTGTTCGCCCCGTGGCTCAGAGTCCAGCGCCGGTCCAGACAACACCCGCGATAGCGCCCCCGGCTTTGTTCACGCCTCCCCGGCCTCTGATACAGACGCCCATCGAAGCCACGCACGATCTGATTTGGAGCACTGCCGGCACGGTCGTCATTAACTTATTGGTGGATATCGCCGAAGACGGTACCGTGAGCCACGCCGTGCTCACAGGCAAGATCACCAAGGATGTTCTGAAACTGGAGAGCGCCGCTTTGGAAGCCCTCTCGCATTGGCGCTTCGAGCCGGCGCGTCAGGACGGGCGGATCGTGGCGGCCGCGAAGATCCCGGTACAGTTTACGTTCCACGGGAGGCCCTTCCGCTTTTGACCGGCGTGTAGCGAAATCGAGCTAGAATCGGAGGCTTGCCGGGTCACGGCCATCTTAAGGCTTTCGATCGTGCGCTCGCGATCACCGCGCCGCTGTTTGGTCTGTTGATACTGGCGGACCTGGCGGCCGGAATCTTGCGCAGCGTTGAGGATCGGTACTGGAACGATGCGCGCTTGGCCCGCGGCATCGCGCTGCGATATGGCTATGTCTTGTATCCAGGACGCGACAGCCGGGTGCCGATCATTGGAACGATGCATGGTCCGGTCCCGAATCTGCTCTACAGTTGCCTCGCATTTCTTAAAGACCCCACGCTGCTGTTGATCACCGCGTGCGCGCTGTCGTGCCTGCTCTATTTCGGCGCGGTGCTGTGGCTGCACGCAAGAGCCGGACGGAGTCTCGCGGGCGCTTACGGATTCTTTGCGTGCACGGCGCTATTGCTGGCCAGCCCGGGCGCGAGGTACGCGGGGCTAATGGTACACGTGGACGCGCTCGCAATGTGCTTCGCGATGCTGGCCGCGGGGCTGCTGGCGCGGAACGAGCCGCGGGCGCGAACGCTGGCTGCGTCGGCAGTGATGGCGATGTTGGCTGTGGCGTCCAAGCAAACCATGGCGCCGGTCGCGATCGCCCTGCCGTGCTTCGTCCTGATGGCGGATGGCAAGCGAGCGTGCGCGCGATATGTGGCTGTTCAGATCGCAGCTTCTGTCGCGATCTTTGGAGCGATGCTGGCATTGTTCCGTCCACCGCGCGATCTCCTGTTCAATACATTCACGCTGGCGTTGCAGCAGCCCCGCACCCGTTCGATCGACTCAAGAATGATGGAAGGACTGTTTGTTGTCCGGAGCGAGGTTGCGGCAGCGGTCGCGCCTTTAGTTCTCCTGATCGCGTTGGTTGCGCTGAATCCGGGAAACTTCCGGGATAAAATCGCGAAACATCGGTGGCTGGTTTTTCTCTGCATGGCGGCGCTTCAGCTCCCCATCGAGCTGCGTGCCTGGACCACGGAGGGAGGCGTCTATAACCATCTCGGTGTTGTGACGCTCTTCGTTGCACTGGCCGCTACGCTGGGTCTGGTTGGACTCTGGAAAGCGGAAGGGCAGGGAGGGCGTGCGTGGACCGGACTGGTTGCGCGAATGCTACTGATCGGAATGCTGTTGGCGCACCTTCCTTTGCCCATCGAGATTTTCCGCGACCTGAAGCTCGCGCGGACAAGCAACACGCAAATTGCTTATGACTACGAGAGGCAGCACCCGGGCCGAGCCTATTTCCCGATCAATCCGCTTGCAGTGCTACTGGCCGAAGGCAGGCTGACACACCTGGACGACGCACTGTGGGACCGCGAACTTGCAGGCTTCCCTATTAGCGCGGAGCAGTTGGCAGCCGGGGTTCCTTCGAGTTATGAACTGGTGGCCTATCCGCCGGGGACCGAGCCCCACGCAACGATTCTTCGCGGTTTGTTGGAAGGCAAACCGCTAGTCGAGGAGCCCGGGCTAAAGCGCTGGCGCGTGTACCGGATCAAGGGGCAAGTTACTCAATCAACTTCAGGCTCGCCACCTTGATGACATCGCCATTGATTTCGCCGGTAACTTCCACCTTCAGGTCGTCTTCCTTTTTCGAAGCTCGAAGCAGGACCAGAGCCTTCCGGCTGCCGGCTTCATCAAACTTCAGGAATTTGTTTTCATACGTGAAGACGCCATAGCCGCTCTTCTGGCATTCGGGCATAAGCGCGCATTGCCGCAGGTGGGCTTCGGCCACGATCATGCCGCCTTCCAGACGCGGACCGGCGACGATATGCACCTCGGCCTTGGAAGAGCACATTTGATCGATGAGAATTCCTTGAACCTGTGCGCCATGGGCCACGGCTGCGAGGCCAGTGAGAAGCGCTGGAATGCACAGAGACAATCGAACGGGCACGGATCCCTCCTGGTGAAAAATCGTGGCGGAAGACCGCCCTATCCAGAAGTTTACTTCAACTTGTCGGCGACTTTGGCGAGAGCTGCGTTGGCACAGGCGGCATCTTTGTCTCCGCCCGGAGCCCCGCTGCACGAGCGAGAGAGCAGGTCAGTTTCATGCGTTTGCAATCCTCCTTATAGGGGACCGCTAGCTACGATAACACACCGATGGGAAATCAGATCTAAACGTAGTATGCTCTGGGAGCCCGTTGTCCAAGAGGAGAAATTGATGACCAAATTATCCTTTGCGCTCGCAGTTTTCGCCGCGGCGATCCCAGCTGCTTATTCGCAGACGCCTACGCCCCCCACCTGCACTTTAGCTACGCCCACGCCGCCTTCAGTGGCGGCCAATGGCGGTGCCGAGCTGGTTGAGGATGTTTATATCACGTGCGTTTCAACCGAACCATCGCAATCGGTGCTGATGAACGTCGCGCTTGCCCTGAATACGAATTTGACCAGCCGCATAACGAATACAGCCACCATGGAAACTGAAACGCTATTGCTGATCGATGACCCACTGCCGGGCGTGGCCAATATTAGCAACGGCTTTCCGTATTTCGGGCAAGTGCTCGGGACGCTGGGCGTTCCGGCCGGCTCGCCTGGCTCGGGGGA
>Ga0209415_10004162_pt1 | contig 26595 bp, 29 predicted proteins | sample PeaSoiSIISIP2007_FD_187696 | JGI IMG/M metagenome (GOLD analysis project Ga0209415, IMG submission 187696) | Peat soil microbial communities from Weissenstadt, Germany - SII-SIP-2007 (SPAdes) (version 2) | ecosystem: Environmental > Terrestrial > Soil > Wetlands > Peat | place: Germany... | reverse complement strand
GGTGTCAGCCAAGGATGACATGATGACAGACGCCCCTGCCATGTACCGCTAGTCTGTTGACGCGGCGCCGGGGCGGCCCGGCCTCGGGGCGTCTGGGTTCCCCCGACCGCTTTCCTGCCGTGGGCTCAGCGCCCCGGCGCCGCCGAGCGTGCGCACCGGGGCATTCGGGGTGTCTGGGCCGAGCTCGGGCGTCTGCTCCTGCTTGTTTCGTGTGAGCGTTCCTTGCGGGTCTCCGGCTTGATGATCGGCCTTCGCGTTTCGCAAGTTCGTTGGGGTGTTGATATGGCGATCGATGTCGGGAGTCTCGAGGTCACATCAACCCAGCGAGCGAGACGCTGGGGTCGAGTTGCACGGTCGCCTCTCGTACTTCGGTGCCCAGGTCCACGGCGCAGTGTCGGTTGTAAAGGGGGCCCGCGCCATCGCGCAGCAGCCAGCTGGCCATCGCAACGCCGCGTGCTGGGGTCGGGAGGGCGGTCGAGAGCGCTTCGAGCATCGCCCGTATGTCGTCTTCAGCGGCGATGATGCGGTCGCGGCATATCGGAGTGTGCGGACTGCGCACCACCGGTGGCCTACGCACCACGTTCATGAGATCGAGCCAGTTGTGTGCGAGGGCACGCCGCATTGACGATGAGACGAGCCGTTGGGCCCGGGTGGCCAGAAGTCGATTGGACTCGGGCGAACACCCCGATGCCAGTTGGCGATCGAGTGAGGGCGCGAACATGCGGGCGAGCAGTCGAAGCCATGTCTGATTGGGTCGAGGGACCAATTGCTCGGGGTTGATGGGATCTCTGATCAGGAGCATCGTGGATCTCGCCTTTCCGCGGTCGAACCAGCTGCCGTCGCGCACCTTGGCCGCTCGGCGCTGTCGAGCAATGATTTCCCGTATGCGCCGGCAAGATTGATGAGGTCATCGACACACTCGGACACAGCGTACGACTGGTCAAAAGCGGCGTAGTTTTGCGTTGATGCTTGTTCTCCTCACTGCAGTGGCACACCGGTCGTTCCATGCACAGCTCGATCGACCAGGAGTCGACTGGCTCCTCATGAACGAAGACGGGAGCCTTTGTGACCGGGAAGGGGCAGCCGTCGCCCGGGACGACGCCCACCCGGACATCGCTTGGGGAACATCGGACCTGTTCCGAGCAGGAGCCCCGCTTGTCGCATTCTTCTCACTCATGCTCGACAGTCCTGCACTCTGCTGGTTCCAGTCCCCGGCAGCCGGCTACGACGATCCGGTATTCGGAGCAATGGTGTCCAATGGGGTCCGGATCACCAACGCCCACGTGAACGGTCTGCCCATCGCCGAGTTCGTGATGCGTTCGGTTCTCGACGAATTCCAGGATGCCGCCCAGTGGCGAGATCAGGCGCGGGCGCGCCGCTGGCGGATCCACGATTGGCGCGAGGTGTCTGGATCGACGTGGGTCGTCATCGGGCTCGGGGGGATCGGGGCCGAAGTCGCTCATCGAGCGCGATCCTTCGGGGCCCGGGTCATCGGATGTCGGCGACACCCGTCGCCAGCTGATCCCACCGATCAGACCGTGACGCCCGGCCAGCTCGATCACGTTGTCGGACTCGCCGAGGTGGTCGTCCTCGCCGCCCCGGCGACGCCCATGACGGCCAATCTCGTGGACGCCGACTTCCTGGCCCGGATGAAGCCTGGGAGCCTCCTCGTCAACGTGTCCCGAGGAACACTGGTCGACGAAGAGGCATTGATCGAAAGTCTCGATTCCGGCCACCTGTCGGCTGCCATCTTGGACGTCTTTCGCACCGAGCCCCTTCCCGAGGACCACCGGTTCTGGTCACATCCGTCCATCCGGGTGACGCCGCACAATGCCGCCGGTGGTATCGGACGGTTCGCTCGACAGGCCGAGCTCTTCGCGGAGAACCTCGATCGCTATCTCGACGGTCGTCCCTTGTTGAACGAGGTCACCGACGCGATCGCCGGCTGAGTGTCGAGGATGCCTCGCCGGCGGCTTCGATAACCTGATCACGATGCCGCAAAGAAAGGGTTGGAGGCGAAATCTATGAGTTCCAACGACGCCACTCCCTCGGCGCCGCCGACGCCGCCCACCGCTCGCCGCCGCTCTCGCAAGGTCGCCATAACCGTGGCGGTCTTGGCCATTGGAACTGAGGTGCTCGCCCTCAGAAGTCGTGGGTACGGCATGGGCGGCAATGTCGTCGTCCGCTGCCGCCAGGGCCATCTCTTCACGACGATCTGGATTCCCGGCGGGTCGCTCAAGGCACTTCGCCTCGGTTGGGCGAGAGTCCAGCGCTGCCCGGTCGGAAGCCACTGGAGCCTTGTCACGCTGGTACCGCTGTCGGAGTTGACCGACGAGGAACGGCAATCAGCAGGGCAGCATCACGATCTGCGCATTCCTTGAACACGGTCTAAAGGTTCGCCGGCTGTGCCAAGTCTCGAAGCAGTCGATAGTGTCCTGGAATGAACGTTGCTGACACCTCCTCTGGCAAACTGTGGAGCTACCGATTCTCCAAACCCGGCGGCTCCGTGATCGGAACTGGCGAGTTCGATGGCGACGATGCGGCCGAAACGCGGGCACGCGAGCTGTCGAAGTCGAATGACGCCCCCATCGTCGTTCATCGCCACAGCGGACACGTTGATGCTTGGGGGTATGTGACCGAAGTCGACGAGCGGCCGTGACGACCGTGTCCAGATCGTTGTGACGAGACAGGTGGACCGGTGTGCTGCCCGGACCGCCTCGGTGGTTTCCGGCTCCTCATCGGCCTGACGTACTTCGCGCTCGGATCGATGACAATCGCCGACTCCGGCTAGTGATGGCTGTGGCGATGCCGCCCATATCGTTGTGCGCTCGCCGGTGTGCCCGGCCCGGATCCCGGGGACCCGGTGGCGGTGCCCGCCTGGACGTCCGGCGACGGGCCTGCAGCCACGTTTGGAACGTTTGTCGACGACTGTTGGTAGGCGAAGTTCAACGCGTTGGACGTACCTGAAGCCGTCGTGATCGTGACCGGCACCGTCGGAGGTGGGTCGGACATGGCCGGGACGGTGACGGTGCAGCTCGTTTGGATCGGGCAGACCGTCGGTGCCACCTGTCCGTCGAAGCTGGCCAGAACATTGCCATCCGAGCTCATGAACCCCATGCCGACGACCACCACGGACTGACCCGCGGAGCCGCTCGACGGGGAGAGGGCGGACAGCACCGGCCCTGAGCCAGATGCCTGAGGCGGCGCTGTGGTCGTAGGGGAGGACCCTGTCGTGGGGGAGGACCCTGTCGACAAGGGGGTCGTCGTGGTCGGCGTTGAGCGGGGCGTTGTCGGGAGCGTGACGCCGGTCTCGGTGCGAGCCGACCGTTGCTTGGGTCCCGAACCATCATGTGCCACCGCGGAGACCCCCAGGCTCACGGCCGCGACGACGAGGGCCGCTGCCACCAGCGTCACCGATACCTTCAAGCGGCGCTCGCGATTGCTCCGAGCCTCGTCGACTGGTGGCGTCGGAGGTGGCGCTGGGTGGGGAACCGTCCTCGGCGTTCGAGGGCGCTGTGTGGTTTCTGGGCCCGTCCCGACGGCGCCTTCCCGCGACCGCCGAGCGGCCTCTGCCATCGCCCCCAGGGCGCGGGGGCTCAGGTCGGGCTGGGTGTTCAGCTTGGTCAGTCGGGTCCGCGCCGGGCCCCCGGTCTGTCTCCGCACCATGCCGGCCTCTCCAGGTTGGCTTGCCTCCTCCAGGTGTGGTGATGCCCACTTCTCTCCGTCGCGCATCATCTCACCGGTGCGGGGCTGACCGCGTTCGGGGAAGCGGGTTTCGGCTGGGCTGAGAAAGGTCCTGCTCAGATCGTTCAGAAAGGCAGGAAGGGCATAACATTGCGGCCTCAGGTCCGGCGTTTCCGGGTCCACGAGGAGCAGTTTGCGCCGCCACCTCCGAGGCCGACGTCGCAGCTGCAGGGGGCGCCGAATGACGGTGCCGCACCGAGCAGCCGATGTCGTGCCCGGCGCCCCTGGGCGCCAGGCCGTGACCGAAGCCCCTCGATCGGATCCGCGTGGTGACGCCGTCACCGATGGAGCTGCGCTCGGTGGCACGAAGGGAGAGGCGGCACTTGTGGTCAGCCAGCTGACCAAGCTTCGGAGAGCGGACCGCGTTCTCCGACGTGACCTTCGAAGTCGCCCACGGGGAGGTGGTCGGGTTCCTGGGGCCCAATGGCGCGGGCAAGACCACGACGGTACGGACGCTCGGCACGTTGATCGACCCCACCTCGGGATCGGCCACGGTGGCGGGGATCCCGCCCCGCCCCGAAAACGGCGTGGAGATCCGACAACACATTGCGATCATGCCCGAAGCGCCGGGCCTCTACCTCCGGCTGACCGTGACCGAGAACCTGGAGTACTTCGCCGGTCTCTACGGTCTGCATCAGACCGGTACCCGCATCAAAGAAGCCCTCGACGCCGTTAACCTCGGCGATCGGGCCTGAGATCTTTGCGGCGGTCTGTCCAAGGGGCTCCGCCAGCGGGTGGGACTGGCACGAACACTGCTGAGCGACCCGGCGATCATGTTCCTCGACGAACCGACATCGGGACTGGACCCGGTGGCCGCGCCCGAGGTGCACAACCTGATCATCGGGCTCCGGCAGAAAGGCGTGACCATCTTTCTCACCACCCACCGGCTCGAGGAGGCCGAAAAACTCTGTGACCGGGTCGCCATCCTCAACACGACGCCGCGGACCGTCGGGACTCCAGCTGCGCTTCGGGCCGAGCTCTTCAAACAAGAGCTCGTCGTCAAGACCGCTACCCCCCTGAGTGACGCTGGCCAGCATCCCCGGCGTCGAGGGCTGGCGCTCTGACGAGCCCGGCTCGTACGTGCTCTCGGTGTCCGATCCCGGGGTCGCCGCCCCCGAGGTGACCCGGGGGCTCGTCGACGCCGGCGCCGATGTCCTGTTCATCGGCGAGGCGCAGCATTCACTCGAGGACGTCTACCTCGAGTTGATCGACGAAGACGTCGAGGCGCGCCGACAATGATGGGTGTCGATCCAAGCCGCATTCGCGCCGTCGTCCGCAAGGAGCTGCGGGATGACCGGCGCAAACGGTCCATTGTCGTGGCCATGACCGTCTTTCCGGCCATCTTCCTCATCCAGCCCACGCTTGCCATCTTCCTGGGATCGGCGACCCCGTCGAGTACCAAGTACGACGATCTCCCCCCGCTCCCGTTGCTCTTGATTCCGGTCATCATGCCCTCCACGCTTGCCGCGTACTCCGTTGTCGGCGAGCGGGACCAGGGGACACTCGAGCCACTGCTCACCACGCCGATCCGCAGACAGGAATTCATCCTGGGGAAGGCGGCGGCGGTCTGATCCCCACCGTGGTGCTCTCCTACGGGGTCTACGCGATCTTCTTCGCCGTCGTGCGCCTGTTCGCCAACCCTGCCGTGGCCTCGAGCGTGTTCCGTCGGGGACCGGTCATCCTGGCCCTGGTCCTAATCACGCCGTTGTCGGCCGGATGGGCCATCGTCGTCGGAATGGCGGTGTCGGTGCGGGCGAGCGAGGTTCGCGTCGCCCAGCAGCTGGGGATGATCGCCAGCTTTCCCCCGTTGGGCGTGATTGTGCTGCTGGGGATCGGTGTGATCGATCCGACATTCAGAGTCGCCATCATCGTGGCAGTCGCTCTGCTCGTGATCGATCTGCGGGCGTTGCGCATCGTCTCTCGGATGTTCGACCGGGAGCGCCTCGTGACCGGTTCCAGAGCCGCTCGACCTTGATCGACCCGCCGGTCTCCAACCCTCTGGGGCCGGCGTGGTCTTCATCCGCGGGCAGACCTGGCCCGCGGGTGAGGTCTTCAACGGCGACCTCGATCCCCTTCAGGGAGTCACTCGTGGCACTGCGTGGCATCATTCCCACCGAGCCCCACGCCGACCAGGAAAGGATGACGCGGCATGAGCTTTCGAGTGATCCAGTGGGCCACGGGAGGAGTGGGGCGTGCGGCGATGGAAGGAGTACTCGGCCACCCCGATCTCGAGCTGGCGGGCGCGTGGGTTCACAGTCCGGCCAAGGAGGGTGTCGACCTGGGCACGCTGTTGGGCCGGGCGCCCCTCGGGGTGACCGCCACGGCGGACATCGCCACCCTGCTCGCCACCGAGGCTGACTGCGTCGTGTACAGCCCGTTCATGGCCGACCCGAGCGTGGTGACCGCCATCCTCGAATCGGGCAAGAACGTGGTCACTCCGCTGGGCTGGTTCTACCCACCCGGCGAGGAGCGGGCGCGCTTCGATGTCATCGCCAAGAGCGCCGGCGTGACCCTGCACGGCACTGGCATTCACCCCGGCGGCATTACCGAGCGGTTCCCCCTCATGGTCTCGGCCCTGTCGGGATCGATCACCCACGTGCGCGCCGAGGAATTCTCCGACATCCGTACTTACGGCGCACCCGATGTGGTGCGTGATTGGATGCTGTTCGGCAAGATCCCGGAGGAGGCTCGGACGAGCATCATGATCGACGCCCTCGGTGGTGGTTTCCGCCAGTCCATCTTCATGGTCGCCGACGAGCTGGGTTTCGACATCGCGCCGGAGCTGCGCACCACCCATGACATGGCGGTCGCCACCGCGCCCATCGACTCGCCCATCGGACCCATACAACCGGGGACCGTGGCGGCCCAGCGATTCCAGTGGGAGGCCGTTGTCGACGGCGAACCGGTTGTCACCGCGGCGGTCAACTGGCTCATGGGGGAGGAGCATCTCGACCCGGCCTGGAATTTCGGCCCCGGCGGTGAGCGTTTCGAGGTAGAGATCAGCGGGGATCCCAACTGTCTCACCACGTTCAAGAAGCTGCACCCCGAAACGGTTGAGGCCGGTCTCGTGCGCAACCCGGGGATCGTCGCCACCGCCATGCACTGCGTCAACGCCATCCCCTATGTGTGTCGGGCCGAGGCGGGACTGCTTACGTACCTCGACCTACCCCTAGTGGCGGGGCGGGCTGCATCCGACCTGCACCGGAGTGGGCGAGGGGTCGAGCGTCCGAGCGGGTCATGATCCTCGACCGCTTCGCCATCACGGGGCGTGTGGCCATTGTCACCGGGGCAGGCTTGGGGATCGGGCGGGGGATCGCCATCGGCCTGGCCGAGGCCGGAGCCGACGTGGCGTTGGCGGCCCGTACCGAGTCCGACCTCGAGGAAGTGGCCCATCACGTCCGCTCCCTCGGACGCCGGGCCGTGGTGGTGCCGACCGACGTCCTCGACGCGGCGGCGTGTGCACGTCTCGTCGAGCGCACGGTCGAGGAGTTCGGCCGTCTCGACATTCTGGTCAACAACGCGGGAGGGGCGATGCCCCGGGCGGCCATGGACACCAGCGAGGGCTTTCTGGCTCGCACCTTCGCGTTCAACGTCACGGCCCCTTTGACCCTCACCAAGCTCGCCGCCCGCCACATGGTCGATACGTCGGGCCAAGGGGCCGTCGTCAACATCTCGTCACGCTCCGCCAGTATGACGCAGACGATGTTCGTCGCCTACGGCTCGGCCAAGGCGGCGCTCGACCGCATGACCCGCAACATCGCCCCCGAACTAGCCCCGCGGGTGCGGGTGAACGCGATCGACGTGGGAGGCGTCGCCACGCGGTCGCTCGAGATCGTGCTCACCGACGATAACCTCCGCCGGCAGTTCGTCGACGGCACGCCGATGCGGCGCCCTGGGGAGCCCGAGGACATCGCCTGTGCCGTTCTGTATCTGGTGTCAGACGCCTCGTCGTGGGTCACCGGCAAAGTGTTCGAGATCGACGGCGGTACCGAAGCGCCTTCGATCCAGGTGCCGGCGCCCGCACTCGAGCCCACTCGGCCCGACGACGGCGGCGACTGAGCCCGGAAAGCCGGACGCTCCCGGTCGCCGCCGCGCTCGGACCCGTACCCCTCGCCTCAGATGCCCGTGTGCTCGACGCGGATGGGGACGGGGTCGGGCGTGAAGGGCATCAGGGCGTTGGGGGGAACGGTGCCGAGACGGCCGGCTTCGAAGTCCTCGAGCACTTGGATGATCTCGTCTCTGGTGTTCATGACGAACGGCCCGTAGTGCACCACCGGCTCTCCGATGGGTTGGCCCCCGAGCACGAGGACCTCGAGATGGACGGTGCTCGAGTCCTGACGATCGTCGGCCCGTAGGGAGATCCAGTCGCCAGGGCCGAACGCCGCGAGCTGACCGGTCCGGAGCGGCTGCCCTTGCGGTCCCGCTCGACCCGATCCGGCCAGGACGTAGACAAGGGCGTTGAAGCTCGGTTCCCACGGGAGCTGGACGAGCGCACCGGCCGACACGCTGGCGTGCATGAGAGCCATCGGCGTGTGGGTCGACCCCGGACCGCGGTGACCGCCGACTTGCCCCGCGATCATCCGCACCAGGGCTCCGCCGTCGGGGGACGACAGCAGCGTCACCTGGTCCGCTTCGAGTCCCTGATAGGCGGGCGGGATCATCTTGTCGCGAGCCGGCAGGTTCACCCAGAGCTGGATGCCGTGGAACAAGCCACCCGAGATGACGAGGTCCTCGGGGGGCGTCTCGATGTGGAGGATGCCCCCGCCGGCGGTCATCCATTGCGTCGCACCGTCGGTGATCAGGCCGCCACCCCCGTGGGAGTCCTGATGGGCGAAGGTGCCGTCGATCATGTAGGTCACGGTCTCGAACCCGCGGTGCGGGTGCCAGGGTGTCCCTTTGGGCTCGCCGGGTGCGTAGTTGACCTCGCCCATCTGGTCCATGTGCACGAACGGGTCGAGCTCCGGCAAGCTCAGCCCGGCGAAGGCCCGTCGCACGGGGAATCCCTCACCCTCAAAGCCGCTGGGAGCCGTCGTGACCGACATCACCGGGCGCTCGTAGGTCACCGTCGGATCGGGAAGCGGGACCGTGGGGAGGGTGGACAAATCATCGACGGTCACAGCAGGCATGACGACTCCTGTCGTTCGGGCCAGAAACCGGCATGAAGGGTGAATGCGGCATTCACAGCGATTCTCCGTCGAGGAGCAGCTCTACATCGATGTTTCCTCGTGTTGCGTTGGAGTACGGGCAGACCTCATGGGCGCCGCGCACGAGCTCGGCAGCCGTGTTCCGATCACCGACGGCGGGAATCGATACGTCGAGGGTCACAGAGAGCCTGAAGCCCCCGTCGCCAGTGGGCGAGAGGCTCACCGATGAATGGATGGTCACCTCGCCCGCATCGACTTTCTTCCGACGAGCCACGACGCCGAGAGCGCTCTCGAAGCACGCTGCGTACCCGACCGCGAATAGCGCCTCGGGGTTCGTTCCATCCCCGGATCCGCCCATCTCTTTGGGTCTGCGTAGCTCGACCTGGAGCTCGCCGTCGGTCGTCGCACCGTGCCCGTCGCGTCCTCCTGTCACCTCGGCGTATGCCGTGTACAGAACCTTGGTCATCGATGCTCCTCTCGGTCCTCCATGTGACGACTCATTCCGCCATGTGACGACCCGGCGCGTGGCCATCCGAACCAGGGCTACGTCGCCTGTGGGCGTCGCCCATGGGGCCTCCAACGATGAGCTCGAGTACGGACAGCGTCATGGACATCGACACTCTTCCCTCTCCCGTACGGCGGGGCGTGTGCGCCCCACGCTAGCCCTCTGGTTTCTCACGATCATCCGCCCAGTCGACTCCGAAGGCGACCACCCCGCCCAGGGTGCTTACGCGGTCCGTTCCTTCCGCAGCGCCCGGAAACGGTGGGCGAACAGTCCGGCCACGGCGATGACTGCCAGAACGGCCAGCACGTACCCGGCATCGCTGAAGTCCTTGAGGACATGGTTGTAGCTCGATCCCAGAGCATCACCGAGACTGGCCAGGGCCGTGCACCAGATGGCACAACCGATGACCGTGAACACCAGGAACTTCCCGATCGCCATCTCGCCCAGTCCCGCCGCGAAGGACACGAAGGAGCGGAGCAGGGGCACGAAACGACCGAACAGCACGAGCGGTTCGCCGCGCCGAGCGAACCATGCCTCGGCCCTGTCGAGATCCCTGTGGGTGAGCAGCAAATATTTGCCGAACCGGTCGACCAACGGGCGGCCTCCGTAGAAGCCGATGAGGTAGCCGGCCAGCGACCCCAGAACCTCCCCAACTGCGGCCAGGACGATGACGAGCGCCAGGTTGAGGTGGTGAGGTTCGTGAGGGATCTGTCCGCTGGCCAGAACCCCTCCGTAGATCACCGCCAACTCCGCACCGACCGGAAGGCCCATCGCCGAGATGAAGCTGAGCGCGAAGACGGCGAGATAGCCCCAGGTCTCGAGGAAGTGCTCCATGTCGAACCTCCGATCACCCGTTGCGCTCGGGGCGCGCCAGATCCCGAGCGAGAATCCCTGAATCTAGGCCAGGGAACCTGACAGGAGCGTGAACTGCGTTCGGATCCGGTGCCCCCGGCGGGCACTGACGAGATCGGACAGGACGGGCCGGTCGGGCTGATCTGGGTCGGACGGCCCATTCCACTCGCCCGGGCGCGAAAAGCGAGCATCGTGACCGGAATGTGCGGAACCGGGCGCGCCGGTAGCGTGGCGTGCCGCACTAGCGTTGACCGGGTGGTTGCGACCAGCGGATTCGGTTCATTTCGCCATCTGGCGGGGCGCTTCTTCTCCGCCCTGGTGCCCGTCGGCCCCACGCCAACCGACGACGTGTGGGCGCGGGATCAACTGTCAACCGGCGAGCAGGCGCTCTGGCACCGCATGTCAGGACCCGATCGGCGTCATGCCGTGGGAGTGGCGCGCGACACCGTTCGACTCCTCGAGCCCCACCATGTGCGGCCGGAGGTCATCGCCGCTGCACTGCTCCATGACGTGGGAAAGGTCGAGTCGTCGTTCGGAACGCTTGCTCGCGTATGGATCACGCTCGCTGCACTGGCTGTCGGCCGGTCCCGGGTGCTGCGCTGGGCCGGCGAGCCCTCAGGGGGTGGACGACCGTCGTTGCGGGCACGAGTGGGCCTGTACCTGACCCACGATCGCCTGGGTGCCAAGCTCCTCGAGGATGCCGGCAGCCGGACGTTCACCGTGTCCTGGGCTGCGGAACACCACCTTCCACCCGAGCAATGGACGATCGACGCCACCATTTGTGGGGCCCTGAAAGCTGCCGACGGGGACTGATCGTCTGATTCAGACGACGTCGTTGACGGGTCAGGGGACCGGGTGCTCCTCCGCGCTCCAGGTCCGATCGAACCACCGTCGGATGCGGCTCGTCCCGAACTCACCTTTCTCGCCGGAAAGTGCTCGTGACGGCCCTTCGAAGACCCCGTCGGGAGCACGTCCAGCCATGAACGCGACCTCGACGCGAGCGACGAGGTCAGCGCCGAAGGCGAGGTAGCACACGCCCCGACCGTCATAGAGGGGCGGTTCGCCGTCCCCCCCCAAGATGGCCCCGATGTGCTCGGCGACGACGGATGCCTGTCCCTCGGCGAACACGCCTGCCTTCGGAGTCCCCACGCTCGTCACGTCGCCGACGGCGTAGACGCCGGGGAACGCGGTCTCGAGGGTCAGGGGGTCCACCGGCACCCACCCGTCGACCGCCAGACCGGACTCCTCGACCACGGCCGGCACGCGATGAACGGGGACGCCCAGAAAGAGGTCGAAGGGCATGGCAGTCCCGTCGCTGAGCAGGGCGAGGCTCCGGTCGGGGTCGAGCGCTTGGACCAACCGCCCGGGATGCCAGTGGATCCCGCGTTCGGCGAAGGCCGCGAGCAGCGCCTCCGATGCGGCCGGCGATGGCGGGATGGGTACACCGAAAGGCATCACGAGGGTGATCTCCGAACCATCGCGCAGTCCGCGCCGGCTGAGGTAGTCATCCATCAACAGCGCCGTCTCGCTCGGCGCCGGCGGGCACTTGAACGGTGTGGAGGTCACCCCCACGACCACTTGTCCACCGCCGAAGTTCGACAGCACGTCGCGCAGGGCGAATGCCGACGACACCGTGTAGAACTCGTGCCCGGCCTCGACGAGTCCCGGCGTGGCCGCAGGATGGAGATCGGCACCCAACGCCACCACCATGATGTCTGCCTCGAAGACACCGGCGTCGGTCACGACGCGTTTGGCCGTCGGGTCGATCGAGTGGATGGTGCCCTGGATGAACCGCACACCGGGCTTGACGAGATCACAGTAGGGGTGGACGACCGTCGAGGGCAGCGCCCGGCCGAACATGACGTCGAGCTTGGAGAAGCCGAATACGAACCCCTCGCCTTGGTCGATCAAGACGAGGTCGAGCTGGTCGCCGTACTCCGCGGACAGCCTCGTCGCGAGCTCGAGGCCGCCAAAACCCGCACCCAGTACGAGAATTCGCATCCGGTGACTCTATGCGATCGCGCCCGGCCGCTCGCGTCCGGGGCGTGGCCCGACCGAGCTACGCGCCCGGTCGGGTCACCGACAGCGCTCCCGCTTCGGGGAGCACCTCATCGGCGAACCGGCGCAATCCTTCGATGGTCTGTCGTCCACTCGACCAGGGCCGCACCAAGGCACGGCCGACTCCGGCCTCGGCAGCGCGCCGCAGTGCGTCGAGGTCGGCCCCGATTCCCATGGTGATCTCGACCGCCCCCGTTCGGCCCGCTTGCTGGCGCATCGCCGCAATGCGAGCGGCGGCGGCCGGGATCTGTTCGACCGCGTGGTTCATGGGGATCCATCCGTCCCCGACGAGTGCTGCTCGTCGCAGCGCCGCGGCCCCGTCGCCCCCGATGTGCATCGGCGGCCAAGGGGACTGGACCGGCTTGGGCTCGAACATGACGGGCCCGAAATCGAAGAACTCACCGTGGTGCTCGACGACGGGATCGCTCCACAGCCGTTGGCAGACCGAGATAGCCTCGTCCACGCGGCGCCCCCGCGTTGCGAAGTCGAGACCCACGGCATCCCATTCGGCCTCGAGCCAGCTGGCCCCGACGCCGAACTCGGCCCGGCCGCCGGAGACGACGTCGAGCGTCGTGACGGCCCGAGCCACGACGAAGGGGTGCCGGAGACCGATGTTGTAGATGTGCGTGCCGAACCGGATCTGGCTGGTGCGGCCGGCCAGGTAGGAGAGATAGGCAAAGGGTTCGAAGACAGACACGTCGGAAGGGATCGGGGGATGGTCGGCACCGGCGTATGGGCTCCCGTCCGCGGCCACGGGTAGCACGAGATGCTCCGGCATCCACACCGATTCGTACCCGAGCCGGTCCGCCTCGCAGCTGACTTCGGCCCAGCGCTCGGGTCGAACCGTGCCGAGTGCGATGCCGATTTTCATCGGGGGGAGCCGGTGCGTCTGCTGGCAGTCATAGGGATGGAGCGTACCAATGATGACAATTCTTGCTTCTTGGGAATCCACCCATGCGAAGTAGGTGCTCAATAGTTTCGGCACTGCCAATCGAAAGCGGCACGCCCCGGCAGTGGCGAAAGCGGTTCAGACGTCCTCGGCTCGTTTGCCACCCGGTTGTTGGCGGCGGATCACGTTCAGCGCGCTGCCCGCTCGGAACCATTCGAGTTGGTCAGGGCTGAACGTGTGGCTGCACCGGAACTCGAGTCGGGTCCCCTCGGGCGTGACCACGCTGCAGCGGACGGGCGAGCCGGCGGCGAGCAAGGCCAGATCGTGGACCGAAATACGGTCGCCCTCGCCGATCATGTCGTAGGTGGCCGGATCGGAGAAGGTGAGGGGGAGCAGGCCCTGCTTCTTCAGGTTGGTCTCGTGGATCCGGGCGAAGGACCGGGCCAGGACCGCGAGCCCACCGCGATGGCGCGGCTCCATGGCGGCATGCTCACGCGACGAGCCCTCGCCGTAGTTGTCGTCACCGACCACGCACCATCGCAGACCAGACCGGGCCAGATGGGCGGCGATGTCGGCGAAGGACCGGGTCTCGCCGTCACACGGGTCCCTTCCTTCGCCCGTTGCGCCCGTGAAGGCGTTGACCACACCGAGAAAGAGGTTGGCCGAGATCTTCTCGAGATGGCCGCGGTAACGGAGCCACGCACCGGCGGCCGAGATCTGGTCGGTCGTGCACTTGCCCTCCGCCTTCAAGAGCACGGGGAGGTCGATGTAGTCGTCGCCGTCCCAGGGGGGGAACGGTGTCAGGAGTTGGAGCCGATCAGAGGTGGGTGACACGGCGACGGCGATCTCGGAGCGGTCCTCGGGTGGTGCCACGAAGCCGGGCTCGCCGGGGTCGAAGCCACGCCCCGGGAGTTGCTCGCCGACAGGAGGATCGAGGCGCACCTGCTCACCGGACCCAGTCGGGATCGAGTCCGTGAGGGGATTGAAATCAAGCGTCCCCGCCAGGGCGTAGGCGATCACCATGTCAGGCGATGTCACGAAGGCCTTCGTGTTGGCGTCGCCGTCGTTGCGCCTGGGGAAGTTGCGGTTGAAGCTGGTCACGATGGTGTTGAGCCCGGAGGGGCCCGTGGCACGCTCGCCGCGGTCCCACTGGCCGATGCACGGACCGCAGGCGTTGGCCAGCACCGTGCCACCGATGGCCTCGAGATCGGCGAGCACACCATCGCGCTCGATGGTGGCGCGCACCTGCTCGGAGCCGGGTGTGATGAGGAGCGGGGTCTGAACCCGCAGGCCGTGCGCCGAGGCCAGTCGCGCGATCGATGCGGCGCGGGTCATGTCCTCGTAAGACGAGTTGGTGCACGAGCCGATGAGGGCGACCGAGATCTCCACCGGCACCCCGTGGGCGTGCGCCCAGGTTCCCACATCACCCACACGGTGGGCCCGGTCGGGGGAGTCGGGCCCGTTGATCATGGGAGCGAGGCAGGATAGGTCGATCGTGATGACGTGGTCGAAGAACGACTCGGGGTCTTCTGTGACCTCGGCATCAGCACGCAAGGCGCCGGCGACCGTGGACGCGAGGTCGGCCAGGGCGGCGCGTCCGGTGGCGCGCAGGTAGGCCGCCACGTTCCCATCGAACGGGAACAGCGAGGTGGTGGCGCCGACCTCGGCGCCCATGTTGCAGATGGTGGCCTTTCCCGTGGCGCTGATGGTGTCTGCACCGGGCCCGAAATACTCGATGACGGCCCCGGTACCGCCGGTCACGGTGAGCTGCTGCGCAACTTTGAGGATCACGTCCTTGGGTGACGACCAACCCGACAGTGACCCGGTGAGTCGCACGCCGATGAGCTTGGGCCAGCGGAGGTTGAAGGCGTTGCCGGTCATGACGTCGATGGCGTCGCCGCCTCCGACGCCGATGGCCACCATGCCCAGTCCGCCCGCGTTGGGGGTGTGGCTGTCGGTGCCGATCATCATCCCGCCGGGGAAGGCGTAGTTCTCGAGCAGGACCTGGTGGATGATCCCTGAGCCCGGCTTCCAGAAGCCGATGCCGAACCGGGCGCACACCGTCCGCAGGAAGTCGTACACCTCAGCGTTGCGTTCGAGAGCACCGCCGAGGTCGACGGCGGAGCCCACCTTGGCTTGGATGAGGTGATCGCAATGGACGGTGGTCGGCACCGGGACCTCGTCGAGGCCGGCCACCAGGAGCTGGAGTGCGACGATCTGGGCTAGGGCGTCTTGGAGGGCGACCCGGTCGGGGTCGAAGTCGGCATAGCTCAGACCACGCGCCATGTCCTGACGGTCCGGATGGCGCAGATGGTTGACGAGGACCTTCTCCGCGAACGTGAGCGGCCGCCCCAGGCGCTCGCGTCCCGTGGCCAGTGCATCGGGCCACCGGGCATAGACGCGCTCGACCAGGGACGGCGGTGTCGACGGGGTCGCGGCCCCGGCACCCGCATGGGACGGGTCCCCGTGGTGGTGCAGGCCCTTCGGAGCGACCGTCATCCGGCGTCCTCCAACTCTCTCGATATCGAGAGAATGACAGGGGGACTATCTCGATGTCAAGATATACTGTCGGACACGTCACACCGGCGGGCGGGGAGGTCCGATGGAAGACGAGGTCGACCGTTTGACCGCGGGCTGGCGTCGGGCCCTGCCCGACGTCGACGTCTCGCCCCTGGAGGTGCTGTCCCGGGTGGTGCGCCTCGCCCGGCACCTCGAGCGCCAACGCACCATCGTGTTCGCCCGCCATGACCTCGAAACCTGGACGTTCGACGTGCTCTCGGCGCTGCGTCGCTCCGATCCTCCCCATCACCTCTCGCCCGGGCAGCTGTTGGCCCAGACACTCGTCACGTCGGGCACCATGACCAATCGGATCGACCGGCTCGAGGAGCGGGGCCTCGTCCGTCGTCGCCCCGACCCGGCCGACGCCCGGTCGGTCCGCGTCCAACTCACCGCGGCGGGGCGGCGGAAGGTCGACCTCGCACTCCGGGACCTGGTTGCGCGAGAGAATGCGATTCTCGGAACCCTCGACGTCACGCAACGAGCCACGCTGGCCGGGCTTCTCCGGGGTGTTGTCGCCCCCTTCGACGCGTAGGGACGCGGCGTGGATCTAGGCGACGAGTGACGACCGGAGCGTGCCGGGGCGGCCGAGGTAGTAGCCCTGGCCGAACCGACAGCCCAGTCCCCGTAACGTCTTGAACTCGGCTTCAGTCTCGATTCCTTCGGCCACGATGGAGGCGTTGTAGGCGTCCAGACCGAAAGCGAGCATGGCCGACCCGAGGGCGCGACGCGCCGGGTCGGCATCGATGCCGCGGGTGAGGGCCACGTCGAGCTTGATGATGTCGGGACGGAGGTTCAGGATGTGACGGAAGCTCGAGAACCCGGCTCCGGCGTCGTCGACCGCGAGTCGAACCCCCTTGGACCGCAGCCTCGTGACCGTCGTCTGGAGAAGCCCGTAATCCTCGACACTGTCGTGCTCGGTCAACTCGAGCACGACCCGTTCGGCCGGTGCCTCGGCCACGGTTTCCCTGAACTCCTCCGACATCATCGTGTCGGGCGAGGCGTTCAACGACAGGTAGAGACCCGACGGGAGCTGACTGAGTTGGTCGAGGGCCGAGCGCAGGGCCGCCATCTCCAACTCGACGCCCAGGCCCACCTCCTTGGCCTCGGCGAACCAGAGGTCGGGGGAGCGAGCCGGGGTCATCTCGAAGCGGGTGAGGGCCTCCGCTCCCACCACGCCGCGCGAACCCAATTCGACGATGGGCTGAAAGACGCTGCGGAAGCCCCGATTGGCCAGGGTGATGCGGATCACCTTCTGCCGGTGCTCCATCAGTCGAGCGGCCTCGGCCTCCTCGCGCTCGGTCAGAGGGGCGGGCGTGGCCCAACGGTCGGACAACGGCTTCTTGCGCCCGCGCACCCGCGCCAGCCTTCCCTTCTTGGCGAGGAAGAGGTCACCACCGCTCGCTACCTGGGGAATCGCCACCTGGACCTGTTCGCTGTTGGCTCGCCTCGGGGTCGCCGAGAGCCGAGCACGCCGGCCGGCTGCGTTCCTCGGAGAACGCACCGCTTGAGTGTCGGCTGCCCTGGCTCGGGGCTTGAGGAGTGTCACCACTCCGGTCCGGCGGCCGGAGTGGTTCCTCGCCCCCGTCGAGGCCGTGGTGGCCCTCCTCCGTGGCACCGATCGCCCCGCTGGGGCTTGGACTACGTTCCTCAGGATGTCGGACTACGACGTCATCGTGATCGGCGCCGGGCACAACGGCCTGACGGCGGCGGCGGTCATGGCCCGAGGTGGTCTGCGGGTGCTGTGCCTCGAGAAGAACCACTTCATCGGGGGGATGTCGTCGAGCACAGAGCTGATCCGTGGCTACCACTTCGAGTTGGCCGGCTCCATCCAATTCCCTGTCCCCGACGAGATCTTCGAGGACCTCGGATTCGATGCGTGCCCCATCTACGAGCCCGACGTGCAGTCCGCCACTATCGGAACCGCAGGCGAGGCGCCGATCCTGCTTTACTCGGACCCCGAACGCCTCCTCGCCCATCTCGGTGACGCACTCGGCCTGGATGCGGTCATGGGCATGGCCGAGGTGGCGGCCTGGGCCGACGCCCCAGCACGCGCCATCGGACGGTTCGACGTGCGCAAACCCCCCCGATCGCTCGACGAGATGTGGGCGTGTGCATCGAACGAGGCCGAGCGCGAGGCGATCCGTACTGCCATGTTCGGCAGCGTCATGGACGTCGTCGATCGATTCCTCCCCGACCGGGTCAAGCATGCCCAGGTCCGGAGCATGCTGGCCTTCCTGGCCGTCAACTCCACCTATCTGGGCCCCTACAGCGCGGGCAGCGCCCTGTGCCTCGCCTTTGCGCTGGCCTCGCCGGGCAACGCCACGATGTCCAAGGTGCGTGGCGGCATCGGTGCCATGGCGGAACACGTCCGGCAATTGTTCGAGCACACCGGGGGCGAGCTCCGTCGCCACGTCAAGGTGTCCCGGATCGTCACATCCGGAGGCCGGGTGCAAGGGGTGGAATTGGGCGATGGGGAGCTCATCACGGCGCCGGTGGTCGTCTCCAATCTCGACCCCACCACCACCTTCACCCAGCTGGTCGACCGAGACGAGCTCCCCGATGCGTTTGCTCGGCGCATCGAGGCGATCGACCACCGAGCCGCGTATTTTCAAATTCACTTCGCACTGAACGGGCTACCCGAGTTCGTGGCGCCGAACGATGTCCTGAACGTGGGCGGGCTCCGCCGGAACGTCACCTTTTTCGGGACTGCGGAGCAGATGCAACTCGACTACGAGGGGTGTGTGCGCGGGCTCGTCCCTGAGTCCCCCTCGTTCAATCTCGCCATCCCGACCCTGGACGATCCCGATCTGGCTCCCGCCGGGAAGCACGCCGCCAGTAGCTTCGCCTTCTACTTCCCGATCGGCGTCACCCATGCCGAGCAGGCTCGATTGCGGGACGAGATGGCCAAGCGGATCGTCGACAAGGTCGCCGTGCTGGCGCCCAACTTCCCGGACCTGATCGAGAGACAGTTCAACTATCCGGCGTACACCTACGAGCTGATGTTCGGCTGCACCGGGGGCGATTTCACCCACGGGTTGCTGCAGCCCGAGTTCATGGGCCCCTTCCGCCCCGGGCCTCGAGGGTGGCCCGACAATCCTGTGCCGATCGACGGCTTATACCTGTGCGGCGCGGGTTGCCACGGTGGCCCGGGGGTCACGTTCATCCCCGGCTACAACTGCGGGTACGCAGTCTTGGAGACAGCTGAACGATCGCGCTGGTAGCGGACGCTTCGTTCGACGAAGGCGAGGTACACCGCCATCGAGAAGGCCAGGCTGGTGAAGAGACTCATCACGAAGAAGATCCACGGGACGCGCATGCCCCTTCTGCGGCCGTCGACGATCGTCCACAGAGGCAGGAGCAGCACGTTGACGATCGCGTAGTCCTGGGCGGCGGAGTCCGCCGCCCAGTTCGTGAAGAGCATCTTCGTGTAGTTGATGTAGCTGGCCGCGTGTCGGTAGGTATGGACGTAGCGGATGTTGAAGTACCAGCCGAGGCACAACGAGCCGACACCGATGACGTAGTAGAGGCCTTCGAGGGTGGAAACACGCCCGGCGGCTCCCCCTGCGAAGAAGTGCCGGTTGTACCGAAACGCCACGGCCGTGCTGGCGATGCCCAGAACGCCGTAGAACACGAGCGAAGTCGTCATCGCCATCCCCCGAGCATGCCGCGGTGGCAGGCCCCCATCGCCCGCCGGGAGTGACCATCATGGCCACTGCCACCGCCGAATGCGAGCGTTCCGAACCCCTCGTCTGCCGCGGGGTGCCCCGGGGTCCACGGTCAACGCGGTCGCAGCTGATCGTCGATGGCCAGAGCCTCGACGTCCAGTCGCTTCAGGATCCCCGGCACGATCCGCCGCTCGGCCATGCGCCCGATGCCAGGGACGGCGACGACCAGTTCACCGTCGAGTCGTCGAATGGTGGCGTCCTCCGCCGCGCTCAGGACGAACGTGGCGGCACCGTGCAGTCGCCTCGGATCCTTCTCCGCCTCGAAGCGCAGGGAGCTAGAGCGTGCCGACCGGTCGACGCGCACCTCCTGGATCCATGCCAACCGGCTCGAGCCCAGAAGGCGCTGGGCGATCGGGTCCAGGCTGCCGTCGAACTCGTAACGGAGGCGCAACACGGCGTGGCGGCCGTCTTGGCGTTGTTCGAGCAGCTCGGGACGATGCAGATCTGGAAGGTCGAGCCCGAGATAGAACTCGGGGTCTCCGACGAGCGCCCCCACCGCCGACACCGACGCCCCGAATCGGTGTTCAGCGTGGAATCGCATCGTCACAGGTTGTCACGATGGAGCCGACCCGCGGTCGGCCCTCTCGGTCCACAGGTCGGTGATGGCGATGTCGAGTCGAGCCAACAGGGTCCGCAGCAAGGGAAGCGACAGGCCGAGGACGTTGCCGGGATCCCCCTCGATGCCGTCGACGAAGGGAGCTCCGTAGCCCTCGATGCTGAAGGCTCCGGCGAGCCCGAGCGGTTCGCCCGTGGCGACGTAGGCCTCGAGCTCGGTGTCGCTCGGATGTCCGAAGCGCACCGTGGTGCGCGCCACGCCCGAGGCGACGCGTCCACGGCGGGTGTCTTTGACCCAATGCCCGGTGCAGAGAACGGCAGCCCGGCCCGACAGGCGGTGCCAGTAGGCGATGGCCTCGGCGGCTGAGGCGGGCTTGCCGAGGGTCTCGCCGTCGAGATCGAGCATCGAGTCACACGCGATCACCACGGCATTGGTGCAGCGTTCGGCGACGGCTTCTCCCTTGCGCTCGGCGAGCACTTGGACGGCGGTGACGGTGTCGAGCGCGTCGATGGTCTCATCGATGCCGCTCACGACGACCTCGGGTGCAAATCCGCCATCGGCCAGGACACGCCGTCGTGCCGATGACGCCGAGGCCAGCACGAGCCGGGGAGCATCCTCCGTCGCCGTCATCTCGGAATGATCTCACCTTGGTTCTGATGGCGATACCCGGCCCCCACGATGCACCTCCATGGCCCGATACGCCTAAGGTCGGCGACGATGGACCCGGAGATGGAGGAGATCCACGACGGCGACACGGTGTGGCGCTTCGACCGGGACTTCCTGGCTTCGAGCTGGACGTGCCTGTGGGGTCGGGGTTGCCAGGGCATCGGGCCCGAACCAGCCGAGCATCTCGGCCTGGGGTGCTGTTCGATCGGTGCCGACCTCGGTGACGAGGACGAGGCTCGGATGATCGCTGCCCTGGCCGCCACGTTGTCAGCGCCGCGCTTCGAGCATCGGGCCGACGCCGACGAGGGTGGCATCTTCAGTGACGACGGCCGCACCCACACCCGCGTCGTCGACGGCGCCTGCATCTTCCTGAATCACCCGGGATTTGCCGGCGGCGAGGGCTGCGCCCTGCACCTGGCCGCCCTCGACTGGGACGAGTCGCCGATCGAGTGGAAGCCGTCGGTGTGCTGGCAACTACCCATCAAGGTGGACTGGGAGCCGGGTGCGGGGGAGAGCGAGGTGGCGACCGTGCGCCGCTGGACCCGCCGCGACTGGGGCGCGCAGGGCGAGACGATGGCGTGGTGCTGCACGGAGTCCCCGTCGGCCTATGTGGGGCAGCGCCCCGTGATCGACTCGCTGGGCCCGGAGTTGGAAGCGGTCGTCGGTACCGAGGTCTACGTCGAGTTGCGGCGGAGGATGCAGGGAAGCGATCCGGCCCGCGGGAGCACCTGACGCGGTGTCACCGACGCCCCGTGCCATGTCGAACTTGGCAGTGGGGCTAGGGACCATCCGCACGAGGCGGTGGGGCCGCGTGTTGCTGTTGAATGGCGCGAGCGAGCGACATCTTGAGGATGTCGGCCGTCAGCGCACCGATCTGCCGTGGCGTCTGATCGAAGTCGGTCATAAGTGCATGAGTGGCGAAGCCCGAAAGATGGATACCAAAGACCAGGAGGAGGCTCTCAGGAGGCTCGCCCTCGCCTCCGGCGGTCCGCCAGGCCAGCCCGGTCAGATAGCGGATCCCGCTGATGCGGTACTCGTGACGGAGGGCGTCGACTTCGTGGAGCACGTCCGACGCATCGGGGTTTGGAGCGTGGAGGTCCCAGAACGCTTCGCCGATGATGTCGGCACTTCTGGTGTGGATCACGGTGGCAAGACCCTCGAGCCATCCGTCGAGGTCCGCGTCGGGCGTCGGCAGCCCGGGGATCGGGCGTCGGCCCCACGCTTCGTACATGTCCTTCACGGTCGCCACGATCAGTCGGTCGTGGCTCACGTAGTGCCGGAAGATGGTGCGGGGGCTCACGCCCGACAGCTCGGCGATTTCGGCCACGGTGGCATCGAAGCCCCGCCTGGCGACGACCTTCATGGCCGCTTCTCTGATGCGCGACCGTGTCAGGTCCTGTCGTTCTTGCGCGAGTGACGGAGGGGGATCGTCGCCAGGCTCAGGCATGATCGCACCGCCACGAGGCACCGGCGGTGGGGGTGGGGTATCGGATCCCAGTGGGGCAACCAATCACAATATGTATGACGTTCCCGTCAGAGACCGATGAGGCTGTATTGCAACCGCATTGGGCCCGGCGCAGGATCGGGATGAGTGCGGAAGGGGTCATGGGTCGGCTCGGATCCGAGCGTGCAGATCGCCCGGAGCCTTTCGACCCGGTCAAGCAGCAGCGTCGGAGCCCAAGGATATAGCGCCACAAGGAGCGAGATGACATCGGCTCCGCTGCCGGGGGCAACGTTCACGGCCCCGAAACACGGCGTCTCGTGGGGAGGCCGGGCGGGTCGTGGAGGGGCCGACCCGAACCGAGCCCCACGTGGCGGTACGGAGATCCGCCCCACCTCCCCGTCGGCATGGCCCGGGCGGGCTCCCGCGTGGCCCTCGGGCCGCGCTCAGGTGTGGGTGGAAAGGGCTTGGAGAACGAGGTGCGTCGGCGGCCCCTCATCTGTGGCGGGTTCGGGGTGACTGAAGAGATAGCCCTGGCTGAAGTCGCACGACGCCCTGGACAAGAAGGCGAGTTGCTCGTCGGTTTCCACTCCTTCGGCGACGACTTGGAGTCCGAGGGTATGGGCCAACTGGATCATGGCGCTCACGACCGCTTCGCCGCGGGGGTCACGGCCGATCCGGGCGACGAACGACTGGTCGATCTTGACGATCGTGATGGGGAGGTCCATGACGTAGCTCAGGGACGCGTAGCCGGTCCCGAAGTCGTCGATCGCGAGTTGGATGCCCAATTCGTGGAGGCTGGCCAGGCACCGTGTGGCTGCTTCCTGGTCAACGGGGAGAAGCGTCTCGGTGACCTCGAGTGACAAGTGGAGCGAGCCCGCGATTACGCCTGATCCCTCGACGATGGCCTTCACCCGCATGCTCAGATCGGGTTCGGCCAGTTGTCGGGCCGACAGGTTCACGCTCAGGGCGATCTGTTGCTCTGCGTCCCGGTGCTGGTTCCAGGCGCGGACGTCCCGACACGCCTCGGAGAGCACCCACTCCCCGATGGGCACGATGAGCCCGGTCTGCTCGGCCAAGTCGAGAAACGTCCCCGGCATCAACAGGCCGCGGGTCGGATGGTTCCAGCGCAGAAGCGCTTCGACGCCCACGACGTGCCCGTTCGCCGTCTCGACGATCGGTTGGTAGTAGACGACGAGCTCGGAGTGCTCGAGGGCATAGCCCAGGTCTGATTCCGTCGTGGTGCGCTCGCGGGCCGTGGCCCTGATGGCCTTGTCGAACACTTGGATCTTGCCCTGGCCGCCGCCCGTCTTGGCGAAGTACATGGCCGAGTCGGCGTCGCTCAACAAGCCTTCGAGGCTGAGGTCCTCCTCATCGAGGACGGCCACCCCGATACTGGCGCCGAGTTGGAAGGAGTGGCCTGCCACCACGAACGGCGAGGCGAAGACGTCCATGATCCGCTGCGCGAAGGCCAGCACGAGGTCACGGTCGTTGAGCTCGTCGCAGGCGATGACGAACTCGTCTCCGCCGAAGCGGGCCAGCGTGTCCGAGATGCGCAGCACGGCGGTGAGCCGTTCGGCCACCTGGACCAGGACAGCGTCCCCGGCGCTGTGGCCACAACTGTCGTTGACGAGCTTGAAGCGGTCGAGGTCCAGGAACATCACGACCGGGAAGGGCGTCCGGCTCCGCCGGGCCCGGGCGATGCCTTGGTGGAGGCGATCGACGAGCAGGAGGCGGTTCGGGAGGCCCGTGAGGGAGTCATGGAGGACCTGGTCGGCCAGCTTGGCCTCGGCGAGCTCTTTCTGGAGGCCGGTGGCGCCCACCATCCTGATGACGAACAAGCTCACCACGAGACCCAGGGCGGCGACGCTCTGGGCTTGTGAGAGGAGCAGGAACGAGGGCGCCCAACCGATCCCGATCGCGCACTGACCGCAGGCAATGCCGAAGAACGTCCACAGTGCCACGACCCGCCACGCCTTCGACCCGCACCGGGCGATGCTCTCGACGGCGATGATGGCGTAGGCCCCGACCGCGACCGGTCCCCAGCCGCTCAGATAGATCACGACGGTCACCGACGTTGCCGCCGCCGCCACCCGCAGATGCAGGCGGGGCATCGATGCCTTCATCGCATACCAATGGTTGGCCATCACGCTGCACAACATCGGAACAACGAGGACCGCCACGTAGATCCAGATCGGCTCCCGGGCCACGACGCCCCAGTGCCGGAAGGCCAGCAGGATGACCATGGCGACCGGGGCCATGGCATAGGCCAGGAGGGTCGGGCTGACGCTTTTGTGTCGCTCGGGCGTGACCGGAGTCAGTGCGTACACCGGCGTCGCCGGATCAGGCGGTCTGTCACTGGATGGCGCTGGCAATGCCGGCGTCTGCACTAGGGGCATTGCCCTCCGCTTGCAATCCCTCCTTCTATCGACACGAAGAGGGAGCGCCTGAACAGCCGCGGCCACATCCCCGCGTCTGGGGTTGCCGGGTCCGGGGGGTGCCGTGCCCTGAGACCAGAGCTCAGGGCGAGACTGCGCCTACCGCCTCGGCCCGGGGCCGCTGGAGTCGGGCGGCGGCCCGGCCCATTCGGGTGATGAATTGCACCAAGCGGTCACGCGCCGCCTCGGCCGAGGGTGTCAGCCCTGCTCTGTTGGCCACGTCCCAATGGCCCAGGATGACCGGCTTCAGGATCGAGTCGTGGTGCAGGGACAGGTCATAGATCCCGGCCCGGGCGATGGCCTTGGCGTGCTGGGCGAAGTCCGGGATCCCGGCGCCGGGCATCTCGAATCGCAACGTCTGGCGCTTGATGGCCTCGATCATCCCCGACGGGTCGACCTCCAAGGCGGCCGACACCAGATCCCGGTAGAAGAGGTAATGAAGGTTCTCGTCGGCCGCCACCCGCTTCATAACGGTGTACCCCTCCCCGTCGGGAAGGGCCTTGCCCGTGTTGTGGTGCGCGATCCGGGTGGCGAGCTCCTGCAGGGCGAGATAAGCGAATGCGTCGGGAATGCTCGTGGGCTGCGGGGTCATGCCCCCGGTGACCTGGGCCATGCGGGCCCGCTCCAGGGTCACAGGGTCGATGTGCCCGCTCATGATCAGGTAGTCGCGGATGACGATCGAGTGTCGCCCCTCCTCCGCTGTCCAACGTCGTGTCCAGTACCCCCATGCACCGTCGCGGCCGAACAGGTTGTCGATCGAGGCGAAGTAGTAAGGCAGGTTGTCCTCGGTCAGGACATTGACGAACAGTGCACTGGCGATCCCGTCGGACAGGACCGCCTCGGGGTCGGCCTCCCCGGGCGCGGGTGGAGGTCGCCACTGCACGAGTTCGTGGGGGAACCATTCCTTCGCCATGCCCAGGTGGCGGTCCACCAGGCGCTCGGCGGTCGGAAGGAGCTCGGCGAGCAACGTCGAGTCATCCATGTGTCGAAACCTCTCTCTGGCCCCGTGATTTGCTCGAGCGCCACCGTCCCCGTTCTCGGATCGAAGGTCGCGAGACATCGGGGACATCTACCTCTGCCAGCAGGCTACCGCTCGAGGCGCCCCCGCCCCGACAACCTGGCGCCGGGAGCGACGCCATCCCTGGCCGGTTGCCCGTTGGTGCCTGGGGACAACGGTGTCGCCGGGCCGGGTGGGGCGGGAGAGCCCGGGACCGGGGCCCTGCGGCGCCGTGACCAGAACGGGGCATCGAGCAGGGTCAGCAGGACGAGGGCTGCCCCCGCCGCGCTCACCACGTACCAGGGCCACGGGCCGAGCACCCTCAGAAGGGTCCATTCTCCGGGAGGCGAGCGGAGGAACATGTAGTTGGCCCCGGTCAGCGCGTCGACGATCCCCACCACCGTGGTGTAGCCGAGGGTGATGGCGAACACCCGGACGACGGCGTGGCGTCGGGGCACGATCCCCATGCCCACCACCAAGAACAGCGCGGCGACGACGATCCCGACGTGGCCCACCAGATACTGGAAGAACACCAGGTGTGGGAACCCGACGTTCAGATCGGGCGTGATCACCGCCTGGAGCGTGCCCGCCAGGCCCCAGAAGTACGTCAGCTCCACGAGCAGCGCCCCCCGCCACCAGCACGCCGCCGCCGCCACCAGCACGCCGACGTCGCACAGCGCCAGGGGCAACGACGTCTTGGCCGACCACGTCCCCTGCACCGCCAGTCCCACGCTGTAGCTGACCGCATCCGCGGCCAGCAGTAGCGCCAGGACCCGGGCCGTCGAGATCCTCCACGGGCCGGGTCGGCGCCGGGCCGCCACGCACAAGACGATGCAACCGCCGGCTGCAAGCGCCACGGTCGACCAGTATGCGAGAGGCGACACGGTGTCCAAGATGATGTCGCTATCGAAGCAGGATCACGGTCGCCGCGTCTCGGCGGCCCCGAACTGTGCTGAGTTGGCAGAGTCTGCGAGGTGGCAGAGTCTGCGAGGTGGCAGAGTCTGCGAGGTGGCAGAGTCTG
>Ga0209415_10004161_pt1 | contig 26600 bp, 23 predicted proteins | sample PeaSoiSIISIP2007_FD_187696 | JGI IMG/M metagenome (GOLD analysis project Ga0209415, IMG submission 187696) | Peat soil microbial communities from Weissenstadt, Germany - SII-SIP-2007 (SPAdes) (version 2) | ecosystem: Environmental > Terrestrial > Soil > Wetlands > Peat | place: Germany... | reverse complement strand
TAGTTGACAAAAATTAGGTGACAGAAATTAGTTGCCAAAAATTATCTACCCAATTGTAACAATGACGGGCCGGCAGAATTAGTTGAATCATTTTGGCTTTCCTTTGCGTCCTTCGCGTCCTTTGCGGCAAAGCTTTTTTACTCTAGCTCAAACCACACGCCTGACCCACACCGCGCTGTCGTGAAACACTGCGCCGCCGTTCGGCGGCCCCGGATCGGCGCCGACCAGCGCATTGACGCCGACGCCGGTCTCGAAATCCGAATTCGGCCAGATCGATTCGACCACCAGCACGCCGCGCTGCAAACCATCGAACGCCTTGGCGTGCACGACGATTTCGCCGCGCTGATTGCCGATCTTCACGCGGTCGCCGCTCGCGATGCCGAGCTTCTCGCAATCTTCCGGGTGTATCAATGCGGTCGGCCGCTGCTCGCGCTTGCGCGAGGTCGGCGTGAAGCTGAACGACGTGTTGAGGAAACTGCGCGCCGGCGCGGCGACCAGCCGGAACGGATGTTTTTCGTCCGCGTTCTCGATGATGTCGAAATGACCGGGCAGCGCCGGCATCCGCGCATGGTACTTGCCGAGCAGCGACCAGTCGGGCTTGAAGTGGAACTTGCGGTCGCGCGTCGGGAAGCCGTTGATGAAGTGCGATGTGTCGAAATCCGGCTGGCGGTCGATCCAGTGCTCGCGATGAAGCTGATCGGCGTCGGGATAGCCCGAGAGCCTGAGCGTTTCTTCGATGATCTCCCACGTCGTCATGTTGAAGCCGCGATGCTCGGCGCCGAGGCGCTTCGCAAGCTCGCAGATCACGAAATGGTTTTCGCGCGACTCGGCGTAAGGCTCGATCACCGCGCGCGTGACCTGGAAGAACGAATGCCCGCCGGCGCGGTACATGTCGTCGTGCTCGAGAAAAGTCGTCGCCGGCAGCACGATGTCGGCGAGCTTCGCGGTGTCGGTCATGAACTGCTCGTGCACGCACAGGAAGAGATCGTCGCGCAGCAGGCCCTCGCGCGTCTTCATGACCTCCGGGCACACCACGACCGGATTCATGTTCTGCACCAGCATCGCGGTGACCGGCGGGCCGTCGCCCAAATCGCGCTTGTCGCCGGTCAGGATCGGTCCCGCGCGCGACTGGTCGAGCAGCCGCACGCTTGGGTCGAGCCGGTCGGTGCCTTTGATCAACGTGTCGTCGATCTTGTAGATGTCGCCGTTGCTGTAGAACGTGCCGCCGCCCCGGTGCGGCCATTTGCCGCCGACCGTGGCGAGACACGCGACCGCGTGCACGTTGGCCGAGCCGTTGCGCGAGCGCGAGAAGCCGTAGCCCACCCGGATGAAGGCGCGCTGCGTCGTGCCGTAGAGTTTCGCCAACTCTTCGATTTGCGCGAAGGGCAGGCCGGTAATGCCGGATGCCCATTGCGGCGTGTGCGTCGCAAGATGTTTTTCCAGCTCGTCGGGCACGTCGGCGTATTTGCGCATATAGTCGCGGTCGGCGTAACCGTCGCGGAACATGACGTGCATGATCGCGCACGCGAGCGCACCGTCGGTGCCGGGCCTGAGCGCCAGATGCATATCGGCGACTTTCGCGGTCGCCGTACGATAGGGGTCGACGACGATCAGCTTCGCGCCGCGCGCGCGCCGGGCGCGCGCGATGTGCGTCATCACGTTGACCTGGGTCGAGGCCGGATTGCTGCCCCACACGATGACCAGATCCGACTCGGCCATTTCGCGCGGATCCGGGCCCATCTTGGCGCCGACCCCGGCGTTCCAGCCGGCATCGACGAGCGTCACGCAGATGGTCGAATGCTGGCGCGAATAGCGCATCACGTGGCGCAGGCGCTCGATGCCGTCGCGCTGCACGAGCCCCATGGTGCCGGCGTAGAATAGCGGCCACACGGTTTCGGGCCCGTAACGTTGCGCCGCGCTGGCGAAATTCTCGGCGACTTCGTCGAGCGCGGAGTTCCAGGAAATCGGCGCGAACTCGCCGCTGCCTTTCGCACCCTTACGCTTGAGCGGCGTTGCCAGCCGGTCGGGATGGTGCACGCGCTCGGCGTAGCGCGTGACTTTCTCGCAGATGACTCCCGCGGTGTAGGTGTTGGCCGAGGCGCCGCGGATGCGGCCGATGCGGTGCGCGTCGAGCTTCTCGACTTCGAGTGCGCAGGTGCTCGGGCAGTCGTGGGGGCAGGCGCTGTGGACGATTTCGGTCACGATGCCTGAATTGTGCCAAAAATCGGATGAAACCGCCGATGAACGCCGATCGACGCCGATAAAGGCAACCCCGGATTAATTGGAGAAATGGTTTTCAAAGTGACCACGACAGTCTGTTATTGTCTCCCAAATTATTGTCCGGCACCTGGATTTCCATCTGCGTTTATCGGCGTTCATCGGCGGTAGACCGGCTCTAAAGTAGAATTCAGGGAATGAAGGTCGTCATCGCGCGTCTGAACCACGAGACCAACACGTTTTCGCCGCTGCTGACCCCGCTCGCCGCATTCGGCGCCGGCGACCCGCGCGGGCCGGCGTTCGGCGCCGATGCTTACACCGCGGGCAAAGGATCGGCGACCGCGATGGGTGCCTTCATCGATTTCGCGATGCGCCGCGGTTGCGACATCGTGACGCCGCTGTTCGCGATGGCGAATCCGAGCGGGCCGGTGGATGCCGAGGCTTATCGCTTGATGTGCGATGCGATCGTCACTGCGGTCGCCGAAGGGTGCGATGCCATCATGCTCGATCTGCACGGCGCGATGGTGGTAGAAGACAGTGACGACGGCGAGGGCACGCTGCTCGAGCGCGTGCGAGCTGTTGCGCCGAAGGTGCCGCTCGCGCTCGCGCTCGACTTGCACGGCAACGTTTCCGACAGGATGGTGCGCAATGCCGACATCATAGTCGGCTTCAAGACCTATCCGCACGTCGACATGTACGACACGGGCGCGCACGCCGCGCGCCTGCTGTTCGAGATGCTCGACGGCAAGATCCAGCCGACGATCGCGATCGCGCGGCCGGGCGTGCTCGCGCAGACACTGTGCCAGAACACCGAAATTCCCGGCGCGATGCGCGACGGCGTCGAATTCGCGCGTTCGTTCGAGTGGCACGGCGCGCTCGCGGCCACCGTCTTCGGCGGGTTTTACCTGGCGGATATTCTGGATGCCGGCATGAGCGTCGTGGTCGTTGCCGACCGTGATGCCGCGAAAGCGGCGCGCTGGGCCGAAGATTGCAGCGCGATGCTGCATGAACGCAGGAACGAATTCATTTTTCATCAGAGCCCGCTCGCCGAATCGATAACGCACGCGAAAGCGGTCAAGCACGGCGTCGTGCTGCTCATCGACCACGGCGACAACTGCATGTCGGGCGGCACCTGCGACACGATGGATGTGCTCGCCGAATGCCTGCACCAGGGGCTCGATCGGATCGGAGTCGGGCCGATTTGCGACCTGCGGGCGGTGGCGCAGCTTGCCGCGGCGGGCGTGGGCGGCACGGTGACGGTGGATCTCGGCAACAAGCTGCCGATGCCGAAGATAGGCCTGGCCACCCGCACGCCGTTGCGATTGACCGGGCAGGTGCGCGCGATCGGCAACGGCGAATACACGATCAGCGGGCCGATCTATACCGGCACGCGCTGCTACATGGGCCGCACGGTCCTGTTCGACATCGGCGCCGCCGAAATCGTGGTCACCGAGCAAACGCAGGAGCCATGGGACCTCGGCGTGTTCACCTGCGTCGGGCTCAACCCGGCGCACAAGCGCTACCTGATACTCAAGTCGCGCATGTATTACCGGCCGGTATTCGCGCCGCTGGCCGCCACGACCATCGAGTGCGCGAGCGTCGGCGTCGCCTCGTCCGACTTCTCGCTGTTCCAGTACACCAAAGTGCGGCGGCCGATCTATCCGTTTGACGATTGAGCCAAGCGGGACGTCACGGTCGGCACCATTGCAGCGCAGCATGCCCAGTGCTGGTGCGGCCGTTGCGGCAGGGCGAAGGCGCTGGTTGCAACCGGCCGCAGCCGCTTGTAATACAATGGCAGCCATACTTGGTTGGTCGCTCACGCCGCACGTGCCCGGCAGGTACCTTGCTCGCCGGGCCTTGCGGATTACCAGGTTATTTCCGTTCGACGAGGAGGACATTTCATGAAGCATTTATTCCGTTACGTCGCAGGCGTCGCTGCAACAATCGTCGTTGCCGCCTTGCCTGCGCTCGACGCAGTTGCGCAGCAGAAAGTCCTGAAGTTCATTCCGCAGGCCGATCTGCGCATACTCGATCCCATCGCCACCACTGCGTACATCACGCGCAACCACGGCTACATGGTGTACGACACGCTGTTCGCGATCGACGCCAAATTCCAGGTCAAGCCGCAGATGGTGGACAAATGGGAGCTGTCGAAAGACAAGCTGACCTACACGTTCACGCTGCGCGACGGGCTCAAGTTCCACGACGGCCAGCCGGTGCGCTCGGCGGACTGCATCGCCTCCATCGACCGCTGGGCCAAGCGCGACGCGCTCGGCCAGAAGCTCGCGGAAGCGACCGAGGCGTGGAGCGCGGTCAACGACAAGACTTTCAAGCTCAAGCTCAAGAAACCGTTCCCGCTCACGCTCGACGCGCTCGCCAAGCCGTCGTCGAACGTGCCGTTCATCATGCCCGAGCGCATCGCCAAGACGGATCCGTTCAAGAATATCGAGGATCCGACCGGCTCCGGCCCCTTCAAGATGGTGAAAGAGGAATGGGTGCCGGGCAGCAAGGTGGTGTATGTCAAGAACACCGACTACGTGCCGCGCAAGGAAGCGCCGTCGTGGGCGTCCGGCGGCAAGGTCGTGAAGGTCGATCGCGTCGAGTGGATTTACATTCCGGACTCGGCGACCGCCGCCGCCGCGCTCAACGCGGGCGAGGCGGACATCTGGGAACAGCTGCCGCCCGACCTGATCCCGGTGCTCGCCAAGAACAAGGACGTCACGGTCAAGAACATCGACCCGCTCGGCTCGATGGGCATGATCCGCTTCAACTTCCTGCTGCCGCCGTTCGACAACGAGAAAATGCGGCAGGCGCTGCTCTACGTGGTCAACCAGCAGGACTACGTGATCGGCATCGCCGGCAACGCCAAGAACGGACATCCGTGCTACTCGTACTTCACCTGCGGCACGCCGCTCTCGTCCGAGGTGGGCGCCGAACCGCTCAAGGGCAAGCGCAATTTAGAGAAGGCGAAGCAGCTGGTCAAGGAGGCGGGTTACAAGGGTGAGAAGATCGTCATCATCGACGCGACCGACCAGCCGATCGTGCATTCGCAATCGCTGCTCACCCTCGAAAATCTGAAAAAAATCGGCTTGAACGCGGAGATCCAGGCCGGCGACTGGGGCACGCTGATCACGCGCCGCGCGGTGAAAGAGCCGATCGACAAGGGCGGCTGGTCGATATTCCACACCTGGCTCGTGGGCCCCGACATGGTCAACCCGGCGGTCAACTTCCCGATCCGCAGCACCGGCGACAAGGCCTGGTTCGGCTGGCCGACCGATCCGAAGATGGAAGAGTTGCGCGAAGCCTGGTTCAACGCGACCACTGCCGCGGCCTCGAAGAAGGCCGCCGATGCGGTGCAGCGGCGCGCGTTCGAGTTCGTGCCCATCATACCGACCGGGCAATTCATTCTGCCCACCGCGTACCGCTCGAACATCTCCGGCCTGATCATCGCGCCGATCAATCTGCTGTGGAACGTGGAGAAAAAATAGCGGGCGCTGAGAGGCAGCCTTATCGGTGTTCGCCTATGTAATCCGGCGGCTCTTCGCGACCATCGTCGTCATGGCGGTGGTCGCGTTCGTCGTCTTCTCGCTCTTATATCTGACTCCCGGCGATCCGGCCGCGATCCTGGCCGGCGACGCCGCCACCGACGACGACATCCGGCGCATCCGCGAGAAGCTCGGCCTCGACGAGCCGTTCCTCGTGCGCTTCGGCGGCTGGGTGTGGGGTCTGCTGCATGGCGACCTCGGCACTTCCATCTTCACCAACCTGCCGGTCACTCACCTGATCGGGCAGCGCATCGAGCCGACTGTCGCGCTCACTTGCTGCACGCTGCTGGTCGCGGTACTGATCGCGGTGCCGCTCGGCGTGATCGCGGCGGCCAAAGCCGGCACCTGGGTCGACCGCGCGGTGATGGCTTTTTCGGTGCTCGGCTTCTCGGTGCCGGTATTCGTGCTCGCGTACATCCTGATCCTCACGTTTTCAGTCCAGCTCGACTGGCTGCCGGTGCAGGGCTATCGCAGCATCCACGAAAACTTCTGGGATTGGCTGCGCCATCTTATTTTGCCGAGCATCGCCCTCGGCACGGTCTACATCGCGCTGATCGCGCGCATCACGCGCGCGAGCATGCTCGACGTGCTCGCGCAGGATTACATACGCACCGCGCAGGCGAAAGGTCTGGCGCCGGGCGCGGTGCTGGTGGGACACGGGCTCAAAAATGCGGCGGTGCCGATCGTGACCGTCATCGGCATCGGCATCGCGCTGCTGATCGGCGGCGCCATCGTGACCGAAACCGTGTTTGCGATACCGGGCATAGGGCGGCTCACGGTCGATGCGATCCTGCGCCGCGATTACCCGATCATCCAGGGCGTGATCCTGATCTTCTCGGGCGCTTACGTGCTGATCAACCTGGCGGTCGACTTGAGCTACATGTTCTTCGACCCGCGCATCCGCTACTAGACTGCATCAAACAAAAAACATTAATTAACCGCAGATAAACGCCGATTAACACCGATGAAACCGGAATCTACGCAATCCCCGCCGAGAAAGCTGTTGATTTTATCTGCGTTCATCTGCGTTCATCGGCGGTTGCAGATTGTTTTTGAGACAAGAATATGACCGCGATCGCCATCGGAAGCGAGGCGAAATCGGTGTCGCCGACGTGGCAACGCTTCAAGGACGCGTTCCGGCGCCATCCGACCGCGATCATCGGCGGCGTGGTGCTGCTCGCGATGATTCTGGCCGCGGTGTTCGCGCCGTGGCTGGGCACCGTCGATCCGCAGGCGGTGTCGCCGATCCGGCGCCTGCACCCGCCGTCCGCCGAATTCTGGTTCGGCAGCGATATGCTCGGGCGCGACGTCTACAGCCGCGTGCTCTACGGCGCGCGCGTGTCGCTTGCCGTGGGCATCGCGGTCGCGGTATTCAGCACGCTGGTCGGGCTGGCGATCGGGCTCGTCACCGGTTTCATCCGCTGGCTGGATGCGATCGTGATGCGGATCATGGACGGGTTGATGTCGATTCCGCCGGTGCTGCTCGCGATCGCGCTGATGGCGCTGACCAAAGCGAGCATCCAGAACGTGATCGTTGCGATCACGCTCGCCGAAGTGCCGCGCGTGGTGCGGCTGGTGCGCAGCCTGGTGCTGTCCTTGCGCGAGGAGCCGTATGTCGAAGCGGCCGTCGCCGCCGGCACGAGCCTGCCGCGCATACTGGTGCGCCACATCCTGCCGAACACCGTCGCGCCGTTGCTGGTGCAGGGCACTTACGTTTGCGCATCGGCGATGATCACCGAGGCGATTTTGTCCTTCATCGGCGCCGGCACGCCGCCCAACATCCCGAGCTGGGGCAACATCATGGCCGAGGCGAGGAGTCTCTTCCAGATCGCGGGTTATCTGATCCTCTTCCCAGGCATCTGCCTGTCGCTGACCGTGCTGGCGGTGAATCTGCTCGGCGACGGCATGCGCGACGCGCTCGACCCGCGGCTGGCGCGGAGAATGTGATGAACGTCGCCGCCGCGCCGCTGCTCGAAGTCGACGGGCTCAAGACGTATTTCTACACGCGTGACGGCGTGGTGCGCGCGGTCGACGGCATATCGTTCACGGTCTACCCGGGCGAGACGCTGGCGGTGGTCGGCGAGTCGGGGTGCGGCAAAAGCGTGACCTCGCTGTCGATCCTGCGTTTGATCGCGTCGCCGCCGGGGCGCACCATCGCCGGGCGCTTAATGTTCGAGGGGCGCGATCTGCTCGAGTTGTCGGAGCCCGCAATGCGGCAGGTGCGCGGCAACGAGATCTCCATGATCTTCCAGGAGCCGATGACTTCGCTCAACCCGGTGCTCACGATCGGCCGCCAGATCGCCGAGGCGCTCACGCTGCATCGCGGACTCTCGCATGACGAGGCATTGGCGCGCGCGGTCGAAATGCTGCGGCTGGTCAACATGCCGGAACCCGAGCGGCGCGTCGCGCAGTACCCGCACCAGCTCTCGGGCGGCATGCGCCAGCGCGTGATGATCGCAATGGCGCTCGCGTGCAATCCGCGGCTGCTGATCGCGGACGAGCCGACCACCGCGCTCGACGTCACGATCCAGGCGCAGATTCTCGATCTGATGCGCAAGCTCAAGGAAAAAACCGGCGCCGCGATCGTGCTGATCACGCACGACCTCGGCGTGGTGGCGGAAATGGCGCAGCGCGTGGTCGTCATGTACGCGGGCCGCAAAGTCGAGGAGGCGCCGGTCGCTGCGCTGTTCGCGCGCCCGCGCCATCCTTATACCCGGGGACTGCTCAATTCGATTCCGCGGCTGGGCGCAGCGGAAGTTGTGGGACGCAAGCGCCTCGCCGAAATTCCGGGCATGGTGCCGTCGCTGCGCGAAGTAATCCCAGGCTGCATTTTCGCGCCGCGTTGCGCGCATGCGACCGCGCGCTGCCGCCGCGAGTATCCGCCTCTCGAGCACAAGTCCGCCGGGCACTCGGTGGCGTGCTGGGAATCGGATCGCATCATTGGAGGAGCGGGGGCGTGAGCACATCGCAGCCGCGTGCCGCGGCACCAGCGCCGGCGAACGTATTGCTCGAGGTCAACCACCTCACCAAGCACTACCCGGTGCGCAAGGGCGTGTTCTCACGGGTGAGCGGCCAGGTGCATGCGGTCGACGACGTGAGCTTCTGGATCGCCGAGAGCGAAACGCTCGGCCTGGTCGGTGAAAGCGGCTGCGGCAAATCGACCACCGGCAAGACCATCCTGAAGCTGATCGATCCGACCGCCGGCACCATCGAGTGGCGCGGCCGCCGCATCGACCAGTTAAGCGGCGGCGCGATGCGCCCGTATCGTCGCGAGCTGCAGGCGGTGTTTCAGGACCCGTATTCGTCGCTCAACCCGCGCATGCGCGCGGCCGATATCGTGGCCGAGCCGATCCGGAATTTCGAGTCGGCGGCGGCGGGCGAAATCGACGAGCGCGTGGCGTCGCTGTTCGAGCAGGTCGGATTGCGTCCCGATCAGATGGTCAAGTACCCGTACGAGTTCTCGGGCGGACAGCGCCAGCGCCTCGGCATCGCGCGGGCGTTGGCGCCCAGGCCGAAACTGATCGTGTGCGACGAGCCGGTGTCGGCGCTCGACGTGTCGGTGCAGGCGCAGGTGATCAATCTGCTGATGGACCTGCAGGACGAGCTCGGGCTGTCGTACCTGTTCGTCGCGCACGACCTCGCGGTGGTCGAGCACATCAGCCACCGCGTGGCGGTCATGTATCTCGGCAAGATCGTCGAGTTGACCGACAAGCGGTCGCTTTTCACCAGCCCCCAGCATCCTTATACCGAGGCGCTGCTGTCGGCGGTGCCGGTGCCGGATCCGGAAATTCAGCGCAAGCAGGTCATATTGCTGGGCGACGTGCCGAGCCCGATCAAGCCGCCGCCGGGCTGCCGTTTTCATACGCGCTGTCCGTACGCCGGGGAACGCTGCCGGATCGAAGAGCCGGCGATGAAGGAAGTGCGCCCCGGCCATTTCGCCGCATGCCATTTGCGTGACGGCGGTATCGCGTAAAATCAAGCATCGATCAATACCGAACCCGAAATCCATGGCCACATAGGTCACGGAGTAAAATTCAACATCAAGCGCGCATCGCGCATTTCATCACGTCAGGGATTCATAATGAGCGCATTAAACACATTATCGGCAGTAGAGGCGGCGCGTCAGCTCGCCGCGAAGAAGATCACATCCGAAGCGCTGGTGCGCGATTGCCTCGATCGCATCGCGGCGCGCGAGGGCGAAGTGCTGGCATGGGAGCATCTCGACCGCGAAGCGGCGCTCAAGCAGGCGCGTGCCGCCGACGCCGGGCCGGGCCGCGGCCTGCTGCACGGGTTGCCGGTGGGCGTCAAGGATCTGATCGACACCGTCGACATGCCGACCGCGTACGGGTCGGCGATTTACGCCGGTCATCGCCCGGCTTCGGATGCGTCTTGTGTCGCCTTGACGCGCGCGGCGGGAGGCATCGTGCTCGGCAAGACCGTGACCACCGAATTCGCGAACATGCATCCCGGCAAGACGCGCAATCCGCACAATCCGAAGCATACGCCGGGCGGGTCGTCCTCCGGCTCGGCGGCGGCGGTCGCCGACTACATGGTGCCGCTCGCATTCGGCACCCAGACCGCGGGCTCGATCATCCGGCCGGCGGCGTTCTGCGGCGTCGTCGGCTACAAGCCCAGTTTCGGTTTGATCAGCCGCGTCGGTGTCAAGGCATTGTCCGATACGCTCGATACCGTCGGTACCCTTGCGCGCACCGTGCCCGACGCAGCCTTGTTCGCTGCCGCGCTGACCGGGCGCCATGATTTGCTGGTGGAGAAACCGCTGACCGCCAAGCCGCGCATCGGCATTTGCCGCACTTACGAATGGAAGCAGGCGCAACCGGAATCGGTTGCCGCGCTCGAGTCCGCAGCGCAGCGGCTTGCCGCGGCCGGCGCGCAGGTGCGGGAGGTCAACCTGCCGCCGACCTACGCCAGTCTCGTGCAGGCGCAGACCGACATCATGTGCGCCGAGGAGGCGCAATCGCTCGCCTATGAGCGCCTCACGCACTGGTCGCGGATCAGCGCGCGGCTGCAGGGGTTACTCGAAGCCGGGCTCAAGGTCACGCCCGAGCGCTACGACGCGGCGCAAACGCTGGCGCGCAACTGCCGCCGCACGCTGACCGATGCGTTCGCCGATTGCGACGTGCTGCTCGCGCCGAGCGCACCCGGTGCCGCGCCGGCGGGACTCGACTTGACCGGCGACCCGGTGTTCAACCGCATATGGTCGCTGCTGCGCACGCCGTGCGTGAATATTCCGGTCGCGACCGCCGCTGACGGCTTGCCGGTCGGGTTGCAGGTGATCGGCGCCTTCGGCAGCGACGCGCAGATGCTTGCCGCCGCGCACTGGCTCCATCAAACATTGAAATAGAGCGGGCGCCGCCGCCGGGCGCGATCCCGAATCAAGCTGATCGGCGCGGCTCGTGCCATTGCGTCGGCTTGATCGGACGCACCAAGCGTTAAATTGTTGTTTGTTGACGGCACGACACAGGATGTAACCTGCCGTCAATGGTTGACGCGCAAGTGACGGATGACCGCGCTGCAGGCCGTACGAAATGGGGAGATCTAAACATCGAAGCAAGTCCACGGTGCATCCGCACGCCTTCATCGCAAGCCCCCGGTTAATCTTAGTCACACCGCCGGCGTGTGGGATAATAGACGCTCGGTAAATTTCCGATAGCGACATGGCGCGACAAACGCAAAACATGGCGGTGCTGTTCGCCGATATCAGCGACAGCACCAAGCTCTACAGCACGCTCGGGGATAACGCCGCGCGCGCGGTCGTCAACGCCTGCCTGTCGTTGATCAGCAACGTGGTCGAGCGCAACAAGGGGCGCATCGTCAAGACCATCGGCGACGAGGTCATGTGCGTGTTTCGGCGCACCGACGACGCGGTGCTCGCGGCGAGCGAGATGCAATCGCAGGTCGACGCCAAGCGGCCCGGCAAATACCACGTCCAGATCCACATCGGCCTGCATTACGGGCCGGTGCTGGTCGAAGACAAGGACGTCTTCGGCGATACCGTCAACGCCGCTGCCTATCTGACCGCGGTCGCCGCGGCCGAGCAGATCCTGACGACCGAGGCGACCGAGCGCAATTTGACGCCGGAGCTGAGGACCAATGTGCGGCCGGTGTTCAAGACGGTGCTGAAGGGCAGCACCGACGAATCCACCGTCTATCAGGTGGTCTGGCACAAGGACACCGTCAATCTGACCGACGTCAACCTGCGCTCGCACAAGATCATTCCGGGCGATGAAGGAAGCCTGCTCGTTGCGCACCGCAACCTGACTCTGCGCCTCGATCAGAGCCGGCCCAACATCACGATCGGCCGCGGCGAAGACTGCGATCTGGTGGTGCCGGAAAAACTCGCTTCACGCAAGCACGTCAGCATCCGTCTGCTGCGTACGCACTTTTATCTGCTCGACAACAGTCTCAACGGCACGTTCGTCACACGGGAAAGCGGGGAAGAAGTGCACGTGCTGCGCGGGGAGTTGTTGCTCGACAGCTCGGGAAAAATAACGCTCGGGCGCAGCGCCCGCGAGGGCGCTACCGAAATCATAACCTACACCCGCGACCGGCGCTCGATGTATCGGGTCTAGCAGCGGTGAATGGCGAGCAGGGAATGGAAAAGACCGAACCGGTCGCCATTTACCGTTCACGCTTCACGCGTACGATCCTCGCTTACCGCTTGCTGCTGACCGCCGGCGTATCCGCGAGCAACCTCACAACGTCCTTGCCGCCGCGCGACTTGTCGCGGTTTTCCGGCGTTTCCTTGCCGAGCGCGGTGCCGGCGACGAATCCGTACATGTCGGCAGTCCCCTGGAACATGCGCGGCGTCAGGCCGACTGATTCGAAAGTCTTGGCGATCTCGAGCATTTCCGGCACCCAGCGATAGGCCTTGGGCGGCATCACCGGCAGCGCGCCGATGACCCAGTCGTAGACCTCGCGGCGGCTTTCCTTGAGCTGCGTCTCCAGCAGGGCGTCGACGCCGAGACGGCGCGCGGCGACCAGCAGCTCGAGCGCCATCGCCTGCAGCCCCTTGTTGAACGCGCCGTAGCACATCTTGATCGCGCTCGCGTCGCCGATACGCCCGCTCATTGCCGTCACGTTGATTTGCGGCGTCGCGAGCTGCTCGAGTGTTTTCGCTTCAGGGCCCGAGACGTAGAGCCACATTTTGGCGGTGCCGCGCGGTGGCGGCCCGATGATGCCGCCATCGGCGCAGCGCCCGCCGGCGGCAGTGATCCTGGCGTCGATCGCCTGCATGGTCACGGGCGAGACCGCGTTGCAGTCGACGAACAACGGCTTGCGCCGGTTGGCGGCGAGCGCCTGCGCGACCTCGGTGGCGAAGTCCAGCGCGGCGCCGGGGTTCATGACCGACAGAATAACCTCGCAGGTTTCGGTGAGCCTGGCGATCGAGCCGACGTCGGTCAGTCCGGCCTGCCTGGCGAGTTCCTTGCTCCGCGCGCTGCGCTTGTCGAGCGCAGTGCGGACGTTGAAGCCCTTGTTCTTGAGTTGCTGCGCGACGGCCTGTCCCATGTCGCCGGGACTCATGACGCCGATGTTTTCGATTTTCATGCAGGGATCTCCCGATTGCGGCGAGCGGCGCGAATTCGCGCCCGCTTGAAGATTCTACCTTACGTCGGGCGACACGTGACGCCGGCCGCACGAACGGCGTGGCTTACGATTGCAGTTGACGTTCATCGGCGCGGCAGACGGCCGCCGCTGGGATTCCATGGGTTTCTACGGCATCGTCGCCCTGACGGTGCTCAAAGGGCAGCAAGACGCTGATTTCCCTGTATGCGATGGAACTCGGCGCCAATCCCCTCGGCATCGGCATTTTGTATTCGCTTTATTCGTTGTTCTCGCTGTTTCCCGCAGGCGGCGCGTTCCTCATGCAGACCGATGCGCGGTCGCGCGTGGACGCGCAGCGGATGTCCTCAGGATCGTGACCGGCGACGCTGGCTGAGCCAGCCTGCGGCATACAGCAGAGAGATCGGCAGGCCCCAGGCGAGCAGGTAGGAAACCACGACCTTGCCGTATGCAACCGCGGCATCGCGCCGGAAATCGAGCTCGATCTGCTCGGCGAGCGCGCCATACTTCATGCGCACGCGGTCGAACAGTTGATCGGTGTCGAGCAGGAACGACGCGAAGCGGGTCCAGGCCTGCGGCGTGCCGCGGTACGCGGGATCCGTTTCCCACAGGCTGCAGCTCTCGATCAGCTGCGCGCGCAGCGCGCGCCCCACCTGTTGTGATTCCTGAAATGCGTAATAGGCAGTGGGCAGAAACGACGCGATGGCAAGCGCCAGCCACGTCCATTGCCACCAGGCGAGGGCAGGGATGGCCCGGCGACCGGTCGCAGCGGTTTCCATGCGGGGATGATAGCATCGCTGTCGAGCGTGCAAGCACCCAGTAGCGAGTTTGCGCTGGTGCTATCATACCGCGGCCGGTGATTATTGCCCTTAGACGAGTTGAAGCGCGGCCGACGGCCGCCTGATTTTTAACGTGTCACTGAATACCTTTCAGCCTCGTGCAGTAGCCTGGTGCACGCGCGCCACAGCGGGATGGCGGCTCGCGATCGCCGTCCTTGCCATCGCATGCTCGGGTCATGTTGCGATGGCGGTGGATCAACCACCGCAGGCTGCGATTGCCTCGGCCCATCCACTTGCCACCGCGGCCGGCTATCAGATGCTGAGCCAGGGCGGCAACGCGTTCGACGCGGCAGTCGCGGTCGCAGCCGCGCTGGCGGTGGTCGAGCCGTACTCGTCCGGGCTGGGCGGCGGAGGTTTCTGGCTGCTGCACCGCGCGGCTGACGGCCATCAGGTCATGATCGATGCGCGCGAAACCGCGCCGGCGGCAGCGACGCTTGCGTCTTATCTGGACAGCAGCGGCAAGCCGCTTGCGGGCGTGATGCAGAGCGGCAAGGCGATCGGGATTCCCGGCGTGCCGGCCGGGATGGTGCATCTCGCGCAACGCTACGGCAAGCTGCCGCTCGCGCAGTCGCTGGCGCCGGCGATCGCTCTTGCTCGCGACGGGTTCAGGATTGGTGAGCGTTATGCGCGCTTCACGAAATTACGCGAGCGTTTTCTCGTCAACGGCGTCAACACCGCGCGCACCTATCTGGAAGCCAATCAGGCGCCCCAACCGGGGTATCTGCTGCGTCAGCCGCAACTCGCCGCAACATTGGAGCTGATCGCGCAACAGGGGCGTGACGGGTTTTACCGCGGGCGCGTTGCACAGGAACTGGTTGATACGGTGAACGCCGCCGGAGGCGCCTGGCAACTGTCCGATCTGCAGGCTTATGCAATCGTCGAGCGCGCGCCGGCCAGAATCAGTTACCGCGGGGCGACCATCGTGACGGCCTCGCTCCCGTCGGCGGGCGGCGTAATACTCGCCGAGGCGCTGAATATTCTCGAACAATTCCAGCTGGGAGACGCGCGGGATCCGGCGGCGGCGCATCTCGTGATCGAAGCGCTGCGGCGCGGCTTCCATGATCGAATGTTCTATCTGGGCGATAGCGATTTCGTCAAAGTGCCGACCGCCAAGTTGATGGACAAAACCTATGCGCGCAGCCTTGCCGCAACCATCAACCCCGCGGAGGCAACGCCGAGTGACTGGCTCACGACCGGCGCGATCATGACGAGCGAGAGCGGCAATACCACCCACTATTCGATCATCGACGCCGAGGGCAATCGCGTTGGTGCAACCTTGAGCATTAATTACTGGTTTGGCGCCGGCATCGTCACCGCGGATTCTGGAGTGCTGCTCAACAACGAGCTGGATGATTTCTCGCTGCTACCCGAGACCGCGAATTCCTATCATCTGAACAGCGGGGCGGCGAACCGGATTGCACCGCACAAGCGTCCGCTGTCCAGCATGTCGCCGACTTTCGTCGAGGACAGCAAAGGCGTGCTGGTGCTCGGCGCGCCGGGCGGGTCGCGCATCATCAGCATGGTGCTGCTCGGCATACTCGATTATGTCAACCACAATGAGGTCGATCTGCAGCGCATGGTTTCGGCCCCGCGTTATCATCATCAGTGCTGGCCCGATTACGTCGAGATCGAGCCGGCAAGCTTTCCGGCCGAGTGGATTGCCGCACTTGAAGCCAAAAAGCATACGGTGCAAACGGGCTCCCGCAAATGGGGCAACATGCAGGTCGTTTTCAAGTCGAATGCCGACGGCGCGGCGCAGGCGGCGAGCGACCCGCGCGGCCTCCGGGATTTGGCCGGTTATTAACCGGCAATAGCAAACTCGTGCGAGCCGCAGCGCCGGCATTTTTTCTCATTCCGGAAACCGTTGGATAATTCGCGCTGCTGTCGGTACGCCGGTTTGGGGCGAGCCGGACGCCATGCGCATCGGCGCTTGCGGGCGGCATCGGCACAAACTGCGGTATCATTGGCCGCACGAATGCGTTCATTTGCCGAATGAAAACCACTTTTCTCGAATTCGAGCAGCCGATCGCCGAGCTTGAGGCGAAAATCGACGAGCTGCGCTATGTGCAAGACGATTCGGCGCTCGACATTTCGGAAGAAATCGCGCGACTGCAGAAAAAAAGCCAGGCGCTGACCAGGGAAATCTACGGCAAGCTCTCGGCGTGGCAGATCGCGCAGGTCGCGCGCCATCCGCAGCGGCCGTACACGCTCGATTACGTGCAGAGCCTTTTCACCGGCTTCGAGGAGTTGCATGGTGACCGCGCGTTTGCCGACGACCCGGCGATCGTCGGCGGGCTCGCACGCTTCAACGACCAGTCGGTGATGGTGATCGGGCACCAGAAGGGGCGCGATACCAAGGACAAGATTTACCGCAATTTCGGCATGCCCAAGCCCGAGGGCTACCGCAAGTCGCTGCGGTTGATGAAGCTGGCCGAGAAATTCGGCGTCCCGGTGTTTACTTTCATCGACACACCCGGCGCTTATCCGGGCGTCGGCGCCGAGGAACGGGGGCAGTCGGAGGCGATCGGCCGCAACCTGTACGTAATGGCCGAGCTGCGCGTGCCCGTCATCTGCACCGTGATCGGCGAAGGCGGCTCGGGCGGCGCGCTGGCGATCGCCGTCGGCGATGCGCTGTTGATGCTGCAATATGCGACCTACTCGGTGATCTCGCCTGAAGGTTGCGCCTCGATTTTATGGAAGAGCGCCGAGTATGCCGCCGAAGCCGCGGAAACGCTCGGCATCACCGCCACCCGTCTCAAGACCCTCGGCCTGATCGACAAGATCGTAGCCGAGCCGCTGGGCGGCGCCCATCGAGATCACGATGCGACGATGCAGCTCCTGAAGAAAGCATTGCAGGACACCTGGCGCCAGCTGCAGGACAAGTCGACTGACGAACTGCTCGAAACGCGCTTCGAGCGGCTGATGGGCTATGGCAGGTTCAAGGAAGTCGCCGCCAAGTAGCAAACTGCCGGCGCAGGTTTCCGCGGTTCTCGAGCAACACTTGCGGCGCGGCGACCGGCTCGTCGCGGGCCTGAGCGGCGGCGTCGATTCGGTGGTCCTGCTCGACTTGTTGCGGCGCTTGTCCAAAAAACTCCGCTTCGAGCTCGCCGCGCTGCACGTCAATCATCAAATCAATCCTGCCGCCGGACGATGGGCCGCGTTTTGCCGTAAATTTTGCAAGCAGCATGGCATTGAGCTCACGGTCGTGCGTGTGACGGTAGCGCGCAGCGCGAGCCTCGAAGCGGCGGCGCGCGCTGCCCGCTACCGGGCATTTGCAGCGTTGCCCGCCGACTTCATCGTGCTTGCCCACAACCTAGACGATCAGGCGGAAACGGTTTTATTGCAGTTGTTGCGCGGCGCCGGCGTCAAAGGCTTGAGCGCAATGCCGGAGATCAGGACTCGGGACTCCGGACTCAGGACTGAGCAAACCAATAAATCCAAAGCGAAGCGTAACCTCAGTCCTCAGTCCTCAATCCTCAATCCTGCAATTCTGCGTCCGCTGCTCGATATTCCGCGCAGCGAAATCGAGGCCTATGCGCGCTGCCGCAAGCTCGAGTGGATCGAAGACGACAGCAACGCCGATGTGGGATTCGACCGCAACTTTCTGCGGCACCGGGTATTGCCGATCGTCGCGCAACGCTATCCGGCGTACCGCAAAACCCTGTTGCGTGCGAGCCGCAATTTCGCCGAAGCCGCGAAGCTGCTCGACGAGCAGGCGGCGGCCGATGCAATACTCACCGCCAATGGGCTCAGGATTGCCGGTCTGCGCCGGTTGTCGGCGCCTCGCGCGAAGAACGTGCTCAGATATTTTCTGGCAACGCACGGCGTGATCATGCCTAATTCAACGCGGCTCGACGAATGCGTGCGCCAGCTGCGAACGCAGCGCGCAGCGCGTGCCGTGTTCGATCTTGACAGCCATGAATTGCGCCGTTTTGCCGATGAATTGCGGGTGGTTCCGAAAAGCCGCGCACCGGAACGCAACTTCACGCGCGCCTGGCGTGGCGAGAGCAAGCTGCATCTGCCCGAACTTGGCGGCACGCTGACGTTTAAAAAGCGTCGCGGCGAGGGCATCAGCCTGATGCGGCTCGCCGGAGTACCGCTTGCAGTGCGCTTGCGGCAAGGCGGAGAGCGGTTCCGGCCGCACCCGCAGCGACCAAGCCGCAGTCTCAAGAATCTCCTGCAGGAAGCGCGCATGCCGCCGTGGCAGCGTAATCGCCTGCCGCTGCTGTTCGGGGGTAAAACGCTGGTGTATGTGCCCGGCATCGGCATCGATGCCGGGTTTCGCGCCGCCGCCGGCGAGCCTGGTGTCGAGCCACGCTGGGAACCCGACTGAGCATCGCTGCAGGAGGGTCTGAAATCGCCCGAAACGGCTTTATTTCAAAGCCTTATCGTGGTATTCTAATAAATTAACCTTAAAATTCAGACACAAAGGAAGTTGCATGGCGGTAGAACGTACACTTTCCATCATCAAACCGGATGCGGTGGCGAGCAACGTCATCGGCCAGATTCTGGCCCGCTTTGAGAAAGCCGGCCTGAAAATCATCGCCGCGCGCATGCTGCGCCTGTCGCATAAGGATGCGCAAGGATTTTATGCCGTGCATCGCGAGCGGCCGTTTTTCAAGGACCTGGTCGATTTCATGACTTCCGGGCCGGTGATGGTGCAGGTGCTGGAAGGCGACAACGCGATCCAGAAGAATCGCGATCTGATGGGCGCCACCGATCCCCAAAAAGCCGCCAAAGGAACGATACGTGCCGACTTTGCTCAAAGCATAGACGCCAACGCAGTGCATGGTTCCGACGGACCTGATACCGCCACGATCGAAATCGCCTTCTTTTTTCCGACGCTCAATATTTACGCGCGTTAGCCCGGTTGCCATGACCGTCAATCTGCTCGAATTTGAAAGACACGGGTTCGCGCAGTTTTGCGCGGAACTCGGCGAAAAGCCGTTTCGTGCGCGGCAACTGATGCGCTGGATCCATCAGTCCGGCGTCGACGATTTCGACGCCATGACGGATATTTCAAAGTCATTGCGCGAGCAGCTCGGAACCGCGGCCGAGATCCGCGCGCCGCGGGTGGTACGCGATACCACTGCTGCCGACGGCACGCGCAAGTGGTTGCTCGATGTCGGCACCGGCAATGCGATCGAAACCGTCTTCATCCCGGAGCGCAACAGGGGCACGCTGTGCATTTCGTCCCAGGCCGGCTGCGCGCTCGAATGCACGTTCTGCTCGACCGGGCGGCAAGGCTTCAACCGCAATCTGACCGTGGCCGAGATCATCGGTCAATTGTGGCAGGCATCGCGCGCCTTGCTGGCGCGTGATGCCGGTGCCTGTTTTACACCGGCGCTGAGCGCCGCGCGCAACCTGGGCCGTGGTGGCGCGGCCGTGCGGCCGATCACCAATGTGGTGATGATGGGCATGGGCGAGCCGCTCGCCAATTTCGACAACGTGGTGGCGGCCATGCTATTGATGCTCGACGACGATGCCTATGGCCTGTCGCGCCGCCGCGTCACTTTGAGCACCGCTGGGATGGTGCCGGCTATCGACCGGCTGCGCGATACCTGCCCGGTCGCGCTGGCAGTTTCGCTGCACGCGCCGAACGACGCATTGCGCGACGAGCTGGTGCCGATCAACCGGAAATACCCGCTCAAAGAATTGCTTGCCGCGTGCCTGCGTTACATCGAAAAGGCGCCGCGCGATTTCGTGACTTTCGAGTATGTGATGCTGGCCGGCGTCAACGACGGGGTCGAGCACGCGCGGCAGCTCGTAAAACTGGTGCGATCCGTACCATGCAAAATCAATCTGATCCCGTTCAATCCGTTCCCGCAGTCCGGGTATCGGCGCTCGGATTCCGCAACGGTCGCACTTTTCCAGGATGTCGTGATGCAGGCGGACATTACCGCGACCGTGCGCCGGGCGCGCGGCGACGATATCGATGCGGCGTGCGGGCAGCTCGCGGGCCGGGTGCAGGATAAAACGCGGCGCCGGCAGCGGCGCCAGGCGGAGCCAATCTCGTGAGGCGCATAATGAAACTGCTTATTGCTGCGGGCATAATACTGATCTTCGCCGGTTGCGCGGGCACCGCCCCGGAACCGGCAAGCTACGCCCCGCAAGGTGGTGCCGATACGGATGTGCTGGCGCGAGCGCGCATCCACACCGAGCTTGCGGCAGGCTATTACGGGCTCGGCAATTACGGGGTGGCCCTGCAGGAAGCCGGCGAAGCGCTGAAAGCCGAGCCCAACTATGCGCCGGCCTTGAATGTGCTGGGTCTGGTTTATATGGAATTGCGCGACGACAAGGCGGCCGAATCGAGTTTTCAGCGAGCATTGCGCGTGAGCCCGCAAGATTCCGACACCAACAACAACTATGGCTGGTTTCTGTGCCAGCGCAAGCGCGAACAGGAGTCGATAAAATATTTCCTTGCGGCGCTGCGCAACCCGCTGTATACGACACCCGACAAGTCGTGGGTCAATGCCGGAATCTGCGCGCGCCAGTCCGGGGATCTTGCCGCTGCGGAGGACTATTTTCAGAAGGCGCTCAAGATTCGCCCGGCCCAGCCGCAGGCGCTGTTGCAGATGGCGGACATGGCGTATAAGCGCAATGACTATGCCGAGGCCAAAGTTTATCTCACGCGCCTGCAGCGCGAGATCACACCAACCGCCGAAATACTATGGCTCGCGTTGCGCGTCGAACGCCATCTCGGCGACCGCAATGCCGAGGCGAGCCTCGGTTTCCAGTTGCGCAAGAATTTTCCCGAATCGCGCGAGGCGCGCGCCTTGATGGCGGGTCAGAACGAATGAGCGAAGCGGTTCCCACCGTGGATGGCGAAGTGGTCCCGGCGGCCCAGTCCGGACGGGAGTTGGCGACTGCGCGCGAGGGCTGCGGGCTCAGCGTTGCCGACATTGCGCGCCAGTTGAAGCTCTCGGCGTGGCAGGTGGAAGCGCTGGAGGCCGGAGATTACCGGCGCCTGCCCGGGGCCGTGTTCGTGCGCGGCTTCATTCGCAATTACGCACGTCTGGTCAAGCTCGATGCGGCGCCGCTGATCGCCTGTGCGGAGCAGCAGCTGCCGCATGTCACCAACGTAGCGCCGGAAATGCCGCCGTCGGTAGGCACGTTTCCGACCGGGCACGAATTGAGATGGCACAAGTATGCAATCGCGGCGATCATACTGGTTATTCCGCTCGTGCTCTTCGAGTTTTATCGTGACGATGCGCCCGAGGTCACGGTGAAGTCGCGCCAGGTCGTATTGCCGACGCCGCGGGTAGTCGCGGAAGAGAAACCGGTTGCGGCTGCGCCGACCGTTCCCCTGGTTGCCACGGTGCCGTATGCGGCCGAGATGCCGCAGCGGACGGGGCCGCCTGGTGTCAAGCAGGAGAAAGCCCGATCCGACAAGCTCCCGGTTGCCGAGCAGTCTGCGAGCGTCGAGCGCAGGCCGGGGGAGCACCTGGTGAAACTCAGATTCGAGCAGGAATCGTGGGTCGAGATTCGGGACAAAAACGGGCGCAAGATTTTTTCGCAGCTCAATCCCGCCGGTACCGTGCAATCGGTGAGCGGGTTGCCGCCGTTGTCATTGGTTGTAGGCAACGCTGCCGGCGTGCGGCTGCTGCACAACAATCAGCCGGTCGATCTTGCGCCCTACATCAAGGTTGACGTTGCGCGGCTGACCCTCGAGTAACAGCCATGTACGGAATCCAACCGCGCCGTTCGGCGCGAGCAGTGTTGGTCGGCGACGTCGCCATCGGCGGCGCCGCGCCGATCGTCGTGCAGTCGATGACCAACACCGATACCGCTGACGTTGCCGCAACCGTCGAGCAGGTCGCGGCGCTGGCGCGCGCCGGCTCGGAGTTGGTGCGCGTTACCGTCAATACCGCCGAAGCAGCGGCAGCGGTGCCGCACATCCGCGAGCGGCTGATGGCCAAAGGCGCCGATGTGCCGTTGATCGGGGATTTCCATTACAACGGCCACCGCTTGCTGACTCAACATCCGGCATGCGCGGAAGCGCTCGCCAAGCTGCGCATCAATCCGGGCAACGTCGGGCGCGGCTTGAAGCGCGACGAGCAATTCGCGACCATGATCGAATTCGCGTGCAGGCATGACAAGCCGGTGCGCATCGGCGTCAATTGGGGCAGTCTCGATCCCGAGCTCCTGGCGCGGATGATGGACGATAATGCGCGCACCGCGCAGCCGGAAGATGCGGCGGTTGTAACGCGCATGGCATTGGTGGCGTCAGCGCTGCAAAGCGCGCGACAGGCGGAAGAACTGGGCTTGGCTTCGGACAGGATCGTGCTGTCGTGCAAGGTGAGCGGTGTGCAGGACCTGATCGCGGTTTATCGCGACCTCGCGGCGCGCTGCGATTATCCGCTGCATCTCGGGCTGACCGAGGCCGGTATGGGATCGAAAGGCATCGTGGCGTCGACCGCAGCGCTGGCGGTGCTGCTGCAGGAAGGCATCGGTGACACGATTCGCATTTCGCTTACGCCCGAGCCGGGTGGCGACCGCACGCGCGAAGTGGTGGTTGCGCAGGAAATCCTGCAGACCATGGGGTTGCGCTCGTTTACGCCGCTCGTGATCGCGTGTCCCGGCTGCGGCCGCACCACCAGCACGTTCTTTCAGATGCTCGCCGAGCAGATTCAGTCATACCTGCGCGCGCAGATGCCGTTGTGGCGCGACCGTTATCCGGGAGTCGAGAACATGCACGTCGCGGTAATGGGATGCGTGGTCAACGGCCCGGGCGAAAGCAAGCACGCGAACATCGGCATCAGTCTGCCGGGTTCCGGCGAAAACCCGGTCGCACCCGTCTACATCGACGGCAACAGGGCGGTGACGCTGAAAGGCAACAACATCGCGGCCGAATTCCAGGCGTTGGTCGAGCAGTACGTGCGCAAAAACTACGCCGGGAAAAGCCCGGCGCCCGCGCGTAGCGTGACGACGGCAGGCTGAGCGCCGCGCGTCCAACCCATCCATGCCGAACAAAATTCAAGCCGTCCGCGGGATGAACGACATCCTGCCGGACCAGGCGCAATTGTGGGAACAGTTCGAGGACACCGTGCGCGGCTGGCTGCGCGTCTACGGGTACCGCAACATCCGCACGCCGATACTCGAGCGCACCGAGCTGTTCGCGCGCTCGATCGGTGAAGTGACCGACATCGTCGAGAAGGAGATGTACACCTTCGTCGACCAGTTGAACGGCGAGAGCCTGACGTTGCGCCCGGAGGCCACCGCTTCGTGCGTGCGCGCCGTGATCGAGCACAATCTGCTGTATCCGGGGCCGCAGCGCCTGTATTATTCCGGCCCGATGTTCCGCCACGAGCGGCCGCAGAAAGGGCGTTATCGCCAGTTTCACCAGGTCGGCGTCGAGGCGCTGGGCTACGCCGGGCCCGACATCGATGCCGAGCATATCGTGATGTGCGCCCGGCTGTGGCGCGCGCTGGGCATCAGTGATGTCGCGCTTGAGCTCAATACGCTCGGCAGCAACGAATCGCGCAACCGCTACCGTAAGCATCTCGTCAAGTATCTCGAGAAATGCCGAGGCGAGCTCGATGACGATGCGCGGCGCCGCATGCATACCAACCCGTTGCGCGTGCTCGACAGCAAGAATCCGGCGCTCAAGGAACTGATCGAAAACGCGCCACGCATGATGGACGACATGGATGCAGAATCGCTCGCGCATTTCGAAGGCTTGCAGTCGCTGCTGCGCGATGCGGGAATCGCATTCAAGCTCAATGCGCGGCTGGTGCGGGGCCTCGATTACTACAACCTCACCGTGTACGAATGGACGTCCGGCAGTCTCGGCGCGCAGGGCACGGTGTGCGCGGGCGGGCGCTATGACGGTCTGATCGAGCAGATCGGCGGTAAACCGGCGCCCGCGTGCGGTTTCGCGATGGGCGTCGAGCGGCTGCTCGAGCTGATGCAATCCACGCCGCATGTGGCGGCGCCCGCTGTCGACGTTTATTTGGTGCACCAAGGCAAGCACGCGCAACATTTTGCGTTCACGGCGGCCGAGCGGCTGCGCGACCACGGGCTGGCGGTGGTATTCGATTGCAGCGGCGGCAGCTTCAAGTCGCAGATGAAGAAAGCCGACGCCAGCGGTGCGAGCTATGCGGTCATCATAGGCGATGACGAGGTCGAGGCGCAGCAGGTGAGCGTCAAACCGCTGCGCGAGACCGGCGAACAGACATGCTGCAATATCGAGCACGCGGCAGACATGATTAAAAACCAACGAGGCTGATGATGGCAGTTTACGATCTTGAGGAGCAGGAGCAGATAGACGAGATGAAGGCGTGGTGGAAGCAAAACCGCATGCTCGTTCTGCTGGTGGTTGCCGTGGCGGCCGTTACCGGCGGTGGCATCCAGGGCTGGCGTTATTACCAGAACAAACAGGGGCTGGAAGCAGGCGAGCTTTATGTGCAATTGCAGGGCGCGGTCGGCAGCGGCGATCCGAAAAAAGTTCAGGACATCGCCGCGCTGATGGCCGAAAAATACCCGCGCACAGGGTATGCGGCATTCGCTGCGCTTGCCGGCGCCAAGGCCGCATTCGACAGCGGCGATTCCGCGGCAGCGAGAACGCGCCTGCAATGGCTCATCGACAACGGCCGGGAAGATGAAACGCGCGACATCGCACGGCTGCGGCTCGCTGCAGTGGCGCTCGACGAAAAAAAATATGACGAGGCGCTGAAGCTGCTGGAAACGCAGCACGCCGACACTTTGAGCGCGTTATACGCCGACCTCAAAGGCGACGTGCTGGTGGCGCAAGGCAAAACGCAAGAGGCGCGCGGCGCGTATCAGCTGGCGCTCGACAAGAGCGATGCCAGGAGCAGGTACCGGACGCTGATCCAGATCAAGCTCGACGCGCTGGGTGCGGTGAAATGACGGTTTCTGCGCTGCAGCGGATATCGCTCGGAGCGCTGCTGCCGCTCGTGGTCGGCGGCTGCGCGCCCGGCGACTACATTGACAAGTGGTTCGGCAGCGGTCCCGCGATCAAGCCCGCCGAGCTGGTCGTGTTCAAGCCGACCGCCACCGTCAAAATCCTGTGGCAGAACAGTGCCGGCGCTGCCGAGAAATACGTGTTCACGCCGGCGGTTACTGAGGGTTCGGTTTACGCGGCCGGCGCCGCGGGGCAAATCCTGCGCTTTGATGCCGGCAGCGGCAAGGTGCTGGCGCGTATCGACAGCAAAAATCACCTCTCGGGCGGCGTCGGCAGCGACGGACGCCTGATTATGGTCGGCACTGCCAAGGGCGAGGTGTTGGCGTTCGACCCGGCCGGCAAGCCGGTATGGAAAGTTCAGCTCGCAAGCGAGGTGCTGAGTGCGCCGCAGGTCGACCATGGAGTGGTGGTGGTGCGTAGCGGCGATGGGCGCATTTACGGACTCGATGCCGGCAACGGCAGCCGCAAATGGCTGTATCAACGAACGCTGCCGGCGTTGACGGTGCGCACTAATGTCGGCGTAGTGCTGCATCGCGGCGGCGTATTCGCCGGCTTCCCCGGCGGCCGGCTGATGGCGCTCTCGCTCGACACCGGCAACGTCGGCTGGGAGGCTGCGGTTGCGTTGCCGAAAGGCGCCACCGAGCTCGAGCGCGTGGCGGATATTTCGAGTTTGCCGGTGATCGATGGCGCGCAGATCTGTGCCGTCGCCTACCAGGGGCGCGTCGCGTGCTTTGATCTGATCAAAGGCACACCCAACTGGGCGCGCGACATCTCGAGCATCTCCGGCATGGCGGCCGACGACCATAACGTTTACGTTGCCGACGACAAGAGCGCGCTCGTTGCATTCGAGAAATCGAGCGGCGCGAGCCAGTGGAAACAGGACAAGCTGTACGGCCGGTACGTTAGCGGACCGGTCGTTGCCGGCAAGTACGTTGCAGTCGGGGATTTTCAGGGCTACGTGCATTTTCTGTCGCGCGAAGACGGCTCGTTTGCCGCGCGCATCGCGACCGATGGCAGCCCCATCATCGCGCAGCCGCTTGCGCTCAATAACGGCATTCTGGTGCAGACCATCAAGGGCGGGGTTTTTGCGATCACTGTTCAGTAGTCGCAAGGCTGAGGGCGGCAGGATGAATATCGACAATTTGATGGCACGATTGCTGTCAATGATGCTTGCTTCCTTCAGTTTTCGATGACACCCACCATCGTCATCGTCGGGCGGCCGAATGTCGGCAAGTCGACGCTGTTCAACCGGCTCACCCGCAGCCGCGATGCGCTCGTCGCCGCCGTGCCCGGTCTGACGCGGGACCGTCATTACGGACGCGGCCGCGTCGGCGGCAAGCCGTACATCGTTGTCGACACCGGTGGTCTCGAACCGATCTCGCCAGACGGTATTTTGCATGCGATGGCGCAGCAGACGCTGCAGGCCATCGACGAGGCGGATGCGATCATCTTCATGGTGGATGGACGGCAGGGGCTGACCCCGCAGGATCGCGA
>Ga0209415_10004160_pt1 | contig 26608 bp, 19 predicted proteins | sample PeaSoiSIISIP2007_FD_187696 | JGI IMG/M metagenome (GOLD analysis project Ga0209415, IMG submission 187696) | Peat soil microbial communities from Weissenstadt, Germany - SII-SIP-2007 (SPAdes) (version 2) | ecosystem: Environmental > Terrestrial > Soil > Wetlands > Peat | place: Germany... | reverse complement strand
GGCTCAATTGCAAGCCTGGGGAGCCAGTACGTACTGGGCTTGAGCGCGAAAACCTGCGGCTCGGGACAAGTCCTGGATGAGGAGCAAGTACAAGCACCCAGAAAAGAAGATGTATTGAATGCGCTAAGCCAGATCGCCAGCAGATTTAGAACGCGCGTCGGCGAATCACTCGCCACCATCGAAAAGCACGATGTTCCGCTCGCCGAGGCTACCACATCGTCACTCGAAGCCTTGAAAGCCTATAGCGCGTCCTGGAAGGTTGCCTTCTCAACTGGTTTTGTTGCCGCTGTGCCCCTTCTCAAGCGCGCCATTGAGATCGATCCCAAATTCGCGATGGCGCATGCGTATCTGGGGCTCGTGTACAGCGATATTGGAGAGTCTGTCCTGTCCACGGAGAGCACGAGCAAGGCCTATCAGTTGCGGGACCGCGCCAGCGACCGGGAGAAATTCTTTATCACGGCTATCTACGATCGACAGGTGACGGGAAACCTGGAGAAGGCGCAACAGACCTGTGAGTTGTGGGCGCAGACTTATCCTCGTGAGACAGGTCCCCACGGGTTGTTGTCGGGGTTCATTTACCAAGGCTCCGGCGAGTATGAAAAGTCGATCGAAGAAGCCAAAAAAGTGATCGTGCTCGATCCGGACCACACGCTCGCTTATGTCAATCTTGCATTCAGCTATTTTTGCCTCGACCGCCTGGGGGAAGCCGAGAACACTATTCAGCGAGCTTCCGAGCGCAAACTGGAAATCCCTGAGCTTTTGCTCCTCCGATACTACATCGCGTTCTTAAAGGGTGACAAGGCGGGAATGGATCAGGAAGTGGCTCGTGCTAAAGGCAAGCCCGGAGCGGAAGATTGGGTGTCCCACTCAGAGGCTCTTGTCTTGGCTCGTTCCGGTCGGTTGCAACTGGCCAGGAGGATGTCACGCCGCGCCGCGGATTTGGCTCAGCAGGCAGGCCAGCGGGAAAGAGCGGCTACGTTCGAGGCAGCAGTTGCAGTGTGGGATGCGTTTTTCGGGAACACGCCCGAAGCCAGGCAAAGGGCGGCGGCACTTGAGCTTTCCAAGGGCCGGGATGTGGAGTATGCCGCGGCTTTTGCACTGGCCGTCGCAGGGGATTCTGCGCGGGCTCAAACGCTCGCGAGCGATCTGGAAAAGCGGTTCCCGGAGGATACGTCGGTCCGGTTCAATTACCTGCCGGCGCTTCGTGCACTTCTCGCACTGAACCATGGCGAGCCCGCTAAGGCTATCGAAATGCTGCAAATCGCCGTTCCCTATGAGCTGGCCGTACCAGGAGTCGACTTCAATGCGTTCTTCGGAGGCTTCTATCCGGTCTACGTGCGTGGCGAGGCCTATCTGGCCGCGCACCAAGGCGCCGAAGCCGCCGCCGAATTCCAGAAAATTCTCGATCACCGCGGGATCGTGGGCTGCGATCCCATTGGCGCTCTGGCGCACTTGCAACTCGGCAGGGCGTTCGCTTTATCGGGAGACAAAACCCGGGCCAAGGCTGCGTACCAGGATTTCCTCACCCTGTGGAAACACGCCGACCCCGAGATACCGATCTTCAAACAAGCCAAAGCGGAATGCGCTCGGCTGCAGTGAACAAAGATGAGTCCAAAACAAATCGATGCTCTGGCGAGAATTATCTGGGACTACATGAAACTGAACCAACCGCTCACGGCGGCGGACTGCATCGTGGTCTTCGGCAGCCACGATCCACGTGTCGCGAAGTATGGCGCCGAGCTGTTCTTGAGGAAACTGGCCCCGCTGATCCTCTTTAGCGGAAAGCGCGGCGGCCTCACCCGGAAGTGGTCAAAGACGGAGGCTGAGAAATTCGCTCAAATCGCCATTCGGGCTGGGGTTCCGCGAGGCAAAATTCTCATCGAGAAAGAGGCGACGAACTCCGGAGAGAATGTACTGTTTACGAAAAGGCTGCTGGAAAAACGAGGTCTCAATCCTGGGAGCTTTCTTGTCGTCCAAAAGCCTTACATGGAGCGGAGAACCTGGGCCACGTTTAAGAAAGTGTGGCCGCGAAAGAAGATCATCGTCACCTCGCCGCCGATCTCGTTTGAAGATTATCCGAACCGATCGATCTCGAAACGAGACGTGATTGCAATTATGCTGAGCGATCTGCAGAAAATAGCGCTCTACCCCCAAAAGGGATTTCAGATTCCGCAGAGAATTCCGAAGAAGGTTTTGGATTGCTACCGGCAGTTCGTTAAGCTCGGCTATACAGAACACCTCGTCCGCGAAGGCTCGAGAATCGTCCCCATTTAATGCGATAGGATCTGCCCCGCCGAAGGCCGCTCCTTGTGGTGCGGGCGTCTCGCCCGCTGTCGCGGGAGCGTCCCGCTCACGCGCGCGCGGGCAGAGCCTGTCCCGAGCGCAGCGAAGGAATGCCCGCGCGACAGCGGGCGAGACGCCCGCACCACAGCGCCGGGCGGCGCCCTCGACTTTCATTTTCAAAGGTAGGCGCAAAGGCGATGTCCACCCAGGATGACAGCAGGAGGCAGTAGGCCAAAAATCTGCACCTCGGTCCGTATCTACTCGCATCTAATGCAGAGAGGCAGCCGGGTATCGCGGTCTCGAGGGCCGCGGCCTTGGCGCCCGAATCGAACGTTTCTACCAAGGTGACGATGGCGACCAAAAAACACAACACAAAGCAGCGGACGAGGACCACGAAGAGAACCAGCAAGAGAGCGGTCCGAGTCAAGTCTGCGACGAAGCCGAATCCCGCGGTCGATACTCCAAAACTGCACTCGAGTCTCGATCCCGACCTGCGGATCCTCAAGCCACCCCAGGCGGAAAAGGCGGCGGCGCTGGAACGTGAGGAAAGCCAAGGGCGCTCGGCCGGCCAGGCAGGCAGTCTACAGGGCCTCTCCGATCTGCCCGGCGCGGCGCCCGAAAGCGTGGATGAACTCCTCGAGGAAGGAAACTCCTTTGAGGCCGGAATCGTCGAGGGCGTCGAAGACGCTCCCGATGCCGATCAGGGAGAGGTCAGGACGCACGAGGTCCCGGAAGACGACGTCCCTGAAGAGTATTTAGACAACGAGCCGTAAGAACAGAATTCAGGGATGATCTCTCGCACAGCGAAAGCCGATGGGGATATCGTTTCCCTCCACTTCCTGCTCTAAGCGGTGCGAAACGCGAAGGCCCACGGCATCGCTCTCCCAGAATCCCCCGCGCGCCACTGCGGTAGCATTTGAAGCGAGAGGCTGCTCAACATCGGGGCCCGTTGCTGCTGAGTCATCGTAGTATTTGATGAAGTAGCGGTCCAGAACCCATTCCCAGACGTTGCCCAGCATATCGTAAAGGCCGAAAGCGTTCGGTTTCTTCTTTCCCACTGCATGGGGCGCATCATCGCTGTTCTTTGCATACCAGGCGATCTCGGAGAGCACCCCATAGTAGGCTTGAGGGCTGCCCGCTCGCGCCGCATATTCCCACTCCGCCTCGGTCGGCAGGCGTCCACCTGTCGTGGCGCAGTAGTTCTTTGCGTCGCTCCAGCTTACGCCGCAAACGGGAAGATCTCCGGCACCGGATGGACCACGCGGAACGAATTTGGGGTTAATTTTCTTGTAGGCCGCGACCGTCACCTCGGTCTGCCCCATCCAGAAGCCCTTCTCGATAACCACTTGATGCGTCGGTTTTTCGTCGTCTTTGCATTCGCTGTCCTGCTCCGAGCACCCCATCATGAAGGTTCCGGGAGGTATCCACACGTAATTCAGCCCGTCCGCAGGATTGGTCCAAGTCTTTGGTTGAGAAGTGGTCTGCGTGGTGCGAGCGGCCAGGTTCGTCAAATCTCCGATCTTGGGTGGAGGAATGTTGCGAACCGTAGGCCGGCGTGATCTGACGAAGAGGATTGCCGCGGCGATTAACGCCAGCGTCAAGGCGGCTGCAGCAAGCCATTTTACCCGGCTCTCGGGCGGGGTTGTGAGGTGCGGAATCTGCTCTCCCGCCAGCGCCGCACGCGTGGCCTCGATCAGCCGCTTCAAGTTCTGGTCCGTGCAGCCGTCTGGGGCGTCGAGCCACTGGGTCAGGGAAAGAAAGTACTCCAGATCTTCGGGCACGGCCTTCTGTGAAATGCGGAAAGGTATGATCCGCTTCTTGCCATTGAACGCGTGCCCAACCTCACTGAGGATGTGCGGCGAGGCCGCCGCCGGCTCCGTGAGAATCAGCACCAGTACATGAACCGAACGTATCGCTTCCACCAGCGCAGTCGGATAATCGACGCCCGGCTCGATGTTTCTGGGAGCGATCCAACACGCAATCCCGGCTTCCTCGAGCGCGCCGCAAATGCGCTCGGCCGCAGCCTTGTCAGCAGACGAATAGCTGATGAAAACTTGTTGCCCCATGCCCTAACCTTTTAAGACAGTTTCTCATGCACGCGCCTGAAGTCAAGGGGTTTGGTGTGAAGCCTACGAAGTATATCAGCAACCCGCCCGCCTTGGAGTGCGGGAGTTCTCAGTTTACGGTTTAGGCATGCATTCTGACCCACGCTTCTTCCGAGTGCAGCGCGGCCAGGGCCTTAGGCCGGATTTTCCGATACACCCTGGCGGGCGGCAACGCGGCTCCATCCACTTCGAGCAACCGCGACACCGGGATCCCGAACAGCCGCTCATTTTCCTCAAGCAACGGGCAGACGAGTGCCCAGTCAGGTTCCTCCAGCAAAGCAAACTCCCCGCCGTTTAGCTGTTCTTCGGAAACCTTGGAGTGTGGATCGCGGATGTAGAGGGCTCCGCCCGCGGCCAGCGAGAACAGGTTGCCGCCAGGGTAAGGGATATCCAACTCGACGATCTGCCCCTGATCGTTGACCGCGATCCCATTGAGGATAGCGCAGCCGCCGCCCGCCAGCGGATCTCCAGCCATGAAAGACTCCGCGAGATAATCCAGGCAGGTGCCATTGATGACCACGCGAGGCTTGCCGACCGCGTTGATGAGGGGCCGCCCTGCGGCATTGCCCAGCACGAAGGCCTGCCCGCCCTTGCCGGCATAGAAGAAGGTCTGGCCGACGCTGCCATAGACCACCAGTTTCCCATCTTTCATGATCTGGGCGAGTTGATCCTGTGCGTCTCCATGCACAAAAACCTCCGCTCCGTCGATTCCGGAGGCAAGGTAATCACCCGAAGATCCGTACACGTCGATACGCACGCCGGCGCTGGCGGGTCCCAGGCCGTTAGCGATGAACCGGTGCCCGCGCGCGTGCGCCACGATGAATTGTCGAATGCCCCCTTGGTAAAGACGAACGATTTCCCGCGCCAGCGAATCCTCGCCTTCCGGCGCGAAGCCGCGGGCGTCCAACACCACCGTGGGCGATCCGCCAGAAGGCTTGGAAAGAGCATCGCGCTCACTTACGACAGCGAAGGCAGCGGAAGGGGCCCGGCGAATCGACTCGAAGATCGCGCCCAAGCTCGCATCGAAAAGCGAAAGCAGGCAACTGCGCCGCATCGAGCCGGTGGGATACCGCCGGTCAAGCAAAAGCGTAAGTACGCTCAGAGCGCGCCTCCGGCCATCGTCGCTCCCGGCCGTATTCTCGAGTGCCCTAAGAAACGCCAGCAGGGTGTCGTAGTCCCAGGCCGGCAGTTGCTCCCTAACCCACGCGAACAGGTCGCCTGCCGGCAGGTCCGGCACCGGAATCACGGTGTGCCAGGCAGCGGCGGAGGCGCGATAGGGTTTCTGGAGCGCGCTCAGCTCGATGCGCCGGCCGAACTTGTCCGTGCACACGAGCGCTCCATTGGCTTGTACTGTGAATATGAATGCACCGCCATCCGTGTGGCTGCCCCCGCGCGCGTTCCAATAGAGGTCGGCGCGGCTCCAGACTCTCGAATCTTCTCCGGCCAAGCTCTCCAGCGTGGCGTCAATGGCCTGCTTCTCAGAGGCTGCCAAGCCGATTGAGACCTCACCTTGCTGCATCGCGAAGACCTGGGGCCGCAGCATGCTGGTATCGGTGATTCCGATCAGGCGGTAAACTCCCTGGGCGGGAACGGATTGTGCGATCAGAAAGAACCAGGGGCCATCCGGCGAGCCGTGAATGTGCACGGCCTGGAGTTGCTGGTAGATTGCCTGCTTCTCTTTCGGAAGCAGGGTAAAGTCCCGTTCAGTTGTGGGAGCCAGAGATTCGATCACATATTCGAGCGGGTAAGCGTACGTTCTGTGCAGAAGATCGAACAGCAAGACGGAAACTTCCGTATCGGTGAGGAAGAGGGGATGAATATTCCGCTGAGCCAGGTACTCGCAGATGGAGGCATAGTTGGCGAAGTCGCCGTTGTGCACGAGGGCTTCATGAAGTCCAACGAAGGGGTGCGCGCCGCCGGGGTGCCAGACCTTGCCTTTGGTCGGGTAGCGATGATGGCCGAGCCACACGTGGGCGTGAAGGTCCTCGAGTTGGTAGTAGCGGATCACGTCATCGCCGTATCCGACCATCTTGAGGGTCAGCAGGTTCTTCCCGTGCGAAAGCACGAAGGCGCGCTGCGCGCCGGTCGAGGCGTAGTAGGCGCGGTTCAGGCGATAACTGTTCTGGTAGACGATCTCGTCTTCGAAGTCCCCCAGAGTTCGGCCCGCCGTCTGCGCCGCCTCCAGGCCCGCCTTGGTTCTGAAGGCTTCGATGGCTTCGGATCTCACACGTCCGAAATACAGGCAGACTTCCGGCGGCCTGACGTCGAGGCTGTCAACGAATTTCGCGTCCTTGCTGGCGGGCAGGGTGCGAGCCTGAACGAGCTCAAGCGTCGGTTCGAGCCAATCCCGCTCCACCTCGGCCCTGACGCTCGAATCGAGATAAGCGATGGCGACCAGATAGTGGCTCTCAAGGATCTCACGCGAGACGCCCAACTCCGCAGGCTCGAGGCCGACGGCGGCGATGCCGCCTCCCTTGCCGTTGCCTCGGTTGCGCATTTGGGCCAAGGCTCGGAAGAGATGGCGAGCCGGGATCTTCTCACTGCAAGCGATCCCCACCACGCCGCAACCACCCTCGGCTTCCGCCTTTCGCAACGAGGCTCGTGGCTCAGTTTCGGGATTAAGAATCCGTCGCGAGGCAAGAATCTTGGCGGCTATCTCCGTTTGAGTCATCAGCACGCTCTCCTAAAACCGCAACCGCCCTGTCATTCCTCGCTTCGCTCGCACGCAAATCTGTCATTCTGAGCGAAGCGAAGAATCTGCATCAGTTCGACTCGAACCACAACTGCAGATCCTTCGCTTCGCTCAGGATGACAGCGATCTTTGATTGTTCTCCATCTTCATAGTCGTTCCGCACAGCATGCGGCTAGCCCGCCGACCCCCCATCTTGCCGCGGGCCCCGATAAACCAGCAAATCTGTTCTACCCACGAGATCGCGAATGCTCGCGAGCCCCAGCCAGCGCAGGATATTGCGAAGTTGCAAGGTGAAGGACTGGTACAAGTTATCGAGACGCTCCGCGCCCCAGTCTGTTTCCACGAGTTGCGACAGCTCCGGATCGGTGGTGGTCAGCCCAAAGGGACAGCCCCGCCCGCGCTCGCAATTGCCGCATCGCGTGCAACCCATCGACACCAGTTCCGCGGTGCCCAGGATCGCCCCATCCGCGCCCAGCGCAATCGCCTTCGCAATGTCATAGGCGGTGCGGATCCCGCCGCTTGCCATCACCGTGACTTCATTTCGAATCCCTTCCTGCGACAAGTAGCGGTGCACGCGAGGAATGGCAAACTCAATGGGCATGGCGATGTTCTTCTTCGCGATTTCCGGCGCTGCGCCGGTGCCTCCGTAACTGCCGTCCAGGTTAATGATATTCGCCCCGGCGTAGTAGCTGCCGACGGCAACCATATCAATATCGATTGGCGTGGAGACCTTTACGGCCAAAAGCGCTTCCGGGTTGATGGTCTTGATCCAGTCCAGGTGCTTCTTGTGATCCTCAACCGAATAGACGCTGTGAAAGGGAAAGGGTGAAAACAGGCTGATCCAGGGAACCGACTCGCGCATGCTGGCGACGGCCGTAGTCACCTTATCGCCCAGCAGATGTCCGCCGAGCCCAGGTTTTGCCCCTTGCGCATACTTGAACTCGACAATCCGCGCATCCCGGATCGTCTCTTCCCGGACCCCGAACATGCCCGTGGCCACCTGGGTGATGACGTGCTTCTTATAAGCATGCAGCGATTCCGGGTATCCGCCTTCACCTGTGGAGGTGAAAGTCTTCCAAGCCTGGGCTGTCTTGGCTCGAGCCAGCATCACCTGCTCGCTGATAGATCCGAAAGACATCCCGGCCCCGTAAAATGGGACGGGAATCCCGATCCTGGCGCCATCGGGCCGGCGATTGAGCGGGATGGAAAGGTCGGGGGAAAGGTCGTGGGGGAACCAATGGTCCTGTGGAAGGAACTTGAAATCGAGCACATCGAATCCGCCACCCGAGTTGCCGACCCGATACTCCAACCCGTTGCCGGGTGGTTCCCCGGTTTCGGCCTGAAGCCAAGTGGACAGGATCAGGTCGGATGTCCAGCGGTAGTCTCCCATGGCCGGCAGATGGGATTTCCCCGCCTCTGGCCAAAGCTCGAAGCCGCGGTGTAAAGACCGGGTGTGCTTCTTGATGATGAGCCGTTCGTCAGCTTTTTCCGTCATACCCTTCGATCCCCGCAAAAGCTTCGCGTTCCAAAACCTTCTCGAACATGGCGCGCCCTATCTCGCCCCGCAGGCGGCGGACTTCCCGGAGTCCCATAGCTCCCAGCACCTCCAGCAGTTGATCCCTCCAGGAAGCCAGAAGGTTCTCAATCCGCTGCGTCCCCCAATTGACGGAAAGACGACGGGGCAGTTGGAAACGGCTCGTGCGACGATCGCGGCATTCACCGAGGAATCGGGCTTGCAGGGCCGCCAGCAACGAAGTGTCGAGGGCCACAGCGTCCAGACCGCAGATGATGGCTTTGGGGACGTGCTCCGCCGCAATGATCCCACCACTACCCAGCAAGGTCACCTCGTCACGGCAGCCCGCCTGGAGAAAAGCAGCGTGCGCCTCCTGGATAAGCTCCAGCACGAATCGCCCATCCTGCCCAAGGCCGTGATAGTCGGCCGCAAGGTGGAATAACCGGACGCCCGAGCGGTAGCGCTCCAGAAGTTCCTCAGGGGAAATGAAATCCTCGCGCAAACAAACGGCGCTTTCGCTAAAACGTTTCTGCAGTTCCCGAAAAAGCGTCTCGTTCCAACCCTCCAACTCGATCATGGAAGGCGCAAAGCCGAGACCTTCCAGCAAGCCGGCGTCATCCGGCCCAACCAACGGAACAATTCTCCCCTCGAGCTTGAATTGCCTGACGAGTGTAATCGGCAAGACCGCCAGGGTCTCCGCGTTTTGAGCCGCGTCCACGAGCACTCGGAGCAATTTCGGCGATTGCACAGAGGAGGGCGGAACATCCAACAAGAAAGGAATGGGAAGGGAGAAGCCCCGCGCGCTTTCGCCAGTCACCAGACCTTGCCCATCAATGCACAGAAAAGGCGGTTTCTGACCAATGTCGACGGAGGTGGAAATGAACTCTCGGCCGTGGATGCCGTCGCGAGTCGGCCGGACGATTTCCGACATGTCCGTCCACATGCCGTCCCAGCCTTCCCCACCGAAGCGCCCGCGGTAGCCGGCGCCCTTTACGGGCACCCTCCCGGTTCGCGCTTCGTAACAGACGGTGTCGACGTGCCCTGGCGTAAAATACGAGTCGCCGAGACTCAGATGTTTGGGATTGAGGCGAACCTCCACCATCCCGGGATACTCGATGGTGCACCGCAGGCAGGCCACGCAGGAGTCGCTCCTGGGCGCGAATCCCCCTACCGGTCCCGAGAAGACACCGTATAAGCAAGGCCGGCTAAGTGCCACGGCGCGGTTGCCTCGATAGCGAATCAGTTCTTGGATGAGGTGCACGGCCAATCCCGGCTTTTTAACTTTGACGACTGTGCGGTTAGGAAATGGAGCGATCTCAGGCGCGGAGCTAGTGTGAAGGTGGTAGCGCTGATACATGTTGAGCCCTGCCATTTGGAAGAAATGACTTCAGGCTCCTCCTGCTTTGAGCCAGTGTATTGCGAGGGACGAGAGCTGAAGACCGGATGAAATCCAACCGACGACCTCACCCGCGAAGAAAGAGATCCCGGTCCGCGGGGCACGACAGTCTAAGGCAAGGCGTATCCCAAAAGCAAGTTTGTTGTTTCGGGTGTTCGGCGCAGTACAGGCGTCTGAAGGTGTACAGAAATTGGGAGTGTGTCATCCTGAGCGAAGCGAAGGATCCCTGCAGTTGTTCGTAATCCGTTGAACGATTGGAAACTGCGGAGATCCTTCGCGGAGTTTATCCTGAGCGAACTCCGGTGATTCTTCGCTTCGCTCAGAATGACAAGCGAAGGACTCAGGATGACAGCCGATCAAATTCTTCGCAATTCCCCTCGACTGCTCCGATGCGAGCACCGCGTCTGCGCCTGGGCGGGCGAGACGCCCACGCTACAATGGTGTACAATCCACCTGCCCGGTTTTGCCCGGGGTTACAGTAGACAAATTTCCGAGAGGTCAACTCCCATGAACCTGCTTACGACGCTGAAAGGCTCTTTGCTCGAATCCTTCTTTCCTGCCGGGTGGGACCTGGCAAAGTGGGATGCCTGCGTGGCGGACGATCCCAAGGCAATTTTCGATCGGCAGTCCAAGTGGCACAGTGACTTTTCCATCCGCATGGCCGATACCGTCGCTGATTTTGACGTGATGCTGGGGCATGAGCTAGCCATGGAAATTCGGCGCTGCCGCGAAGCTGGCCGCAAGCTAGCACTTATTTTGCCGGTCGGTCCCATGGGCATGTACCGATGGACCGTTTACTTCCTGCGAGACTGGAAGATCCCTTGCCAGCACGTTTACGGTTTCAACATGGACGAGTGGAGCGACAGTGAAGGCAACACGCTTCCTCCTGACAACCCCGGCGCCTTCCAGTACGCCATGGAATCGGCCTTTTACACTCCGCTCGCCAATCTTACTATTCCGCGCGAGCAGCGGTTCTTCGCCACCCAGCGCCTGCTCCCTGAGTATCCGGATCGGATCGGCGCCTTGCGCAAGGAAGGCGCCAAGCTCGTGGTCGTGTATGGCATCGGACGCGCCTGTCATATCGCCTTCTGGGAGCCCCACTTCGGGCTCGAGTTTTCGAGCGACGACGAATGGCGCAGCCAAACTCATCGCCTGGGCGCCAAGCTGCACCCGCTGACCATCGAGCAGAATGCCATCACCAGCTTCAAGAGTCGAACCACGCTGGTGCCGGCCTTCGCCAATACCATCGGCCCCGCTTTCTTTACGCGGGCCGACTACGCCATTGGCGGCGCGGATGGCGAACTCGGTCGTGGCATGCAGTGGCAGGGCCTCTCGTTATGGGTAACCTTGCGGCACCCGGTCAGCCGGCATATACCTTCCACCTGGATGCCTACCCAACCCGGTGTCCTGTTCTTTACCAAGGCGCTTGCCGGGCCGTTGGTGGCGGAGTGCAACTAGGGCTGAAACTGGAAATTGGAAACTGGATGATAAAGCCTCCGAACTGAAAGCCGGAACGCCGGCTTTCCGGTTTCAGATTTCAAATCTCAAATTTCCAATCTCATTTCGCGGGAGAGCGGAGTATGACCAGAACAAACTGTGACACTACCCCCGGCGGTTGGAACGGTGGCATGGTGCGCGCTCGCGGTGTTCGCAACAGCGCCCCGCGTGCGACTAAACATCCCGCGCGCTCTCAGTTTCTCACCGCGGTGGTCTTGGGTTGCGCTCTCATTCCCTCGGCGTGCGCGCAGAATGCGACCAAGGAAGCATCACCTCCTTATCGCGATCCGTCTCTGCCCATCGAGAAGCGAGTGGACGATCTGATTGCGCGCATGAAGCTGGAAGAAAAGGTGAGGCAGATGCAGCACACCGCCCCCGCCATCCCGCGGCTCGGGGTTCCCTCCTACGACTGGTGGAGTGAAGCGTTGCACGGCATCGCGCGATCCGGGTATGCCACGGTGTTTCCGCAGGCGATTGGCATGGCCGCCACCTGGGATGCACGCCTGGTGCACCAGGAGGCCGAAGTCATCGCCACCGAAACCCGCGCCAAGTATAACCAGGCGCAGCGCGAAGGCAATCACAGCATCTACTACGGACTCACTTTGTGGTCGCCCAACATCAACATCTTCCGCGATCCCCGTTGGGGACGCGGCCAGGAGACTTATGGTGAGGACCCCTTCTTGACCTCGAAGCTGGGACTGGCCTTCGTCACCGGCCTGCAAGGCGACGATCCCAAGTATCTGAAGACCGTGGCGACGCCCAAGCACTACGCGGTGCACAGCGGGCCGGAGGGCCGGCGGCATGGTTTCAACGTCAACGTCTCACCACACGATCTCGAGGATACGTATCTGCCGGCCTTTCGCGCTACGGTCGTCGACGGCCACGCCGATTCCGTCATGTGCGCCTACAACGCCATCGACGGCGCACCCGCCTGCGCCGATACCTACCTGCTGGATACGACCCTGCGCGACGCCTGGGGCTTCCAAGGTTACGTGACCTCGGATTGCGGCGCCGTTGGCGACATCTCCAGCGGACACCACTTCGCGCCGGACACTGAGCACGCTTCCGCCCTGGCTGTCAAAGCCGGCACGGACACCACCTGCGGCAATGAATACGTGGCCCTTGTTAAGGCTGTGCACAAGGGCCTGATCAAAGAAGCCGAAATCGACACTGCCCTGAAGCGCCTTTTCATTGCAAGATTCCGCCTGGGAATGTTCGACCCGCCCGCCTCGGTTCCTTTCAACCAGATTCCCTTTTCGGAAGCTGACTCGCAGCAACATCGCCAGCTTGCTCTGACGGCGGCGCGCGAGTCGATGGTGCTGTTGAAAAACCAAGGCCACGAACTGCCTCTCAAGTCCGGTATCAAATCCATTGCTGTAATCGGGCCGAATGCGGAGTCCTTGGCTGCTTTGGAAGGCAACTACAACGGCATACCCTCGGCGCCGGTTTGTCCTCTGGATGGAATCCGCACACAGTTTGGACGCCATGTGACGGTCCTATACTCGCAAGGCTCTGCATATTTGGAGGAACTGCCGGTCCCCGTGCCTCGGACCGTATTTCATACGGACAACAGCGCGAGCGCACCGGGCCTGCAAGCAGACTACTTCGCCAACACAGACTTCTCGGGGAAGCCTGCGCTCACACGCATCGACCCGCAAATCCAGTTTGACTGGAATTCCGCCGCTCCGGCTCCCGGTGTACCCATGAAAGCCTTCGCGGTGCGCTGGAGTGGCGCGCTTGTTCCTCCCGGGCCCGGCAACTATACCTTCAGTGTTCCGAAGCCGGGGTGGAATCCATCAGGCGGAAAGGAGATCTTTCGAGTCTACCTTGATTCCAAGCTGGTGCTCGACTCAACCCTGCTCGCCCCCTCGACGTGGCTTGGACAGGGATGGAAAGAGCCGCAGACCACATTCCAGGCGCACTTCGAGGACACGCAGGCGCACGCCTTTCGGCTCGAGTATGTGCACAATGCGCCGCTCTTCGGCGCAGGGGCAACGCTGAGCTGGAAGCCTCCGGTCGACGTTCTGCGTAACGAGGCGGTGCGCGTGGCGCAGCAGGCGGATATTGTCGTGGCCTTCGTCGGACTCTCTCCGAACCTTGAGGGAGAGGAGATGCCCATCCAAGTCCCCGGCTTCAGCGGTGGCGACCGCACGGACATCGGCTTGCCACGTGCACAGCAAGATCTGCTGGAAGCGATTTCGGCAACCGGAAAGCCCTTGGTGGTGGTGCTGCTGAACGGCAGTGCCTTGGCGGCGAATTGGGCTGCGGAACACGCGAACGCTATTCTCGAAGCCTGGTACCCAGGCGAAGAAGGCGGCACGGCCATTGCGGAGACGTTGGCGGGGAAGAACAACCCCGGCGGCCGGCTGCCTGTTACTTTCTACGCGTCGCTCGACCAGGTTCCACCCTTTGAAGAGTACTCGATGCGGGGTCGAACCTATCGGTATTTCAACGGCACCCCGCTCTACGCTTTTGGCTACGGCCTGAGCTACGCCAGTTTCGCGTATAGCAACCTGCGGCTTTCGGCGGAGAAACTCGAGGCCGGCCAACCGCTTACTGTCGAGGCCGACGTCCGGAACACGAGCGGAATAAGCAGCGATGAGGTTGCGGAACTTTACCTCGAGTACCCGCAGTCCCCAAGCGCTCCTCTCCGCGCGCTCAAAGGCTTCGAACGCGTCCACTTGGCTGCGGGCGAGACTCGACACGTCGCCTTCAAGCTCGATCCGCGTGACCTCAGCCAGGTCACCGAAGCGGGTGCACATCAGATCCTGGCGGGCAATTACAGCGTGTTTGTGGGCGGCCGCCAACCTGCCGAAGGCGTGCCTGGCGTCGAGGCCAAGTTCCAGATCACGGGCAACATGACCTTGCCACGGTAAGAAGCAATGTAGGGGGACGGCTTGCCGTCCCCGGCGCATCACTAGGCCGACGAGGGTAGGGCAAGCCCTACCCCTACATCACCTGGTGACGAGGCGCTACTTCGTTCTGGCCGCCGGACCAGGTCGCTTAGCCAGTGAAAAAGCGTGGGCAATCTGCTCAATCTCGTAGGCCGTTGAGGCTTGTTCGGGGTAGTTAACCATCTGGGTCTCGAAGGTGAAACGGTTGATCGCGCCGGACGCGTCCGAAAGGCCCTCCGCGACCCGGCTCGAGAGTTGGTTCATCGCCTCTCCATTGGTGCTCGGCAGAAGCATGGCGAAAGCACTCCCGGACAAATGGTAGAGTGAGCCATCGGCGGGCAATTTGCGCACCAGCACTCTGGCAGCGTCCCCTAATGCTACTGAAACCTCTGTCGGGCCATCGAACATCGGGGAGTGTTTCAGGCGCACAAGGATCAGAGAGAGCGGCTCGCCCGCCTGTGCAGCGCGCCGAAAGCCCATCGTCAACTGATCCTGAAAATGGCTGAAGCCCGCCAGGGTTTCGAGCAAGTCGGTGCTTGCCTCCTGGCGGAGGTGCATGTTTTCCGTTTTCTGTTCGAGCAGGTTGCGGCGGAGTCGTTGAACTACATATTGCCGATTGATGAGGTAGGTGACTGCCAGCAGGCACAACACACAGAAGCCAAAGAAAAGCGTTCGCGTAGTGTGCCCCGCGGCGCCCGCGTTACTGCCAAACACGGCGGGGTACATCAGCAAGGCCAAACCCAATCCCAGGACCACAATTATCCCCAGCGAGAGCATGGACAATTGCCCGTCGCGGCGGTCGAGGGTTCGCGGGTCGACCTTGTCAAACAATTCCATTGCAGACCTCCTCAAAACGGTAACGCCTTGTATAACACCCGTTCCGCGTAGTGTCAATGCAGTCTTTTTGAATACGGTTCGGTTTGACAGGCAAACGGCAAGGGTGCGATGCTCAGAAGCGATTTCCGTGCGTAGCGAGGCCCGCCATTTCGGGGGACTTTCTGTAGGGGGCGTCCGATGCATAGGAGGTTGGTGTTCTCATTCCTTTCGGCCCTGGTGCTTTCGGGAGTTATCACTCACGGGTTAAACGCGGCACAAAAATCGTGCGAAAGCCTCGGCCAGCTTCAATTGCCTGACACGAAGATTACCTTAGCCGAAAGTGTGGCGGCAGGAGCGTTCACTCCGCCCCCGGGGCCAAATCCCGCTCCCGGGATGCCGGCGAACTACAAGGACGTCCCGGCCTTTTGCAGGATTGTGGCAGAAGTCTCGCCCACCACCGACTCGAATATCAAAATCGAGGTCTGGCTGCCCGCGGGCGGCTGGAATGGCAAATTCCAAGGGCAGGGTAACGGGGGATTTGCCGGCGTGATCGACTACCGGGCCTTGGGCGGGGCCATAAAGCGAGGCTACGCCACGGCGGGAACCGACACCGGGCACGCAGGCTTCGACGCGGCGTGGGCCTTGGGCCATCCCGAAAAGGTGATCGACTTCGGCTATCGCGGCCTCCACGAGATGACCGTCAAGGCCAAAGCTCTCACGGGAGCCTTTTACGGCGATCCTCCCCAGCGCTCTTACTTTGCCGCTTGCTCGGACGGCGGCCGCGAGGCCCTGATGGAAGCCCAGCGTTTTCCCCAGGATTACGAAGGCATCCTGGCTGGCGCTCCCGCCAATTTCTGGACACATCTGTTTGTCGAGGCGATATGGGTTACTGAAGCCACCACCCTGGACCCGGCCAGCTACATTCCTGCGAGCAAGATCAACGCCATCCATGCGGCAGTCGTCGCCGCCTGCAACGCCCAGGATGGCGTGCCGGATGGGGTCCTCAATGATCCGAGGCAATGCAGCTTCGACCCCGCCACGATGCTCTGCAAAGAGGCTGACTCTGATCGTTGCTTGACCTCGCCGCAGGTAGCCGCTCTCAAGAAGATCTACGCCGGGCCGCACGACTCGGCTGGACATCAGTTGTTCCCAGGCTATGTGCCTGGCGCCGAGGAGGGAGGCGGCGGCTGGTCGCTATGGATCACCGGCCCGGCGCCCGGCCGCAGCTTGATGGCATTTTTCGGCACTCAATTCTTTACCAACATGGTGTACGAGCAGGCGGGCTGGGACTATAAGACCTTCAACATTGATCAAGCGACGAAGTTGGCGGACTCCAAGACGGCCCGCGCACTCAACGCCATCGACCCTAACCTCAAACCGTTCATGGCACGCGGAGGCAAGCTTATTCTGTATCACGGCTGGGGCGATGCCGCCATCCCCGCGCCGAACACAATCGACTACTACAACCGCGTGGTTGGAAAGATGGGGCGGCACGATACCAACTCGTTTGTGCGACTGTTTATGGTGCCGGGTATGCAGCACTGCGGTGGCGGGCCGGGTGCGAATTCCTTCGGGCAAGGCGCCGATTACCCTCCCTTCGATCCTGAGCACAATATCTACACGGCACTCGAGCAGTGGGTTGAGAAGGGTGAGGCGCCCCCGAAGATCATCGCCACCAAATACGTCAACGACACCGACCACACAAAAGGCCTTAGGATGACTCGGCCCCTCTGCTCCTATCCCCAGGTTCCGAAGTACAAAGGCTCGGGCGACACCAACGACGCCGCCAACTTCGTGTGCGTGGAGGGGAACAAGTGATTGCCGCGTAGCATAGACCGGCTTTCAAAGGCCCGCGGCTTGCGGCGGTTCACAACGTCAGGACGAGCCATAGACCAAAGGGACGGGTTCGCGCCGTCCAACGAGCATCTTTGAAACGGATGTGTTATCATATCACTGGAGAGTGATAACATGCTTCGCACTCAAGTTAGCCTCGACCAGCAGGACTACAAATTGGCCAAGAAGGAAGCGGCAGCGCTGGGAATCTCAGTGGCGGAGTATGTTCGCCGTGCGATTCGCAGCGCCCTCCCACCTTCGGGGCGGCCGACATGGATGCGCTACGCCGGGCTGGTCGAGTCGGGGAATCCGCGGTCCAGCCGCTCGATTGATGAGATTGTCTATGGCGACAAAGACTGACGCTTACGTCGACACTTCGGCCCTCATCGCCTTTCTGGATCGCTCGGACAGTTATCACCCACTCTTTCGCCGGCTATTTGCCAGCCCCCCGCCGCTGGTCACCTCCGCTTTGGTCGTCGCCGAGGGCCACGGGTGGTTTCTGCGTCGGTACGACCGGCAACGTGCCATGCAGTTTCTCAACTTCGTTGATGAACTTACGGTCCTCACCATCCAGCCATTCGATCAGGAGGAACTGATTAAGGCCGGCAGGCTCATCAAGAAGTTCAGCGACCAGTCGCTGACGCTTGCGGACGCGCACGGACTGGCCGTCATCAATGAGCGGCGCACGTCTACTTGCTGGTCCACTGATCGGCACTTGGGATTGACGGGTGCGAACCTGGTTATTACTTCAGCAAGGCCCTGAACCTACCACCTACAATATCCCGCCTGCTTTTTCGTCTACACTACTGGATGGACGACGCGCTGAGCCTCGAACTCATGACCGAAGAGCAGAACCGTCGCATCGCGGAGACTGTCGAGCGGGAGCAAGGCCGCTTGCGCAATTTTATCCGCGGGCGGGTTTTGGACGAAAGCGATGTGGAAGACATTCTGCAAGAGGTCTTCTATGAACTCGTCCAAACCTACCGCATGATGAAGCCCCTGGAGCAGGTGGGCGCATGGCTCTTTCGAGTGGCGCGCAACCGTATCATCGACCGATTCCGCACGCGGCGGCAGGAAGCGCTGAGGGCTGACCCTGCGGGCGGAGCAGACGAAGCTGAGCGATTCCCATGGGAAGAGCTGCCTTCGTCCGGCACAGGTCCCGAGGCAGCCTACGCGCGCGAAGTGCTCATGGAAGAAATCGATGCGGCGTTAGACGAGCTTCCGGAAGAACAACGCGAGGCGTTCGTGGCCCATGAATTTGAGGGCCGGAGTTTCCGCGAATTAGCACAGACAACCGGAGTAAGCGTGAACACGCTGCTGTCCCGAAAGCACTACGCGGTGGTTTACCTGCGCCGGCGATTGCGGTCCATCTATGAGGAGTTCAAGAAAGCGTGAGGTGACAAACTATGAGAGCGCATGGAATTCGGCGAATATTGAAATTCGTGTTGTTTGCAGTCCTGGCGGGAGGCATCTTCGGTTTTGTGGTCATGTGGCTGTGGAACCACTTGATGCCTGTCCTCTTCGGCCTGCATTCACTCGGATTCTGGCAAGCATTGGGGCTGCTGATCCTGAGCAAGATCCTACTCAGCGGCTTTCATGGCCGCCCAGCCTTCTCCCGCGACTGGCGAATGCGCTTCATTCGCCGCTGGGATCAGATGACCCCTGAGCAGCGCGAGGCTTTCCGCGCCGGTTTGCGCGGCGGGTGCGGACCCGAAGGACCTTCCCCGGCAGCGCACAAGGTTTGATTCCGGAATGGGAGCCATGGAAGGAGGAACACATGTCGCACCGCGTTTGTCCCTGGTGGCTGGGGTATCTGCTTGCCAGCCCATTGCGTCGGCTTTTGCAGGATCCGAGGAAGGTGCTCGGCCCTTACGTTCGAGAAGGTATGACCGTGCTCGAGCCCGGACCGGGCATGGGCTTCTTCACGCTTGAACTGGCCCGCCTGGCCGGTCCTTCGGGCCGAGTAGTGGTGGTGGACATTCAGCCCCGCATGCTCGCCGGGCTCAGGCGGCGTGCGGCACGGGCAGGAGTGTTAAGTCGAATAGACATCCGTCTGGTTTCCCCCAACACGCTGGGGCTCGCGGACCTGGCCGGCAGCGTTGACTTTACCCTGGCCATCGCGGTTGTTCACGAATTGCCAAACGTCGAGCGGTTTTTCACGGAGGTCGCAGAGGTTTCGAAGCCCGGCGCGGGGCTGCTCATTGCCGAACCAGCGGGCCATATCAAGCCTGGGCATTTCGAATCAGAACTTCAGGCAGCAATCCGCGCGGGGTTTGTGCTGGAAGGGCGCCCCTCGATTCGCCGCAGCCACGCGGCCTTGCTGAGGAAGGCATAAGCTCTTGGGGGGAAGGAAAGGCCTCACTCCAAGGCGCAAAGTACGCAAAGGCCGCAAAGAAAGAACCGGCATTGACTTTGCGCTTCTTGGCGCCTTGGCGAGAGCTGTTTCAGTGCTGTTTGATCACTCTGGAACGCTTCGCGCTGATCGCTTTGTGGACGATCAGCTCGCCTGGCCCTTGATTAACTCACGCATATAGATGGCCGCACCCTCGGCGCACTGGTCGGCGAACTCCAGGCCGACGGTCTCTCCGTTGACCACGGGAAGCGTATGGCAAAGCTCGTAGCCAATGTAGCCCTTGTAACCGATCTCTTTCATGGCCTCGACGAAGTAGCCGTAGAATTCCGGCCCCTTGACGGTCCCATCCGCCTCTTTCTTGAACTCCCCGCCGAAGTGCGAAAGCGCCTGTAAATGGCCTACGTCGTGAGCCGCCTGGTGAATGGCCTCCGCCGACTTGTCGTCCATGATCCAGGCATCGAGCGAGCATTTGAGATGGGGCGAGTTCACTTCCTTCACCATGCGCAGCACATCCTTGTGATCTCGGATGACCGGATGATGATTTTGCAGCGCCAGCGTCACACCGGAGTCGCCGGCGAACTTGGCGCACTGGATCATGCCGTCGCGGCACCAGTCCCAGATCTCTTCCTCGGAAAAGCCCTTGTGGACGGTATCCCAGAGAGGCTCGGCGATAGCGTACGACGCGAGCCCTTGCTTCTCGGTAACACCCCGCCAGGCCAGGAATACCCGTACGGTCTTGGCCCCCAGTTCCGGCGCAAGCTGAATCAGGTCGCGCATGTAAAGCAGTTGCGCGGCGCGATGCTCGACGATCGGGCTGCTGAAATCGTTATTGCCGGCCAGGCCGTAAAGCTCGATGCCCTCGCCTTCCGCCATTTTGCGCAGCTCGCGCGCATGGGCGCGCGTGAGGCTGAGCGGATGTCCGTGCGGCCGCTTGCCATCGACCTCGACGCCGTCGTAGCCGTATTTCTTCGCCCGGCGAATCGTGTCTTCGAGCGACAAGGCGTTTCCCCGGTACCAGACTCCCAGATACGTGATGCTGTAAAGCCCTACTTTCAATCCTGCGGGTCTCTGCGTCCCCGCAACTTGGCTGGAGAGCGCCGTTCCCGACGACGCCCAAAGCCCTGCGGTAGCCGCCAATGAGGCGCCTACAAAGTCCCGCCGATTGATTCCCTTATTCTCCATAGAAGCTTGACCTCCCGGCAAAAATAGAGACAACGACCCTATGCAATGAATCCGGAGACTTCTTCTTGTATCCTCGACCGACTGTTAGCATAGACCGGAGTCCCACGGAATACAATGCCAGGTTCCGGTCGATTGACACAAGGCCTTTGCGGGGGCATGATGTTCAGCCCGAAGCAACGCTTCGGAACGATCGTGTTAGGCCTCGGCCATTCATCCGCAAGTGCTGAGTCGTATGCTCGCGGCCGCGAGGGCCGCCACTAAAAGCGAGGAGGAAGAACCCATGAAGATCGGCCGGCCGGCATATCTCTTGTTTACCCTAGTTTTCTCGAGCCTCTGTGTTGCTCAATCACCAGCCCCGCTGAAAAAACACCTCCTCGTACTCGGGGAAGAGAAGGGTTATCGCCACGAGTCCGTCTCTCACGCCATCGCCACCATCGAGCGGCTAGGTGAGGAGACAGGTTCTTGGGAAACTACGATCCGTACCGACACCGAAGTACTGACCAAGAAGAAGCTCGAATACAACGCCAAAAACCTGAATGATTTCGACGCCGTGCTCTTCTTCACCGGCGGCAGCCTCGAGATGGACGCGCAACAGAAGGCGGACCTTCTTTCCTTCGTGCACGACGACGGGAAGGGCTTTGTTGGCGTGCACAGCGCCGCCATCACCTTCACGGATTGGCCCGAGTATGGCGAAATGCTCGGGGGCTACTTTGACGAGCATCCCTGGGGAACCTTCAATGCGCCGATTCTTGTGGAAGATCCCGACTTTCCCGGAATGCAACAATGGCCGCGGTCATTCGTTTTGAGGGACGAGATCTACCAGATCAGGAACTATTCCCGCGACAAAGTTCGAGTGCTGATGCGTCTCGATTCGGGCCGCCTTGACCTGTCGAATCCCAGGGTCCATCGCACCGACCGCGATTTCGCCGTCGCCTGGGCGAAGATGTATGGGCGTGGGAGGGTCTTTTATTCCACCCTGGGTCATCCCAAGGAAAACTGGGACAACCCTAACCTGCAAAAGATGTATACCGAGGCGATCAAGTGGGCCACAGGGCTGGTCAACGCGGATGTGACACCGCGGCCGCTGCCGGGCAGCTAAGGCCCCGTTGAAGAAGACATGAAGCAGGAAGTGAAATTTGCCCGTAAACTGGCGGGCTAAGGCTAGCTCACACCGCGTCGTCCCAGAACTCCTCGCTCAGGTACTTCCCTCCGCCATCACAGAGAATCGTGACCACGGTCCCACGGCGCCCTTCCGCAGCGAGCTCGTCGGCGACGCGTAACGCCGCCGCCACGTTCGCGCCGGAGGAGACTCCGACCAGCAGACCTTCTTCCCTGGCGAGCCTGCGGGACATTTGCTGGGCTTCCTCGGTCTCGACAAAGAGGTTTCGGTCGGCAAGGCTCGGATCGTAAATGCCGGGCACCACGACCGCGCCGCCCATATGCTTGGTTCCCTCGATCCCGTGAAAACTCGAGGCGGGCTGGACAGACACGCACTGAACCTTCGGCAGTTCCCTCTTCAGACGGCGGCACACACCGGTAAACGTCCCGCTCGTGCCCAGCGACGCTACGAAGTGCGTAATGCCGCCTCCCGTCTGACTCAAGATTTCCGGACCCGTGGTATTGAAATGGGCCTGCCAGTTTGCCGGATTGTTGTATTGGTCCGGGTAAAAGTAGAGGGACGGGTCTGCGCGATAGATCTCGCGGCAGCGCAAAATCGCCCCGTCCGACCCTGCGCCCGGGTCGGTCAACTCCAGCTCGGCGCCATACGCTAGAAGTGTGCGCTTTCGTTCCGGCGAGGCGTTGCGCGGAATGCAGATTTTCGCGCGGTAACCCTTGGCGGCCGCGATCATCGCGTAAGCGATCCCGGTGTTCCCGCTCGTCGCATCCAGAATGATGCGCCCTGGCGTCAGAGCTCCGCTCCGCTCGCCCTCCAGGATCATATTCAGCGCCGGACGATCCTTGATCGAGCCGCCGGGATTCAGAAACTCCGCCTTGGCGAGGAGCTCGACTCCCTCGAACGCGGCAGAGAGATGGTGCAGGCGAAGCAGCGGCGTCCTCCCGATTTGATCGAGAGTCGAGCCCTCGGACTTCCGAGCTGCTCCGGGTGCGGCGAGTGCAAGACTCATCTTGGTCGTCGTGGCCATTTCCGGCGGCGCTGGGGCAAGCACAACGTCAGCCCCCACAAGTCGATGCTAGCTAATCTTGACGACACTGTCAAGATTGTGCGGCGCTCTGCTCATGGGGCTATTGAACTCGAGGGAGATTAGTAATGGCAGCTTACGCTGGCGCGGCCGGGTAAGTTGCAAGGGCAACCGCACTGGTTACTCCTGCTTTTTAGAGAACCGTCCGCCCGCCCGGGATGGGGGCATCGTCCGGCCCGCCCGCCGCCACCAATTCGTCCAGGGCCTCGAAAAGCCTACGGGGCTGGATAGGCTTAGCTATGTAGCCATCCATGCCCGCGGACAGGCAGCGCTCGCGGTCGCCTTGCATGGCGTAGGCCGTCATGGCGAGGATGGGCAGGTGGCGGCGCGTCACTTGTTCCCGCTTCCGGATCTCGGCCGTAGCCTCGAACCCGTCGACCTCGGGCATTTGCACATCCAGCAGGGCCACATCGAAAGTCTCGCGTTCCAGCCATTCCAGAGCCTCGCGCCCGTTGTTGGCGACGGCCACCGAATGGCCTCGCTTCTCGAGCAGGCGGACTGCCAATTTCTGGTTCACCTCGTTGTCCTCCGCCAGGAGGATGCGGAGCGCGCCTTTCTCTTCGCGCAAGGTGTGTCGGGTGACCAGCGCCGGCCCCTTGCTCTGAGCGTTGGATCCCAAAACGTGCAGAATAGCGTCGAGGAGTTCGGCCTCTCCGATGGGTTTGGTGAGGTAAGCGCCAACCCCGAGTAGGCGGCAGCGTGCCGCATCGCCCTTTTGGCCGGCCGACGTCAGCATCACGACGGTGGTCTCGGACAACTGTGGATGCTTGCGAATTTCCTCCACCAAACCGAATCCGTCCATACCGGGCATGTTGACGTCCGTGATCACCAGCGAAAAAGGCAATGTATCGGCGATCGCCTGCTGCAATCGGATCATTGCCGCCTGGGCGCCTTCGGCAACGGCAGGTCTCATGCGCCAACCCCACAGCATCTCTTCCATGATCCGCCGGTTCGTGGCATTGTCATCGACGGCCAGCACGCGCAGGCCAGCCAGCCTGGAGGGCAGAACGGATCCAACCTCATCAACGGAATTCGCCACGCCCAGGCGCACGGTGAAGTGAAATGTACTGCCTTGTCCGGGTGTGCTCTCAACCCAAATGCGTCCGCCCATCATTTCCACGAGGCGTTTGGAAATGGTCAAGCCCAGGCCCGTGCCTTGGTAATGGCGCCCGGCGGAACTATCGGCCTGGATGAACGACTCGAAAATTGCGGCCTGTTTATCGCTGGGAATCCCGATCCCTGTGTCCTGCACGCTGAAGTGTAAGTAAGTACAATCCGGCTCCGCCCGTTCCTGCTCGACTCGGAGGTTGACCTCGCCCTGCTCAGTAAACTTCAAAGCGTTGCCCAACAAGTTGATCAGGACCTGCCGCAACCGGCCGGGGTCGCCCACCACACTCTCGGGCACGTCGCGGTCCACGCGGTAGTTCAATTCCAAACCCTGTTGGTGAGCGCGCACGGCGAGGGTCTTGATGGTAGGTTCAAGGCTGCCGCGCAGCTTGAATTCGATGCACTCCAGTTCCAGCTTGCCCGCTTCGATCTTGGAGAAATCCAGAATGTCGTTGACGACCGCCAACAGGTTATAAGCGGACGTCTGCACCATCTCCAGATATCCGCGCTGCTCGGCGCTCAGATCGGTGTCCAGGGCCAACTCCGTCATGCCGAGCACGCCGTTCATGGGCGTGCGAATCTCGTGGCTCATGTTGGCCAGGAACTCGCTTTTGGCCCGGTTGGCGGCGTCGGCCTCCGCCTTCGCCCTTTCCAGTTCCGCCTTGGCATGGATTTCAGCCGTGATGTCTCGATAACTCCAGACCCGTCCGGCCGGCGTACCGCCCACCAGCCAAGCCTCGGAGTGGCGTGCAAACACTTTACCGTCGCAGAACTCGAGGGCGTGATCGCTCTTCGCCAGAGGCTCCGCGTTGAGACTCTTGAACCGAGCCCACCCTTCGTCGGGCGCCTTCAATTGAGCGATCATGAACTCCACCAACCGTTGGTGCTCGCCGGTGGCCATGATCTCGTCGGGAACTCGCCAGAGTTCCTGGAGCTTCTTGTTCCAGGTGACGATTTTCCCTCTTGTCGACACCACCAGAATCCCGTCGGCCGCGGACTCCAGGGTGGAGCGAATCACACCGGTTTGCCTCTCCACTTGGCGGCGAAGCAACCAAACCCAACCGGCAATGGCGAGAACGATCAGTGCCATCAGGGAGAGTAGCGCTGCCAGCCGGCCCACCGTCCACCAAGATGGGGTTTTTAGCAGGATAATGTCCTCAGGCCCGCGCAGCAGGATATGAAACCCGATGGCATCGTGATTTTCGTTACTCTCCACCAGGCAAACGCCCTTGACCTTGAGTTCGCTGCCCGGTTCGTACGGCCTGAGTTCGGCGCCTCCTCCGGGTAGTTCTGCGTTGAAAGTCGTGTTCCCGGATTGCAATGTCAGCACTGGAGCGCCAGCCTGGATTGAACTGCCAAGCAACTGGCCCTGAGTAGAGATCAGCTCGGCGTCGTAGTGGCCATTACTCGCATCGGGGGCATTGACTTCAGTGGGCGACGGCGCGGAGGCTGTCCCAGCCGGACGGAAAACGGCATCGTCAAGCAAGGGCAAGTAATCGCCGAATCTCGGATATCCGACCACCTCAACCACGGTTCCTGGTTTCACCGCTGTGTCCTGGCGAGTTCGTACCAGGAGATTGTCTTTGCCGTCCGTGACGAACAATGAGCTCCCGAGGCGTTGCAGGGCGACGATTCCCTTTACCTTTATCAAGACGCCCGCCGAGTGCACCGCAGCTTGGGAGAGACTTCCAATGGGCTCGAGAGATTCAGAAAATGGATCCGAAGGTGGAGCTTGCTCCACGACTACGTCCGCCATGCTGGGAATTACCAGTTCGCATGCCATGACCTGGCTTCTGTCATTTTGAATCGACGAACCTACGCCCTTCAGCAGTACTCGAGCGCCATACAAGGCCGGTACATTGGGGAAATTTCCCTGCTCGATCCTGCCACGCAGGCGCACCCCATCGGATTCGATATTGATCAATAGATCGCCATCAGAGACGGCCAGCGAGTGGACCAACCCTTCAACTGCCACCCATTGACTGTCTTCCTTGTCTTGCGCCACCCAAGCGACAGGTACCCGCCGCTCGGGAGGGAGTGCGCCTTCTGCCTCGACAGTTGCCTTGGCGTTCTTGACCATGGGGGCCGAGCCAGGGTCGGATATGCCCTCGACCGTGACAACCTGGCCGGGTTTGAAGGGGCCGTTGCCATGGGTGACGGCAACGTAGATCCCACCCGTTGCGTCCTGAATGAAAAGGGCGGGAGGGACATCCCTGTGCATGTAGCAGGTGACCACGGCGTGCAATCGAACTGGATAACCTCGGGCGGCCTGTTCGGGTGTGAGTTGTCTGACCTCGCGGACGGTTTGGAGCAGGGGGAGGGCGTCCTGCGCAGTCCTCGGCTCCGGGCTGGCCAGGGCTGCGCTGACACCCATCAGCAAGCAGAGTCCTAGGCTCGCGCTGGTTACCACGCCTGGTTTTCGCCGTCCAAACATTCCGCGTTCCCTTCTCGGGCCCTCAACTGATTCCGATTTTGTGCTAACTCGATGTTTTGCACAATGGTACGGAAGTTCCATGCGGACACAGGCGTTGTGGGGGGACGGCTTGCCGTCCCCGGCGTTTCCACTCGTCACGACAAGGGTAGGGCAAGCCCTACCCCTACGGCGCGAGGGTTCAAAAACCAACGAACGAACCGGGAATGTTGGTGAAAACAAAGGCCAGCCCACTCGAGAACCTCAATGCCTCGATAAGGGAGCAGGGCCGCGGCCTTTGCTTTTTCGTTCTCTCCGCACAAAAT
>Ga0209415_10004158_pt1 | contig 26612 bp, 21 predicted proteins | sample PeaSoiSIISIP2007_FD_187696 | JGI IMG/M metagenome (GOLD analysis project Ga0209415, IMG submission 187696) | Peat soil microbial communities from Weissenstadt, Germany - SII-SIP-2007 (SPAdes) (version 2) | ecosystem: Environmental > Terrestrial > Soil > Wetlands > Peat | place: Germany... | reverse complement strand
CCATATGGCGTGAGTTTCGTGTTGGACAGCAATCGAGTCCGAATGGTGCTTAGCTCGGGTGGTGCATTCTCCTACCGTGCCGGGGATATTGACGATACCTTTGAGCCTGGAAAAGGCTCTTGCGGACAGGGACCGGTGCGGTTTCACGCCCTGCTCGGTCAAGCAGTGTCCACCCTGACGGTGGCGCCAGAAGGTGACAAGTTGACACTTACTTTCGATGGAGGACAGAGCCTGACAATCTGTTCTCAGCTAGGGGGATATGAATCGGGAACGATCTCAAAAGGCGGCGAGGCCGGAGGGATTTGGATATTTTAACGTGAAACGCTGGTCCCTTGGGCGATCCCATGGCGGCACCTGGCGCAGCGTCGGCACGTGCCATGCTCGCCCCGAGTGCTGATTTATCGCCTGCACACGGAGGGCTGGAGTGATCATACCCGGACGTATCGACCGGCCCCTACTCCATCACCGCATGCAGCCGTCGCAAAAACTCCTTCGACCGCGTGTGCTGCGGCGCGTGGAAGAACTCTTTCGGCGACGCATCCTCCAGCACCCGCCCTTCGTCCATGAACAGCACGCGGGTGCCCACCTCGCGGGCGAACTGCATCTCGTGCGTCACCACCAGCATCGTCATGCCGTCCTCGGCAAGCGCGCGGATCACCTCCAGCACTTCGCCCACCAGCTCGGGATCCAGCGCCGAGGTCGGCTCGTCGAACAGCATCAGCACAGGCTTCATCGCCATCGCGCGCGCGATCGCCACGCGCTGCTGCTGGCCGCCGGAGAGTTGCACCGGCTTCTTCATCGCGTGGTCCGACAGCTTCACCCGGGCAAGCTGTTCCGCGGCCAGCGCCCGCGCGTCGGCCAGCTTCATCCCCAGCACGCGGCGCGGGCCGATCGCGACGTTGTCCAGCGCGGTCAGGTGCGTGAACAGGTTGAAGCGCTGGAACACCATGCCGATGTGCCGGCGCTTGCGCGCGGTCACGGTGGGACGGTCCGGCACCAGCCTGCCGTTGCGTATCTCGCCGGCCATGTTGACGCCGTCGAGCAGGATGTCGCCCTCCGACGGGGTCTCGATCCGATTGACGCAGCGCAGCAGCGTGGACTTCCCGGCCCCGCTCGGGCCGACGATCATGACGATCTCGCTCTGCATCACGTTCAGATCGACGCGGTCGACCACCGGGATCCCGCTGAAGATCTTGGACAGCGCATGGATGCGCAGTAGCGGCCTGGCGCTCATGGGTGGTGTGTCGCTCACGCCAGGCGCTTCTCGACGAATTCAGAGAACCAGGACAGCACCGAGATGATCACCAGGTAGTAGACCGCGAGCTCCGCGTACAGCTCGAACGGCACGAAGCGCTCGGCGATGATGACCTGCGCCGAGCGCGTCAGCTCGGTGACCGAGATCACCGACAGCAGCGAGGAGCTTTTCACCAGCGTGATCAGCTCGTTGGTCAATGGCGGGGTGATCCGGCGCAACGATTGCGGCAGCAGGATGAACAGGATCGACTGGCGGTTGGTCATGCCGATCGACAGGGCGGCCTCGGTCTGTCCGTGATCGATCGATTGCAGGCCGGCCCGCATGATCTCGGCGATGAAGCCCGCCGAATTGAACGCCAGCGCGACGACGCCGCTCCAGAACGACGACAGCTCCAGGCCGATGCGCGGCAGGGCGAAGTAGATCAGGAAGATCTGCACCAGCGCCGGCGTGCCGCGGACGAAATAGACATAGGCGCGGATGATCGCCTTCAGCACGCTGTAGTCCGACGCGCTGATCAGGCCCATGACGAGCCCGATCACCGTCGCCAGCAGCATCGCCAGGACCGAGATCTCCAGGGTGACCAGCGCACCCTGGAGCATGTAGGGGACGGCATACGCGATGGCGCCCCAGTCGAAGCCGTCCATGTCGGCGTTGTATCAGCGTCGGCGGGGCGTCAGGGCAGCACGGCGGGGATGGTGTTCGGGGTCGGCATGGTTGCGCCGAACCACTTCACCTGCAGCTTGTCCAGCCGTCCGTCCTGCTTCATCTCGGCAAGCTGGGCGTTGAAGAAGCCTTGCAGGCCGGTGTCTTCCTTGCGGAAGGCCATGCCGAAATACGCGGTGACGTCGGAGACGCCAGGCAGCATCTTGAACTTTCCCGGGGCGTCGTTCATCACCACCATCAGCGTGGATTTCGAGTTCACCACCGCGTCGACCCGCTTGTTGAGCAGGTCCTGGTAGGCCTCGGGGTAGTGTTCGTACTGCTTGACTTCCTTGTAGCCCGGCAGGCCTTTGGCCTTCATCTTGTCCTCGAACGTCTTGCTGATCACCGCCGCGGCGCTGCCAAGCTGCACGCCGATGACCTTGCCCGACAGGTCTTCCCCGGCCTTGATCCGTGTCTCGTCGGCGCGCAGGAACATGACGTTGCTGGCATCGGCGTAGGGCATCGAGAACAGCACCTTTTCCGCACGCTCCTTGGTGATCGTCATGGCGGAGACGATGACATCGAACTTCTTGGCGTACAGCGCCGGGATGATGCCGTTCCACGCCGTGTCGACGAGCTGCGCCTTGACGCCGAGCTTCGGCATCATCTCGGCGATGATGTCCGGATCGTAGCCGACGATCTTGCCGTCCTTGAAGAACTCGTACGGCACGTAGGCGACTTCCATGCCCACGACCAGCGTGCCGCGCTTCTTGACCTCGTCCAGCGTGTCGGCACGGGCCGGGCGAACCGAGGACAGGCCGACGAGGCCAGCCGCGCCGGCGCCGGTGAGCAGTGTGCGTCTGTACATCAAGCGACCCCCAGGTCTGGTTTTGGTTGCCGGGACTGTAGCAACCCGCGTGCCAATTGGGGAGTGGGGCGGTGGGGCAGGTGCGACACTACTCCCCCTCCCCTTGCGGGCTTGGGCCGCGAAGCGGACCAAGGCTGGGGGGGAGGGGTTCAACAGGCACCCGCTTTCCGGCCTCGACCCCTCCCCCCCCAGCCTTGGTCCGCTTCGCGGCCCAAGCCCGCAAGGGGAGGGGGAATAGATTAGCGACGTGCCTCACCCCCGCGCCGCGATGCGGGCGCGCCAGCGCGGCTGGGCGCAGATCCGGCCGAGGAACTCGACCACCGTGTGCGCGCCCAGATAGGCGGTGACGCCGGTGCCGACATCGAGCAGCGGATTGACCTCGACGAAGTCGAACCCGACCACCTCCAGCCGCTCGGCGATGGCGCCCAGCGCGTCGCGCAGCTCGGCGTAGCTCATGCCGTTCGGCTCGGCCGAGACGCAGCCGGGCACCAGCGACATGTCCAGCGCGTCGACATCGATGCTCACATAGCAGGCAGCGCCCTCCGGCAGCAGCGCGGCGATGCCGGCGGGGCCCAGGCGGCGGAACTCCGACATGGTGACGATGCGGTTGCCGTCGCGGAACACGTCCTCGATCTGTTCCCGCCCGTGGCGCAGGCTGCGGATGCCGATCTGCGTCAGCCCCTGCACGTGCGTCATCGCCGCGACATGGCGGAAGGCGTGGCCGTTGGTGTGGCGCAGCCCATGCACGAAGGGCGCATAGTCGGTGTGCGCGTCGAAGTGCAGCACGTACAGCGGTTGCGTGAAGGCGCGCACCACCGGGTAGGTGATCGAGTGGTCGCCGCCCAGCACCACCGGCAGCGCGCCGCGCGCCAGCACGCCGGCGACGGCGGTGGTGATCAGCTCGAAGCTCAGCTCCACGTTGGTCGGCCTGATATCGACGTCGCCCAGTTCGGCGATCAGCCCGCCGGTCATCTCCGGTTCCAGGTACTGCTGGCGCGTCTCCGGATCGTAGTAGCCCGCGGTGCCGAAGCGCAGCGAGTGTTCTCGTAATGCGCGCGGCGCCATGCGGGTGCCGGGCAGGAAGGGCGAGCCCTCGTCGAACGGTACGCCGAGCACGGCGATCGCCGCGTCCAGCTTGGCCAGGTCGTCGCAGACCCTGGCGCGCAGGAAGGACGGGATGCCCACGAAGGGGCGGTTGACCTGGTGCATGGCGAGCCTCCTGCGGTGGTGCGTGATGGGGACTGCGGGCACCATAGCAGGGCGCCGCGCTGGCCTGGAAATTGCTGGGCTTCGGCGGGCTCCCGCACAACAGACGAGGCTGAAGATGGCCAGCAAACCGCTGCATCTGGGTTGGTTCATGAATTTCACCCCCGGCGAATGGGACCACCCGCTCGCGGTCGGCGGCGCGCCGTGGGACGGCCGGTTCTACGTCGACATGGCCCAGGCGCTGGAGCGCGCCTGCTTCGACTACATCATGATCGAGGACACGCTGATGGTGTCCGAGGCGTTCGGCGAAACCGCCGAGGTGACGCTGAAGCACGCGCTGCAGGTGCCGAAGCACGACCCATCGCCGCTCGCCGCGATCATTGCCGCGGCGACGCGCAACCTGGGCGTGGTGGCGACATTCTCCACGCTGGCCTATCCGCCGTTCATGCTGGCGCGGCTGTGCTCGACGCTGGATCACATCGCCGGCGGGCGGTTCGGCTGGAACATCGTCACGTCAGGCGAGGACGCGGCGGCGCAGAATTTCGGCATGGACAAGCTGCCACCGCGCGAGCAGCGCTACGACATGGCCGACGAGTATGTCGACCTGGTGTGCAAGCTGTTCGATAGCTGGGATGCCGACGCGGTGGTGATGGACCGGGCGACCGGCACCTACGCCGATTACCGCAAGGTGCGGCCGATCAATTTTGAGGGAAGATTCTTCAAGGTGCGCGGGCCGCTGAACACGGTGCGCTCGCCGCAGGGCCGGCCGGTGTTCGTGCAGGCGGGCGGTTCGCCGCGCGGACGGGCTTTTGCGGCGCGCAACGCGGATTCGATCATCGCGGTGGCCACCGGCATCGACGGGATGCAGCAGTATCGCGACGACGTGCGCCGCCACGCCGTGGCATTCGGACGCAACCCGGACGCTATAAAAGTGCTGTTCCTGGTCTATCCGATCCTGGCCGAGACCGACGCGGAGGCGCTCGCCAAACGCGAACGGATGGTGTCCTCGCCGCGCTTCATCGAGCGCGCGCTGGCCAGCGTTTCCACCGTCACCGACATCGATTTTTCCAAGTTCCCGCTGGATGAGCCGTTGCCGCGGCTGACCACCAACGGCGAGCAGGGTTCGCTCGACAAGTTCGCCCAGTGGGGCAGCGGCAAGACGCTGCGCCAGTTGGCGATGGAGCGGTTCGGCGCGGTCGGCTCGGACGTGGATTTCGTCGGCTCGCCCGACACGGTGGCCGAGCGGATGGGCCAGGTGGCGGAGGCGGTCGGCGGCGACGGGTTCCTGATCAGCACCCCGTTCCAGCGCACCAGCCGTCGGTTTATCGTTGAGGTGACCGAGGGGCTGGTGCCGGCGCTGCAGCGCCGAGGCCTGGCGCGGACGGCCTATTCAGGCGGCACGCTGCGGGAGACACTGACGGAGTTCTAGAAGTGTCTTCACCTCTCCCGCGCTTGGCGGGCTTGGGCCGCGAAGCGGACCAAGGCGGCGCGCGAAGCGCCGAGGGTGAGGGTCGTGCCGCGGCACCACCCTCACCCTCGGCGCTTCGCGCCTACACCTCTCCCGCGAAGCGCGGGAGAGGTGTAGGGTAGGCGCATGCTGCCGATCATCGACTTCGCCGCCGTGCGTGCCCACGACTCCACGGGCACGCGCGTCGCCGCACAAGCGATGCGTGACGCCTGCCTGACCGACGGGTTCTTCTACATCACCAACCACGGCGTGCCGCAGGCGATGATCGACGCGGTGCACGCCGAGGGGCAGCGCTTCTTCCGCCAACCGCCGGAGATCAAGCGCCAAGCCGCGGTAAACGCGCGGCATCGCGGCTTCAACGCGCTGGGCGATGCGCACATGTACGAAGCGCGCAAGCCTGACCACAAGGCGTTCTTCAGCATCGGCCTCGACCTGGCGGAGGACGATCCCGACGTGCTGGCCGGCGAAAAACTGCGCGGGCCGAACAACTGGCCGCCCGGGATGCCGACGTTCCGTGCCGCGCTGGAGGCGTACTACGCGGCGATGCTGGCCTGTGGCGCCGACCTGATGCGCGCGGTGGCGGTGTCGCTCGCCCTGGATGCGGACTTCTTCGTCCCGCGCTACCGCAAGCCGCTGCAGCGCACGCAGATCGTCTACTATCCGCCGCAGCCTCAGGCGCTGGGCGAGGACCAGTTCGGCGTCGCGCCGCACAGCGACTTCGGCTGCATCACCCTGCTGTGGCAGGACACCAACGGCGGGCTGGAAGTGCTGGAGCGCTCGACGCAACGCTGGATCCCGGCGCCGCCGATCCCCGGCACGCTGGTGATCAACGTCGCCGATCTGCTGGCGCGCTGGACCAACGACCGCTACGCCTCGACGCCGCACCGGGTCGTCAACCGCTCGGGACGCGAGCGGCTGTCGATCGCGACGTTCCACGATCCGGACTACAAGGCGCTGGTCGATCCGCGCGATCTCGGAACACCGGAGGCGGCGTGCCGCTATCCGCCGATCCTGGCCGGCGAGCACATCGTCGGGCGGATCGAGCGATCGTTCGGCTATCGCAAGCGGCTGGCGGCGGCTTCGTAGGCGATGCACACAACCTGACCAGGCCGTGCACTGGGTGTGGGCAGATCGTCAGTGTGCTGACGATCCTGCCCGCGCCATGCGGGGCCCACGGGCCGGGCCGCGGGCCTCCGCCGGGGCAGACTCCGGTCCGCGGTCCGCATCCAGCGGCCGTAAGGCCGCAACCAAGAGCAACGTGAGCGGGTCGCTTGATCGGACGACAGCGCTGCCCCCTCGTCGTGGCCATTCCTGGCCGGCCTGTGCCGCGCCGGATGGCCGGGTCAGTCGCCATACGTGCCAATCCATGGTGGTCGAAACAGATCTGGAGCCACGGATGAACACGTACAGCAGGGTACTTTCGGTGAGCATGCGCGTCGCTGAACCCAGTGCGCAGCGTGGCGCGGCAATACTGACCGAGGCACCGCCGTCGTCTCATCAAGCGAACCGCTGACGCTGCTGTGGTTTGGTTGCGGCCAACGGCCGCGCCGCGATAAAACAAGCCTGTTGCCACACGCACCAACGCTGCGAAGACCGGCCAACGCTGCGAAGACCGGCCAACGCTGCGAAGACCGGCATGTGCGCGCCCGCGGCGGCAGTCCCGCGCCGACCTGCGTACATTCGGGCTTATCCGCGGTTCCCCTCCCCTGCTTGACCGCCCAGCCAGGCATCACACACCGAGCGACCGCACGATCCGGCATTCTGATCCCGCCGCGAATGGCGTATAGTGCCGCGTATGGACCCGACTCGCCATGCCGCCTTCGCCCGATTGTCGGCGCTCGCCGCGCGGCCGAACGGGCGGCGGATCACGCCACTGTATGAAGCCGACCCGGCGCGCGCGGCGCGGTTCAGCGCGACGTTCGACGACCTGACGCTCGACTATTCGAAATCCTCGATCGACGACGCGGCGCGGGAGGCTTTGTTCGCGCTGGCCGAGGCGGCCGATCTCGATGGGTTCCGCCGCCGGCTGTTCGCCGGCGCGGCGGTGAACGTCACCGAGCACCGCGCGGCGATGCACATGGCGCTGCGCGCGCCCCCCGACGCCGGGCTGCACGCGGCGCTGGGGGACGGCGTCGATGACGCCTCGGCACTGGCGGGGGCGGAACGCGCACGGATGCGCGATTTCGTCGAAGCGGTGCATGCGGGGCGCAAGACCGGGGCCAGAGGGGACCATTTCACCACCGTGGTGAATGTCGGCATCGGCGGCTCCGACCTGGGCCCGCGCGTGGTGACCGAGGCGCTGACCATCGGGCGCAGCGACGCGCGCATGCAGGCAAAGTTCCTGTCCAACGTGGACGGGCACGCGTTCAACGAGGTGGTGAAGGAGCTCGATCCGGCGCGCACGCTGGTGCTGGTGGCGTCGAAGTCGTTCACCACGCAGGAGACGGCGATGAACGCCGCGGCGATGCGCGGCTGGATCGCCGGCGCGCTGGGCGAGGCGGCGGTGGCAAGCCAGTTCGCGGCGCTGTCCACCAACCTGAAGGCGGTCGCCACGTTCGGCATTCCGCCCGAGCACGTCTTCGGCTTTCGCGACTGGGTCGGCGGACGCTACTCGCTGTGGTCGCCGGTCGGGCTGGTCATTCCGCTCACCGTCGGCTGGGCGCAATTCCAGGCGCTGCTGGACGGCGCCTGGGCGATGGATCGGCATTTCCGCGACGCGCCGTTGCGGGAGAACCTGCCGGTGCTGCTCGGCCTGGTTGGCATCTGGCACGTCAACGCACTGGGCTGCGCGGCACACTGCGTGCTGGCCTACGACGAGCGGCTGCGCCGGCTGCCGGCGCATCTGCAGCAGGTCGAGATGGAGAGCAACGGCAAGCATATCGGGCTGGACGGGGCACCGCTCGACCACGATACGTGCCCGGTGCTGTTCGGCGAGCCGGGCACCAGCGCGCAGCACAGCTTCATGCAGATGATCCACCAGGGCACGCGCGTGGTGCCGATGGATTTCATCCTCGCCGCCGAGCCCGACCACGACCGGGGGGAGGCGCACCGCGCGCTGGCCGCCAACGCCTTCGCCCAGGCCGCGGCGCTGCTGCGCGGGCGCGCGGCGCCGGACGGGGAGCCGTATCGCGATTTCGCCGGCGAGCGGCCGAGCAATACCATCCTGTTCCGCCGCCTCGACGCGTTCAGCCTGGGAAGGCTGATCGCGCTCTATGAACACAAGGTCGCGGTGCAGGGCTGTATCTGGGGGATCGACAGCTTCGACCAGTGGGGTGTCGAGCTGGGCAAGGAACTGGCCGGCGGCGTGCTGCCGGAGCTTGCGCCGGCGACGGCGGGCGCGCATCGCGGCTCCGCCGCCGCTGCGGGCGCGCACGACGGCTCGACCGCGGCGCTGATCGCCCGCTTCCGCGCGCTGCGCGGCGAGGCCTGAGCATGCCCCATCCGAGCATGCCGCAGCCGAACCTGCCCACCATCCGCATCCTGCCGGAGCGCATCGTCAACCGCATCGCCGCCGGCGAGGTGATCGAGCGCCCGGCGGCGGCGGTGAAGGAGCTGGTGGAGAACGCGCTCGACGCCGGCGCGAGTCGCATCGCCGTGGCACTCGACGCCGGCGGCATCGACCGCATCGAGGTCACCGACGACGGAAGCGGCATGGACGCAGCCGCGCTGGCGCTGGCGGTGCAGCGCCATGCCACGTCGAAGCTGGCCGACGACGACCTGGTGCGCATCGCCACGCTGGGCTTCCGCGGCGAGGCGCTGCCCTCGATCGGCGCGGCGGCGCGGCTGGCCATCACCTCGCGGCCGGCCGGGGCGGACAGCGCGCGGGCGATCAGCGTCGAGGGCGGCGTGGTCTCGCCGGTGACGCCGTCGGCGGGCGCGCCGGGCACCCGCGTCGTGGTGCGGGACCTGTTTTTCGCCACGCCGGCGCGGCGCAAGTTCCTGAAGCACCCGCGCACCGAGGCGGAGCACGCCGAAGCCGCGGTGCGCCGGCTGGCGATGACCGCGCCCGGGGTGGCGTTCCGGCTGGAGAGCGACGGGCGCACGGTGTTCGACCTGCCGCGGCAGGATCGCGCGGCACGGGTCGCGGCGCTGCTCGGGCCGGACGCCGCCGCGGCGCTGCTGCCGGTGAGCGGCGAGCGCGGCGCGCTGCGCATCGAGGGCTTTGCGGCGTCCCCGGCGGTGACGCGCGCCACCGGGGCGGCGCAGGGGCTGACGGTGAACGGACGCCCGGTCGCCGACCCGGTGCTGAAGACCGCGGTGCGCGTGGCTTACCGCGACGTGATTGCCGCCGGGCGGCATCCGGTGGTGGCGCTGTATCTCGAGCTGCCGCGCGAGGAGCTCGACGTGAACGTGCATCCGGCCAAGGCCGAGCTGCGCTTCCGCGACGCCAGCGCGGTGCGCGCGCTGGTGATCGGCGCGCTGACCCGGGCGCTGGGCGGCGGCGCCGGAACCGACGTGCCGGCGCCCCGGCCGGCTCTGCACCTGGTGCATTCGCGCCCCGGTGGATCGCTGCCCCGCCCGGCCGCGTTGCCGGAGTTTGCCCCAGGGTTTGCCCCAGGGTTTGCCGAATCGCAACTGCCGCTGGCCGGCGCACCGCTCGCGCGGTTCTGGCCGGCGCCCGCCGCGCTGCCCGAGCATCCGCTCGGCGCGCCAGTGGCGCAGGTGCTGGACACCTACGTCATCGCCGTGGCCAGCGACGGCTCGCTGGTGCTGGTCGACCAGCACGCCGCGCATGAGCGGCTGACGCACGAGGCGCTGAAGGCGGAGATGCTGGCCGGCGGCGTGCGCTCGCAGCCGCTGCTGCTGCCCGCCGTGGTCGAGCTGCCGCCGGCCGATGCGGCGCGGCTGCTGGCACAGGCGGACGCGCTGGCGCGGCTGGGGCTGGAGATCGAGGGGTTCGGCGGCGGGGCGGTCCTGGTGCGGGCACTGCCGGCGGCGCTCGGCGCGCCGGAGCCGGCACCGCTGCTGCGCGATCTGGCGGATCAGTTGGCCGAGGCGGACGAGGCGACGGCGCTGGAGGCGCGGCTGGATGCGGCGATCGCGCGCATGGCGTGCCACGGCTCGATCCGCGCCGGGCGGCGGCTGACGCCGGCGGAGATGGATGCGCTGCTGCGCCGGATGGAGGCGACGCCGCGCGCGGCGACGTGCAGCCATGGGCGGCCGACGTTCTTGAAGCTGACGCAGGCGGATATCGAGAAGCTGTTCGGGCGGCGGTAGAGAAGGTCCAGGCTTGACGGCGCGGGCGGGGGGCTTTCGGGATGGATCCGGGACATTCGGTCTACCGCAAGCAGGATTCACCACGGAGACACGAAGCAGCCGGTCTGTACATGTCGCGCAAGACGCCGGAATCCGCGGGGTTGGAATCAAGCGCTTCGCGCGGAGCGCCATCATTTTCCTGCTTCGTGTTCTTCGTGTCTCCGTGGTGAATTTTGCTTCCTTGCGGAGCACGCCACGGACCATTGGTGTGGTGAACCCCGTGCCAAACAATCAAATGCCGCTGCGGTAGCCAGACGCCGACCATCCGCCGGGTAATCGAGCGCATGCCGACGAATTCCCTACCGCTGTCGTCACTCTTCTTTCCCTGGCCTTTTGCTTGCATATTTACCCGCATGGCAGCGCATACCATCCGAACCTTCGCCGTCCTGCGCAGCCCCGCCTGGCTGCTGCTGCCGGTCGGGCTGCTGTATGGTGCGCTGGCGCTGCTGCCGATCGGGGTCATCCTGCGCCTGGGGCTGACCGACGGCGGTGCCCCGTTGCGCAGCGTGCTGCGCAGCCCGCTGCTGCTGCGCGCCGCCGAGAACACCGTGGTGATCAGCCTGCTCACGACGATTTTCGCGGTGCTGCTCGGCGCGCTGCTGGCGGTCGCGGTGTGGCGCGCCGGGCCGGCGCTGCGGTCGCTGCTGTGGGCCTGCATCCTGCTGCCGTTCTGGACCGGCGTGCTGATCAAGAACTTCGCCTGGGCCTCGCTGCTGCAGGACAACGGCGTGGTCAACGCGCTGCTGCTGGGCCTCGGCCTGACCGACCACCCGCTGACGCTGCTGCACACCCGCTTCGCGGTGATCGTCGGCATGGTGCACTACGTGCTGCCCTACGCGGTGTTTCCGATCTTCACCGCGCTGCGCGCCATCGATCCGCTGCTGGAACGGGCGGCGCGCAGCCTGGGGGCGGCGCCGCGCTGGGTGGTGTGGTGGGTGATCCTGCCGCTGATCGTGCCGGGCATCAGCAACGCCGCGCTGCTGGTGTTCATCGTGTCCTGCGGGTTCTTCATCACCCCGGTGATCCTGGGCGCGCCGTCCGACATGATGATCGCCAACCTGATCGACTACTACGTGCACGATGTGGTGGATTTTGACGCGGCGGGGGCGCTGTCGCTGCTGATCCTGGCGGCGATCGCGGGGCTGATCGTGGCCCAGCAGGTGCTGCCGCGGGAGGGCCAGCATGGCGCGGCGTGACGCCGTGGGACGGCTGGCCTTGTATGGCGCCTGCGCCCCGGTGCTGGCGTTCCTGCTGCTGCCGTCGCTGGTGATCGTGCCGATGGCGCTGACCAAGGGGCAGATGATCCAGTTTCCGCCGATCTGGATCTCGGTGCATTCGTTCACCGACTATCTCGGCGATCCGCAATGGTTCGATTCCACCGTGCTGTCGTTCCAGGTGGCGGCGCTGGCGGTGGCGATCGGCTGCGTGACCGGCAGCGCCGCCGCGGTGGCGCTGCACGGCAGGCGGTTTCCCGGCAAGGGGCTGGTGACCGGGGCGATCATGGCGCCGATCGTGGTGCCGCTGGTGGTGTTCGCGCTCGGCGGCTACCTGGTGTTCGCGCGGCTGCACATGGTGGGCGGCTGGGTGGCGATCGGCCTGCTGCACGGCATGCTGGTGACGCCCTACGTGTTCATCTCGGTGCAGACCAGCCTGCAGGCGGCGCTCAACCCGCTGCTGGTGCGCTCGGCGCGCAGCCTGGGCGCCGGCCGGCTGTCGGTGCTGCGCCACGTGGTGTGGCCGGCGATCCGCCCGGGGGTACTGGCCGGCGGCGTGCTGGGGTTCGCCGTGTCGTTCGATGAGGTGGTGGTGGCGCTGTTCCTGCAAGGGCCGCAAACGGTTACCCTGCCGGTGCGCATGTTCACCGCCATCCAGTTCGAGCTGACGCCAAAAGTCGCCGCCAGCGCCTCGTTGTTCCTGGCGCTGTCGGTGCTGGTGCTGCTGGCGCAGGGCGTCGCGATGCGGCGGCGGGGGGCGGCATGAACGTCGCCCTGCCGATTGTTTCGCTGCCGGCGCAGGCGGAGGGGACGCCGGCGGATGAGGTGCGGCCACGGGGACCAGTGGCCGACGCGCGGCATCACCTGGAGGTGGATCGCGTCTGGAAGTCCTACACGTCAGGCGTGCACGTGGTGCGCGATGTCAGCTTCAGCCTGGCGCAGGGCGAGTTCCTGACGCTGCTCGGCCCCAGCGGCTCGGGCAAGACCAGCACGCTGATGATGGTCGCCGGGTTCGAGGCGCCGAGCCGCGGCGCGATCCGCGTCGATGGGCGCGACGTGGCGCAACTGCCGCCGGAGCGGCGCAATTTCGGCGTGGTGTTCCAGGGCTACGCGCTGTTCCCACACATGACGGTGCTGGAGAACGTGGCGTTTCCGTTGCGGATGAAGAGCGTCGGCGGCGCGGCGCGGCGGCGGGCGGCGATGGACATGCTGGACAAGGTCGGGCTGGCCGAGTTCGCCGCGCGGCGGCCGCGGGAACTGTCCGGCGGGCAGCAGCAGCGGGTGGCGCTGGCCCGCGCGCTGGTGTTCGAGCCGGACGCCCTGCTGCTGGATGAGCCGCTGGGCGCGCTGGACCGCAAGCTGCGCGAGGCGTTGCAGATCGAGATCAAGCAGATCCAGCGTCGCGTCGGCGTCTCGATCCTGTTCGTCACGCACGACCAGGACGAGGCGATGATGATGTCCGATCGGGTCGCGGTGATGCAGGATGGCCGCATCGTGCAGCTCGGCGCGCCGGACGAGGTGTACCTGCATCCGGAGACGCCGTTCGTCGCCGGGTTTCTCGGCGAGACCAATCTGTTGCGCGGCCAGTGCGTCGGCCAGCAGGGCGGCTGCGCGGTGGTGCGGTTCGCCGACGGCGTCACCGGACCGGCGCGGCTCAGCCGTGGCGGCGCGCGGCCGGGCGTCGGCGCGGCGGTGCTGGCCTCGATCCGGCCGGAGCGCATTGGTTTGCTGGCGCGCGACGCGGCGGCGGACTGCGTGGTCGAGGGGGTGGTGGCGGACCGGGTGTTTCTCGGGCGGCACACGCGCCTGGTGGTGCAGGCGCTCGGCCGGACGCTGGTCGTCAGCGCGGCCGAGCCGCCGGCGGCTGGAGTGGCACGCGGTGCCGTGGTGCGGCTGGGCTGGTCGCGCGAGGACGCGCAAATTTTGAACGAGGGCGGTGATGCGACCGGATGATGGGGCGGCAATTCTTGGTATGATGCGGCATGGCGCGACGTGGTACGACGTGGTGCGACGACGTTGTCCTATCGCCATGGCCGGCCCCTTGTCCCCGGGCGGTTGTCCCGGGGATCACACGGCCGTTCGCGCACCACGGCCGAAGCGCAGATGGCCGGGACAAGCCCGGCCATGACGGTGAGGGGTGACGCAGTCCGGTCAAACCAGGACTTGCTGACGATCGGGCAGACAGACAGGGGGACACCGATGCAAAATGATAACATGACGGACCGGCAGCCACGGGCGATCGGGCGGCGCGCATTGTTGCGTGGCGCGGCGGCGGGCGCACTGGGAGCGGCGGCGGGCGTGGTCAGGCCGGGCCGGGCCGCGGACAGGCAGCTCAACGTCGCCGCCTATGGTGGCGTGATCAACGACTACCTGACCAAGGATTTCGGCGAGCCGTTCACCGCGCGCACCGGGATAAAAGTGAATTTCGGCTCCAATGCGTCCATGGCGCTGGCCAAGCTGCAGGTCGCGGCCGGTGCGCCGTCGCAATGGGACATCACCGAGCTGACGGGATCGGAATATGTCGAGGCGATCAAGCAGAACCTGATCCTGCCGTTCGACTATTCGATCGTCGACGGCAGCAAGCTGGTGGAGGGCTACAAGGAATCGCACGGGGTAAAATTCTCCAGCTACATGTTCGCGATGGCCTGGGACCAGCGGAAGATTCCAGACGACAAGGCACCGAAGACCTGGGCGGAGTTCTGGGACACGAAGAAATATCCTGGCAAGCGATCGCTGGATGCCAACCTGACCGACGGCAGTTCGCTGGAGGCGGCGCTGCTGGCCGACGGCGTGCCGGTCGACAAGCTGTATCCGCTGGATGTCGAGCGCGGCTTGAAGAGCTTCGAAAAACTCGGGCGCGGCAACATCATCTGGTACAACGCCAACCAGGAGCCGGTGCAACAATTGACGTCTGGCGCGGTGTCGCTGGCGACCGTATTCCATGGCCGCATCCTGCTGGCCAATCGCGGCGGCGCGCAGCTTGGCTTCACCCCGGCCTATTCCGCGGTCAGCGGCAACTATCTCACCGTGATCCGCACCACTGGCCAGCCGAAGGAGGCGTTCGAGCTGATCAACTTCATCCTGAGCGACCCCCAGGCGGGCGCGAACTACATGAAGGACACCAACTACGCGGTGCCGGACACCGCTTCCTTCCCGCTGCTGCCGAAATCGGTGCAGGACATCCTGCCGACCAGCCCGCCGATGCGCGACAAGGTGTTCTTCAAGAACGATGCCTGGTGGGCGGCGAATCTTGCGCCGACCGTCCAGCGCTTCAAGGAATGGCAGCTTGCCGGCTGAGTGAAAGGGGACCGCTGCCATGCCAACCGCACGTCGTGCCGACAAGATGAAGCTGGGCACGCTGATCCATCCCACCGGCAACCATGTCGCGTCCTGGCTGCACCCGGACTCACAGATCGATGCCGGCACGAACTTCCGCCACTACGTGCGGCTGGCGCAGACGGTGGAGCGGGGAAAATTCGACGTGCTGTTCCTGGCCGACGCGCTGGCGGTGCGCGAGGGCAACCGCGAGGCGCTCAGCCGCTGGCCGCAGTACATGGCGTATTTCGAGCCGATCACGCTGCTGTCGGCGATCGCGCCGCTGACCACGCATTTAGGGTTGGCGGCGACCGCGACCACCAGCTACCATGAGCCGTACAACGTGGCGCGGGCGTTTGCGTCGCTGGATCATATCAGCGGCGGGCGTGCGGGTTGGAACGTGGTGACCTCGGCGAATATCGCCGAAGCGTTCAACTTCGGGCGCGAGGCGCACTACGAGCACGGTGAACGTTACGACCGCGCCGCGGAGTTCGTCGAGGTGGTCAAGGGGCTGTGGGACAGTTGGGACGACGATGCGTTCGTGCGCGACCGGGCGAGCGGACGGTATTGGATCCCCGACAAGCTGCATGTGCTGAACCACAAGGGCGAGCATTTCTCGGTGCGCGGGCCGTTGAACGTGGCGCGCCCGCCGCAGGGCCATCCGGTGATCTTCCAGGCCGGATCATCGGAAGTCGGCAAGGAGCTGGCGGCGCGCTTTGCCGAGGCGGTGTTCACGCCGCAGCACACGTTGGAGGGAGCGCAGGCGTTCTATCAGGACCTGAAGGGGCGGATGGCGAAATACGGGCGTTTGCCGGATCATTTGAAGGTGCTGCCGGGGCTCAATCCGATCGTCGGGCGGACGGAGGCGGAGGCACAGGAGAAGCACGCATTCCTGCAATCGCTGATCCATCCCGATGTTGGGCTGGAGCTGCTGTCGAACGCGCTGGGCGGCTTCGATCTGGCGGGCTACGACCTGGATGGACCGTTGCCGGAGGCGGCGGATACTTGGACGCCGAAGGGTGGGACGACCTCGTTCCGCAATGTGCTGGGCTGGGCGCGGACGGAGAACCTGACGATCCGGCAGTTGTACCAGCGCTATGCCGGCGCACGCGGTCAGCGCACGCTGATCGGTACGGCGAAGCAGGTCGCCGATCACATGCAGGACTGGTTCTTGAACTATGGCGTCGACGGGTTCCTGATCCAGGCGGCGTATCTGCCGGGCGGGCTGGACGATTTCGTCGAGCTGGTGGTGCCGGAGCTGCAGGCCCGCGGATTGTTCCGTACTGAGTACGAAGGCGCGACGCTGCGGGAAAATCTGGGGCTGCCGCGCCCGGTCAGCCGCTACGCCGTGTAGGGTCCGTCGGATCAGGGAGGACAGCGAGCATGCGCACCGATCGTCGCCCCGACAAGATGAAGCTGGGCACGCTGTTTCATCCGACCGGCAATCATGTCGCGTCCTGGATGCATCCGGACGCGCAGATCGATGCCGGGACGAATTTCCGCCACTACGTGCAGCTTGCACAGACCGCGGAACGGGGAAAATTCGACATGATGTTCCTGGCCGACGCGCTGGCGGTGCGCGACGGCAGCCGCGAGGCGTTGAGCCGCTGGCCGCAATACATGGTGTATTTCGAGCCGATCACCCTGCTGTCGGCGATCGCGCCGCTGACCACGCATCTTGGATTGGCGGCGACCGCGACCACCAGCTACAACGAGCCGTACAATGTGGCGCGCAAGTTTGCCTCGCTGGACCACATCAGCGGCGGGCGGGCGGCGTGGAATGTCGTCACCTCATCGAACCATTCCGAGGCGTATAATTTCGGCCGGGAGGATCATTACGAGCACGGCGAGCGCTACGATCGCGCCGCCGAGTTCACCGAGGTGGTGCAGGGGTTGTGGGACAGTTGGGACGACGACGCGTTCGTGCGCGATCGGGCAAGCGGGCGCTATTGGATTCCCGACAGGCTGCATGTGCTGAACCACAAGGGCGAGCACTTTTCCGTGCGCGGGCCGCTGAACGTGGCGCGCCCGCCGCAGGGCCACCCGGTGATCCTGCAGGCCGGATCCTCCGAGGTCGGCAAGGAGCTGGCGGCGCGCTTCGCCGAGGCGGTGTTCACGCCGCAGCACACGCTGGCGGGCGCGCAGGCGTTCTATCGCGACCTGAAGGGGCGGATGGGCAAGTATGGGCGGTCGCCGGAGCATTTGAAGGTGCTGCCGGGGCTGAACGCGATCGTCGGGCGGACTGAGGCGGAGGCACGGGAGAAACACGCGTTCCTGCAATCGTTGATCCAGCCCGAGGTCGGGCTGGAGCTGCTGTCGAACACGCTGGGCGGGATCGACTTGTCGGGGTGCGACCTGGACGGGAAGCTGCCCGAGGCCGCATACGGCCTTCGCGCGAAGGACAGCAGCACGACCGCATTCAACAACGTGCTAAACTGGGCACGTAACGAGAAGCTGACGATCCGGCAGTTGTACGAGCGGTTCGCCGGGGCGCGCGGCCAGCGCACGCTGATCGGCACACCGGCGCAGATTGTCGATGATATGCAGGCGTGGTTCGACGGGTACGGCGTGGATGGGTTCCTGTTCCACGCGTCCACTCTGCCGGGCGGGCTGGATGATTTCGTCGAGCTGGTGGTGCCGGAGCTGCAGGCGCGCGGGTTGTTCCGGACGGAGTACGAGGGCACGACGCTGCGGGAGAACCTGGGACTGCCGCGCCCGGTCAGTCGTTACGCAAGGTGACGTTTCTGAACCGTCATGGACCGGTAAGAAGCTCCCCCTCTCCTTGCCGGCCTGGGCCCGCTGGTGGTCGGGCCGCCTTGCCGCCATCGCCGCGCAATGGGCTAATGCGCGCCTGAGCGTGACCACGGGGAGAGGAACATGGGACGGTTCACCTACGAGCACATCCATCTGCGCAGCCCGGATCCGGAGGCAACGGCGCAGTACTACGCCAGGATGTTCGACGCCGAGATCATCCGCTCGAAGCAGGCGGACGGCTCGCCGCGCACCGACCTCGATCTCGGCGGACAGAAGGTGTTCATCGCGCTGGCGCAGGCCGACAAGACCAACGCCGCGCCGCAGGCGCCGTATTTCGGGCTGGAGCATATCGGCCTGACGGTGACCGACATCGACGGCATCACTACGGAGCTGAAGGGCAAGGGTGCCGATTTCACCATGCAGCCGACGACGGTGCGGCCCGGCGTGCGCATCGCCTTTCTGCGTGGACCGGAGGGCGTGCTGGTGGAGCTGATCCAGCGCGGGTGATGCGGGCGAGGTCTTGGTGATGATCTGGGGCGGTTGATAGCCCGCAAGGTAGATTCACCACGAAGACACGAAGACCACAAAGAAGGCAGCGTGTGGCGCTTCGCGCGAAGCGGAGTCGTTCTGTTTTCGTGGTCTTCGTGTCTTCGTGGTGAGCCTGTTTTCTGGTGCTGCAACTCGTCACAGGCGTTGTTCCGTCCGGGCTACGCCAGAAACGCCCGCACCTCGTCGAGGAATAGCTCCAGCCGGTCGTGGTGGACCCAGTGCCCGGCCCTCTCCACCGCCAGCACGCGTGCGTTTTGGAAGTAGGCCAGCCGCCCGTCCTCCGCCGGATTGCTCGCCCGGCTTTCCTTGCCGTAGACCAGCAGCGTCGGGCAGGTGATGCGGCTCCACAGCTCGGCGATCTCCTCGCGCGTCATGTCGTAGGGCGGCCAGACGTGGACGTAATGATCGAACTTCCAGCTATAGGTGCCGTCCTCGTTCTGGTTGACGCCGTGCTGCGTCAGGTGCCGCGCCTGGTCGGGGCTGAGGTGCTTGTTGGCCGCCTGCATCCGCGCCAGCGCAGCCTCCAGCGTGGGGTAGCGGTGCGGCTGCCTTCCGGCCGAGGCACGCTGCTGGTCGATCCAGCCGCGCATTCGTTCCGCGATCGGCTTGCGGTCGGCGTCCGTGTACGAGTTCGGGCCGGGGCCCATGCCCTCGATCGCCACCAGCCGGCGCACCGCCTCCGGATAGATGCCGGCGTAGCGCACGGCGATGTTGCCGCCGAGCGAGTGCGCAACGATGTCGACCGGCGCCAGCCCCTGCTGGTGGATGAGCTGCGCCAGATCGTAGATGTAGCTCGCCATCATGTAGTGGCCGGAGGCGGACCAGGCGGACTCGCCGTGGCCGCGCAGGTCCGGTGCGATGACGTGATGATCGTCGCGCAGCGCCTCGGCGACCCAGTCCCAGTTGCGGCAGTGATCGCGCCCGCCGTGCAGCAACAATAGCGGCGGGGCGTCGGGGTTGCCCCAGTCGACGTAGTGCAGCCGCAGCCGCTGCGAGAAGAAGGTGCGCGAGGTGGGGCCCAGCCGGTCGGCGGTCATGACGCGGCGGCGCGATGCGGGTTGGTGGGCACGTCGGCGACGCAGCGGGACATCGCGAAATTCCCCTGTGGTTCGGTCAGCCGGTCGGCGGTCATGACGCGGCGGCGCGATGCGGGTTGGTGGGCGCGTCGGCGACGCAGCGGGACATCGCGAAGTTCCCCTGTGATTCGCTCAGCCGGTCGGCGGTCATGACGCGGCAGCGCGGTGCGGGTTGGTGGGCACGTCGGCGACGCATCGGGACATCGCGAAATTCCCCTGTGGTTCGCTCAGCCGATCGGCGGCCGGCGCTTGTGCCATTCGGTACCGCGTTCGTAGGCGGCGGCGACGCGCAGCACGGTTGCCTCCTCGAAATAGCGCCCGACGAACTGCACCGACAGCGGCAGGCCGGCGTCGGACAGTCCGCTCATCATTGCCATCGCGGGATGGCCGGTGACGTTGAACGGCGTGCGTGCCTGGCGGGGATAGGTGCGCGCGGTCTCCACCGGGTCGTCCAGCCGGCTGGCCGGGTCCAGCGAACTGGCGCAGATCAGCACATCGAAGTCGCGGAATGCCTCGTTCACGCCCGCGATCATCTGGGCGCGGCGGCGCTGCGCGCCGACATAGTCCCCGGCCGAGAAGAACGCGCCGGCCAGCAGGCGGCGGCGGGTGAGCTGGCCGTAGTCGCCCGGGCGCGCGCGCAACCAGGGTGCGTGGATCGAGAACGCCTCGGCGCCGAGGATCACCCGGTTGACGGCGGCGAATTCGTTCAGGGTTGGCAATGTCACGTTGCGCAGTTCCGCCCCTTCGGCCTGCAGCACGCGGGCGGCGTCTTCCAGCGCGGCGGTGACCTCGGGGTTGGCCGGCATGTCGGTCTCGTGGAAGTGGCGCACGAAGCCGACGCGCAGGTCGCGGACGCCGCGCATCAGATCGCGGCCGAAATGGCGCGCGGTGCTGGGCGCGCTGCCGGGATCGGCCGGGTCGTGCCCGGCGATGGCGTCCAGCAGCAGCGCACTGTCGGCGACGGTGCGGGTCAGCGGGCCGACATGGTCGAGCGTGAAGGACAAGGGGAAGACGCCGCGGCGCGACACCAGGCCGTAGGTGGGTTTTACCCCGACGATGCCGCAGGAACTGGCCGGGTTGCGCACCGAGCCGCCGGTGTCGCTGCCGAGCGCCAGCGGGAACAGCCCGGCGCAGACGCCGGCGCCGGAGCCGGAGGAGGAGCCGCCGGGATGGTGCGCCGGGTTCCACGGGTTGCGCGCCGGGGGGAACGGCAGGTCGAAGCTGGGGCCGCTGAGGGCGAACTCATGCGTCGAAAGTTTGCCGAGGATGACAGCGCCGGCCTGGCGCAGTTTTGAGACCGCCACCGCGTCTGCGGTCTTGAGGTTGTCGAGCAGGATTTTTGAGTGGCAGGTGGTGGGCAGGCCGGCGACGTCGATGATGTCCTTGATGCCGACCGGCACGCCGTGCAGCGGGCCGCGGACGTGGCCGGCGGCGATCTCGCGTTCGGCGGCGCGGGCGGCGTCCAGCGCGGCGTCGGCGTCGAGGTGGATGAAGACGTTGAGCTTTGGGTCGAGCTGTTCGATGCGGGCGAGCAGGGCGCGCAGCAGTTCGACCGGGGAGAGTTTTCTGGCGGCGAAGGCGCGGGTGGCCTCGGCGGCGGTGAGCCAATGCAGCTCGGTCACAGGCCGGCTCCGGCGCGCATGGGCGGCCAGGGTTCGTCGGCGGGGTCGGTCGGCACGTGGATGGCGCCGGCGTTGCCGAACGCCTGCTGCGCGGCGGCGAAGACGTCGTCGGGGAAGTCTGCCACGGCCTTGTCGAGCCCGGCGGCGCGCGCCAGGGCGATGATCAGGTCCTTGTCCATGCGGCCCTCCCGGTCAGCTTCGGCGATACTTCAGCTTCGGCGATGATGCTGCGCCGGCGTGACGGTGGGAAGGGGTGCGGCTGGCGCCTGGGCCGCGGTCGGGCGTTGACCGGCGGGACAAGGCGAGGGCGTCGCCTGATCGGCGCCGGCTCGGCAGCCTACGCGGGGACCTGCGGCGTGGCTCGGGTTCGCACGCGATGGACGGGGCTCGGTCGCGGGCTGGCTACTTCGCCAGCAGCCATTGGCCGCGATAGAGGAATACGTTGCCCTCGCGGGTGGCGTCCGGATGCGCGGCGGCGAACTGGTCCAGCAATGCCTGGTTGGGCGTGATCTGCGCCGCGAATTTCAGCACGTCGCCACGCACCGCCGGCCAATCCCAATCGTCGCCCAACAGAGCGCCGCCGGTCGGCAACAGCGCCCAGGACGACCTGATCTCAAGGAACGTCTCATCGACCTCGTGCGCGGCGTCCAGGTAGATGACCTGCGGCAATACGGACAGCCGTTGTTCCTGGACCAGCCGGGGCAACAATTTTAGACCGACGGAGGACGTGGTCACGATCGGCAGGATGATGTCGTGATGGCCTCGGCAAAGGATGTTGGCGAGAAACCGCTCGTAGATGGTTGGGCGGCAATCCTGGATCCGCAGGAAGCGCCAGGCATTCCGGGCGATCAGCGGTCGTTCCCACGCCCACATGTTGACGTCGCCGCAGAACGGATCGATGCAGACGATCTGCGTGGGCATCGCGGCCCGCTTGACGGCCTCGGCTGTCTTGATGGCCGAGCCGCCCAGCATCGAGCCTATCTCCAGCCAGAACGCCGGATGAATGATCTGCAGCGTGCTGTCGATCAGCGCGGGCGCGATATTCGTGTGTGGGTAGCCGAAGTCCATGAATTTCAACTGGGCGCAGAGAAATGGATTATCGCCGTTGTACAGCTCCAGGCGCAGTTCTTCGATGACGGCCACGGTCGATCTCCTTTTGCATAAAGGGGTATGTCCGGGGTTCACTTAAGAAATGGTGAACGCGACCGATCGATATCGGCCGGGCGTCGAACCGGCCCTGAAGGGCGTCGGCCGTTCGGCGCGGGGTGGCCGCTGCCCGCAACCCGCCGGGAGGCGACGGCGCCCGGCGGTGTGGCTCAGGACCAGGAAGTGGGCGGTGCCGATCGGCGTGACCGCGCGTGGCCGCATCGTCAGACCGCCGGCGCCGGCGGTCCCCGGCGCGAGCGCGATGATCGTCCGTCCGGCCGTGCATTGCAGCATCGTTGGCGCAATGATGCGCTGCCCGTTATCGCGGCGGATGAAGTTCATGCGGCACCGACGCATCAAGTCCGATCGCCGGTCGCGGAAACGGTCGAATGCTCGGGAAATTCACCAATACGGGAGGGGAACGTACGTCACGCGTTGTCAGGGAGCGGGATGCAGCACCCACCACAACGCGGAGAACCAGGGCGTCGCGTAGATGTCGACCATTACCATTAACGCACCGATCAGGATCGAAGGCACCACGACACGATAGAATTCAACCATGCTAATTCTCCTCGGATGTCTTGCCGAAGCGTATCAAGAGCTATGTCGTCCATCGTCAACGATCCAGTGCGTTCACGCGCTTGTGCGTCACGATCCTGACCAGTGCTGGAGATTCGCGGGATCGGCAGTCGGTCACGCACTGTTGACGAACCCGGATCGGATGCCGGCCGGGACGAATTGAACACATTCGAGTGAGGTATTCGTGGCATTGTCGTGGCGCGTGCCGACCTGCCGGTAATTTTGATGATGACGTGAGGACTTTGCCCCTCCGTCATGGCCGGCCCTGTGCTGGCCATCTGCGCACCACGGTCGAAGCGCAGATGGCCGGGTGATCCCCGGGACAAGTGCCCGGGGACAAGGGCCCGGCCATGACGGTGAGAGTGTCCGGGCGTCGGCCTTGACGATGAGAGGTCACGCGCGCTGGCCATAATGAGAGCGCTGCCAACCTGCCGGGGCGTTTCAGGACTTGCCCGCATGCATGGAATAATTCAAGGAAAGTCGGCGCGAGCTGGTGCGCATGCGACAACGACCTGGCTTCCCCAACACCGGAATCACCTGATGTTGTTCACTCTGGTTGCCCTGCTCGCCGCCACCGCCGTCGCAGTGCCGCTCACCCGCCGCGCCGGGTTCGGCAGCGTGCTCGGCTACCTGCTGGCCGGCATCGCCATCGGCCCCGGCGGGCTGCGTCTCGTTACCGATGTCGGCGAGATCGCCTCGATCGCCGGCCTCGGCGTGGTGATGCTGCTGTTCCTGATTGGGCTTGAGCTGCGGCCGCAACGCCTGTGGGTGATGCGCCGCGCGGTGTTCGGCCTTGGCACGGCGCAGCTCGCGGTCAGTGGCGTGGCGCTGGCGAGCCTGGCGCATCTGGCCGGCCTCGGCTGGGCGGGCGCGGTGGTGCTGGGTGCCGGGCTGGCGCTGTCGTCCACCGCCATCGTGCTGCCCATGCTGGCCGAGCGCGAGCTGCTGACCAGCCGTGCCGGGCGCGACGGCTTCGCGGTGCTGCTGTTCCAGGACCTGGCGTTCATTCCGCTGGTGGCACTCGTGCCGCTGCTGGCGGGCACGCCGTTGCCGGATCACTTGCCGTGGCGGGATGTGGCGCGCGCGGCGGCCGCGATCGCGGTCATCCTGGTCGGCGGGCGCTTCCTGCTGCGCCCGCTGTTCCGCGCGATCGGCGGGGCAAAGACGCCGGAAGTGTTCACCGCGGTCTCGTTGCTGATCGTGGTCGGCGCGGCGACGCTGGCGACGCTGGGCGGGCTGTCGCCGTCGCTCGGCGCGTTCATGGCCGGGGTGCTGCTGTCGGGGTCGGAATACCGCCACGAGCTGGAAGCCGACATCGCGCCGTTCGAGGGGCTGCTGCTGGGGTTCTTTTTCATTTCGGTCGGCATGTCGGCCGATCTGTCGCTGGCGCTGGTGCATCCGGGCGTGCTGGCCGGCGGCACCGCGGCGCTGCTGGCGGTGAAGGCGGTGGTGGCGTTCGGGCTCGGACGCATCGGGCGGCAAGACAACGCCAACGCGCTGCGCTTTGCGCTGGCACTGCCGCAGGCGAGCGAGTTCAGTTTCGTGCTGTTTGCCGCCGCGGTGGGCGTGGGTGCGCTGGCGCCGGGCGCGGCGGCGATGGCGACGCTGGTCGCCGCGGCCTCCATGCTGGCGACGCCGATCCTGTTCGCCGCGTCGGAGGCGTGGCTGATCCCGTGCCTGACGCGCACCGCGGCGCCGCAGTACGACACGATCGACGCCGCGCCGACGCCGGTGATCATCTGCGGCTTTGGTCGCGTCGGGCAGATCGTCGGGCGCATCCTGCGCATGCACGGCATCGCCTTCACCGCGCTGGAGCGCGATCCGGGCCAGGTGGATGTGGTGCGCCGTTACGGCAACAAGGTATATTTCGGCGACCCGACGCGGGCCGACGTGCTGCGCGCCGCCGGGGCGGAGACGGCGAAGCTGCTGGTGGTCGTGCTGGATGACATGGAGGCGGTGCTGCGCACGGTCGATGTCGCCAAGCGGAATTTTTCCGGGCTGCGCATTCTGGCGCGGGCGCGGAATCGGCGGCACGCGTTCCTGCTGATGGATCGTGGGATCGACGGGCTGGTAAGGGATACGTTTTACTCCAGTTTGGAGCTTGGACGGATGGCGTTGGTTGGGTTGGGGATCGAGGATGATGCGGCGGCGCACGCGGTGGCGTTGTTCCGGGATCATGATGAGAAGACGCTGGCCGCGAGCCATGCGATCTATCGCGATGAGACGCAGTTGATCCAGACCACGCGCGACGCGGCGGAGGAGCTGGAGAGTTTGTTCGAGGCGGATCGGGCGAGTTAGGGCGGGTACACGTCTCCCGCTCTTCGCGGGCTTGGGCCGCGAAGCGGACCAAGGCGGGGAGCGAAGCGACACGGGTGAGGGTGGGGCTGCGGCACGACCCTCACCCTCGGCGCTTCGCGCCTCGACCTCTCCCGCGAAGAGCGGGAGAGGTGTACTAGGGGGGTTCGACGCAATCCGGGGGAACGCCACATGGGCATGACGATCACCGAGAAGATTCTTGCGCGTGCCGGCGGCACCGCAAAAGTGTCGCCGGGCGATGTCGCCGTGGTGGATGTGGAGACCGCCTGCCTGCTCGACCTGTCGTTCCTGCCGGAAGGCTGGCGGGAGGTGCTGAAGGTCGCCGATCCGTCCAAGGTGGTGATCGTGTTCGACCACCTGGCGCCGGCGCCGACCGTGCAGGCGGCGGAGAACATGCGCGTCGGGCGCGTCTTCGCCAAACGTTTCGGCATCGAGCGCCTGCACGATGTTGGGGCGGATCAGGGCATCAGCCACGCGGTGATCGCCGACAACGCCTATGCGCTGCCGGGGACGGTGCTGGTGAACGCGGATTCGCACACCTGCGCGGCCGGCGCGTTCAACTGCGCGGCGCGCGGCGTGGGCGGGCCGGACATGCTGTACGCGGTGACCACGGGCAAGGCGTGGTTCCGCGTCGGCGAAACGATCCGCTACGATCTTGCCGGCAAGCTGCGGCCGGGCGTGTCGGCGAAGGACATTTTTCTCCATATCGCCGGGACGTGGGGCGCGCACGTCAACCAGAACATCGAGTATGGCGGGCCGGGGATGTCGACGCTCAGCCTGAACGCGCGGCGCACGCTGGCGACGATGGGCACCGAGCTGTCGGCGGAGTTCGTGATCTTCGAGCCGGATGACGCGCTGATCGCGTATGTAAAGGCGCGCAACCCGAAGCCGTTCACGCCGGTCGTGGTGGATGCAGACGCGGTCTACCGAGAATGCCGCACGCTCGATCTGGATACCATCGAGCCGCTGGTCGCGTTGCCGGATGCCGTGGTGAACAACTCGGTGCGGATCAGCGCGGTCGCGGGCCAGCGGATCGACCAGGCGTTCATCGGCTCGTGTGCCAATGGCACGCTGGATGACCTGGCGGTGGCGGCGCGCGTGGTGCGGGGGCGCAAGGTGGCGAAGGGCACGCGGTTCATCGTTACGCCGGGCACGCAGGCGACCTACCTTGCCGCGCTGCGGGCCGGGTATGTGGAGACGCTGCTGGAGGCGGGCGCGGTGGTGACGCCGGCGACCTGCGGGGCCTGCGTCGGCGGGCACATGGGCGTGCTGGGGCCGGACGAGGTGTGCATCACCGCCAGCACGCGCAACTTCAAGGGGCGGATGGGGGATCCCTCGGCGCGCAT
>Ga0209415_10004157_pt1 | contig 26613 bp, 20 predicted proteins | sample PeaSoiSIISIP2007_FD_187696 | JGI IMG/M metagenome (GOLD analysis project Ga0209415, IMG submission 187696) | Peat soil microbial communities from Weissenstadt, Germany - SII-SIP-2007 (SPAdes) (version 2) | ecosystem: Environmental > Terrestrial > Soil > Wetlands > Peat | place: Germany... | reverse complement strand
AGGTCGCCGGCGGCCACGGCGTGCGCTTCGGTCTTCATGGAACGATACTCGGTTCGTTTGAACCGAAAGGGTCAAATGTGTCGGCGGATGCCCCGTGCAGTCTGGAGATTTGGTTCCAGCCTGCTCGTCCTTGGTCGTTGGGCACTTTGATCCATTTCTATTCTCCATATAACGGCCGGCAATTTTCGCTGCACCAAGTCAACGGCCGGCTTGCCGTGGAGAGTGATACTTACGGCAGGCGTTATCGAGCCCCAACCACCACGCTGTTCATAGCAGACGTTCTCCTTCGCCGTGGCCTTTCTTTTGTCACGATCACGTCCGCGGGAGGGCATACGTTAGCCTACGTCGATGGTCGTCTGATCCTGACTGCCGTTGGCTTTCCGCTCTCGGGCCAGGACCTGCACGGCGAACTGGTGATCGCCAACTCAGCCCGTATAGGGAGTAGCTGGTCAGGTTTATTACGAGGCCTTGCGGTTTACGACGAATGTCTCTCCCCAACACAGGTTGTTCACCACTATGAAACTTGGACAAAGGAGGGACGGCCCGACATCTCCGAAAAGGAGCGCGCTACGAAGGTCTATTTATTCGATGAAGGGACGGGAAATGCCGTTCATAACCGGGTGCATTCAGGCATCGACTTGTACATTCCTGAGCGTTTCGTAGTTTTGCATCAGGTCTTCCTGCGGCCCTTCTGGGAGGAATACGAACCAACTTGGGGCTACTGGAGAGACGTCGTCTTATTCAATATTGTGGGGTTTATCCCTTTTGGGTTCCTTTGCTGCGCCTATTTTTCGTTGGCCAAACGTGTTAAACGGCCGGGTCTGGTCACCGTTCTGCTAGGTTTCGCGGTCAGCCTCACAATCGAATGCCTTCAAGCGTTGTTGCCGACACGCGACTCAGGCACCACGGATCTCATCACCAACACCTTAGGCACCTCTTTAGGAGTTTGGTTGTATCTTTGGGACATTTGGCGAGTTCCCTGCGCGAGAATCTGGACGCACTTGGTCGAGTCTAAAGCCGCCGGGTTGAGCAAAGAAGCCCGCCGCAGCCGGTCCTAGCCCACTGAATTCCACGGCAATCGCTAGCCGGGAAGGAAACCCTGCTCGAATCAAGCTTGAAGCGCGCACTCGGGCGGGAGTCCCCTGACGGCGTCGGCGCCCCGCTCCTCTACTCGACGACCATTCCGCGCCTTGTTGGTTCAAAAGATTGCTGGTAGACTTGAATTCCGGCGCACGATTGCAAGGCTTGCGGGACGCGGAATGCGGAGCAGGGAGGAGTGCCATGGCCAAAGGGGAAGACAGCTCGTCAGGGTTCAGAGTGGTTGACCGCCGGCCATTTGCCGCTGACGGCTCCAAAAAAGAAGACGTGGTCGCGGAGGAGACGAACGGAGAGACCGCAGGAGCGACTGCGCGGAGTACGCCGCGCGAGGTGCCGAGCGAGGCCCCCGGCCCATTCGACGAGGAGTCGTCCGGGTTTGAAACGCTGGTTTCTTACCTTAGCACCACCGCCATGTTTCAACTTGGGTTAATAGCCGGGCCGTCCGGAGAGCACATTCCCGCCGACATGCCCAACGCCAAGCGCACACTCGATTTGCTGGAAGTGTTGCAGCAGAAGACCCGCGGCAACCTCACCGCCGGAGAATCTCGACTGCTCGAGGATGTCCTTTACGAACTGCGCATGAGCTTTCTCGAGATGCAAAAACGACAGGCGCGTAAGAGCAAATGAGATTGACTTTTCTGGGCACGGGGACTTCCACCGGGGTTCCAACCCTCGCCTGCCATTGCAGGGTTTGTACTTCTCCTGATCCGCACGATCAGCGGACACGGCCTTCGCTGCTGGTCGAGTCGAGCGGCCGTGTCTTGGTGATTGATACGACCCCGGACTTCCGGGCGCAAGCTCTGCGTGAGAACCTGGAACGGCTGGACGCCGTCCTTTTCACACACTCCCACGCCGATCACATCTTAGGACTGGATGACGTCCGTTCCTTTTACTTCCGGCAGCAGAAGCCGATTCCGATTTACGCTGACGCCTATTGCATGCGGGAAATCCACCGGACCTTCAAGTATATCTTTGACGGTGATTACCCGTACGGCGGGGTTGCCCGATTAGACCCTCATCTCATTGACGGTCCGTTTGAAGTGGAGGGTCTCAAAATTGTTCCGGTTCCCGTGCTGCATGGCAATCTGCCGATTCTGGGGTTTCGCATCAACGGAGTGGCTTACCTGACCGATGTCAGCGAAATCCCTGAACCGAGCTATCCGCTGCTGGAAGGCCTCGAGGTGCTGATTCTCGACGCCCTGCGGCCCCGCCCCCACCCCACTCACTTGACGGTTGAGCAGGCCCTGAGTGTGATGCAGCGGCTAAAGGTTCCGCGAGGTTACTGCACCCACATCGCACACGAATTGGGCCACGAGGAAACTAACGCCCGTCTTCCCTCGCACGTGCGGCTGGCATACGATGGGTTGCAGTTGGAGGTCTAGAAAGTCGAAAGTCAAGAGTCGAAAGTCGAAAGTGAAAGAGCTGTTGAGATCCCCGTGCCGCACGTTCGACTTTTGACTCTCGACTTTGGACTTTCGACTTTCGACTGTCGACTATCGACTCTCTATGCGCGTCATCGACAATCTCGGCGAACTACAGCCCGCGCCTTCTTCCTGCGTGCTGACGGTCGGCAACTTCGATGGAGTCCATCTGGCGCATTTGAAGCTCCTGGACCGCGTGGTGGAAGTCGCTCGCCCTCGAGGTGCGATCGCGGCCGCGATAACCTTCGAGCCGCATCCCATCAAGTTTCTTGCCCCTGCCCGGGCGCCCAAGCTCCTCACGCCTTTCTCGAGAAAGGCCCGGCTTATCGCCCAAAGCGGCATTGACCTGCTTGTCGTGCTTCCCTTCAACCGCGAACTGGCTCACCTCTCGCCCTTGGATTTCGTGCGCAACATTCTCGTCCGGCCGCTGCACACAGTGTCCGTTCACGTGGGGCCGAATTTCCGCTTCGGGTATCGCCAGGCGGGAGATGTGGAGATTCTGGAAGAATTGGGCCGGCAGGAAGGTTTTGAAGTGGAAGTGCTGCCCCTGCTCGAAGTGCGCGCCCAGCGCGTTTCGAGCACCCGCATCCGGGAATTGCTGGTCGAGGGCAAAGTCCAGGTGGCCAACCGGCTTCTGGGCAGGCCCTTTTCTGTTTATGGACCCATTGTGGCCGGCATGGGGGTAGGCCGCAAGCACACCGTCCCGACTCTTAACCTGGCTCCTTTCGAGGAACAACTCCCCAAGACCGGCGTCTATGTCACACGCACCTGTCTTGGCGAGCGGCTTTACGACTCCGTTACTAATGTCGGACATAAGCCCACCTTCGGTGATAACCAGAATCTTACCGTCGAGACGTTTCTCCTGGATTTCCCGGGCGGCGAGATCGAACAACCAGACATGGAAATCGAGTTCCTTTACCGCTTGCGGGATGAGATCAAGTTCCAGAACCCCGCCATCCTGAAAGTGCAGATTCAGGAAGACGCCCGCCGTTCGCTGAAGTTCTTCCGTCTCTGGCGCGCCTTCGCCCAACGGAAGGTCGGCAATTCCATCCCAAAACGGCTCGCCCCTGAGGAAGCGTAGGCGGCCGGCGCAGACTCCTGCCTGCTGGAGTGCGCCAGTCCCCAGCCGTGTAGGGGCGGTTCGCGAACCGCCCCTAGGGCTTAGTACGCCCAAAATCCGAGAGTTGCGCATACGTCCCGCCGCTGGTTGTCGGGATGTATGCGCCTCTTTGGCGCCAGAGGGGCGCAGACATGCCGAAGAACGGCACGTCTGATGCACCACCCGCGACTGTCGACTTTGGACTCTCGACTGTCAACTGTCGACTGCTTCAACTCACTCCGCCTGAGGGAGCAGGATGATGAGTTCGAGTTGGGGATTGGGAATGTCGCCGGGAACGTATGCCGCGATGTTGCGAGCCCGCTGCACGGCCTCCCAGGCGGCCCCGGATTGATTGAGGCTGAAATACTGGTAGTTGAGCTTGATGGGGATCGACCCCGGAGGGGACGGGACGTGCGTTAATGGAATGGCAGGCAGCGCCTGGCGAATGAGGGTTTCGATGTGCGTCGCGGAACACACCTTGATGAGTTGCGGTACCCGCCGGAGCAGATCGGCTTCGCTCAGATCCGCACTGATCGCCAGATACATGCGCGTGTTGGTCAAGTACTTGTCGTTCGCGAGCGCGGTGGAATAGATCGAAGGCCGGCTGAGTTTTAGCGGAATAGAAACGAAGTTGCTGGGCACCACCGTTTCGAGCAGCATGCGCAGTTTTTCGTCCAGGTCGGTGAAGCAGGCGCCCAGGTTATCGTGGTTGTAATTGGGGAGGTCGCGCGGCTGCAAGGTGCTCGAAAAGGTGGTGAGCGATGCGGCCAGGGCCAGCATGCTGGTGTACAGGCCTTCCGGGTGGCCTTTCCTGGATTCGAAAATGTGGCGCATGACCGGCAGATAGCTGTTGACCGTGTAAAGCAGCCAGAAGTTGGCAATGTCGGCGGCTGTGAATTCCGCCAGGCTCTGGTTCTTCTGCCGCCGCATTCCAGAAAGCGTGCTGCTCTTGGCAGCGAGGATCTCGACCAGCCGGCGCAGAATCGCCACCAGGTATTCGCTGGCGGAAATATCGAGCAAAGGAGGAATGAACTGCGGATCCAACTGGTAAAGACCGGTCTCCGTCTTCTTTACACGGCCCAGGCGAAGAATCGTGTTGCCCTGAAGCGGTTCTCCCTCGAGAAGCAGGCGCAGATTCTTCCTGGCAACTTGAACCGGTTTTTCGGCAAGGCCGGTGTTCTCGTCCCGAGAAAGCTCAATCTCGGCCTGGTAGCGAGCATCGCCGCTTTTCTGACCCACCGAAACGTTAAGCCCGCGATCGCGATGCTGAGGCACCGCAAGATAGGCTTCGAGCGTGGTTTGATCAGGACCAAACGACTGCTCGATGCGCCGTTCGCCAGGGGCGGCGTCGGAGTCAGGGATATCGAATGCCAGCCCGTCAGGAAACAACCCCACGGCGCGTGTCAGCGCCAGGCTGCCCGCGGAAAGCGCTTCGTGGTTGAATTGCAGCTCCGCAAAGCCCCAGGGACAGTACTTGAGCGCCCCCAGTTTGAACTCCAATACACTTTCGAAGAACCTGTCCTGGAGTTGCAGATGCTGCGGCGTGAGGAAGGTACCCTTAGCCCAAATTACCGGTTGGAGTTGGCGCATAGATTATCAAACTAGCAAGATGCCGCGAGCGAAGTCAAACGGGCATTTCTGATTTGTGATTTGCGATCGGTGATTTGCGATTTCAAACGCGCTGGGTGACGCAGACCTCACGACGGTGGTTGTCGGGATGTATGCGCCTCTCTGGCAATAGAGGAGCGCAGGCATGCCAAAGAACGGCAAGTCTGATGCGCCACCCGTGCTAGCTTGAGAGTGTGGGTGTCCATCACGAATCACCAATCGCAAATCACCTGTCCCTAGATCCCCGCGAAGGCGCGAGCCATTCCGGCGTGTCCGAAGGGTTTGTGCGTGCCTCCTGGAAGCTCGACTTCCGTCTTTGTTGAGTAGAACAAAAGCCGCGCGATCAGGCGGCCCTCGAAAGTCAGATCAGCAGTCAGTTCGACGACTGGCTTAGCGTCTCCAGGCGCGGCGTGCCGGCCGGTCTTCCGACTATTCAGCATCAGCTTGCCGGAGGGAAGCCGGGCAGTACCAAGCCAGGCAAAATCAGGTTTCTTATCAATTTCCAACAAGCCGCCCCGCTCTTCAACCGCTTCGCGAATCAACTGAATTGCCTGATCCATCCGCTCCAGTAGCTCACTATCCGTCATTAGGACACCTCACCGCTATTGATGATTCCGCGACCACAATTCTTGCACGGTTCCTCGTCGGCAACCAAATGCAGCGCCGTCTCGCGCAACTATCAAATCACAAATATCCTGATGGTAGTTCGACCCTAATAGAATTGAGCAAAAAGAGTAACGAAATCAATAGCAATTTTGCGCAACTGTCATTTGGTAGCGCGGACCCCCGGTTTCTGGAGTCCGCGGCTTTGCCGTTGGACGATCGACGAGCCGCGGACCCCAGAAACCGGGGGTCTGCGCTACCCGTCACAGTTCGGCACTCAGCGGGCGCTCGCCGGAAATGAATTGAGACACCATGAGATTGGCCAACCGCAGTTTTTCACACACCGTGCCGCCCTCGTCGCGGTCAAGCAGCATCATGCAGACGCTCAGCACATCGCCTGTGCCGGTGGTATTGATCTGCCGACTTGCGGGAATGGATGCTTCCACCCTCCATGTCCCATGTTGATAATAACCGGCGCCCTTTTCTCCCAGGTGCACCACCGCCGCACCCGCACCCCAGTTTTCGAGGGCGCGAAGCGATTGCGGCAAGTCATCGGAATCGGCAAATTCGTTCAGCTCCCGGGTGTTTCCGTGCACCAGGTCCACCAGGGGCAACACGCGGCGGACTGCTTCTTTCCGCTTCCGAATTTCCTCGGGCTTCTCTTCGCCCCAGCGCGGATCCCAGTTGAGGTCCATCGATATTCTCATGCCAAGGTCGCGCGCGTGGCGGAATAATCGCTCGTTACCGCCGAAGAGCATCGCCTCGGAAAACCATATGTCGGCGCGCAACAGGTGGCCAAATCCCTCGAGGGCGGCGAGGTCAAGATCTTCAAAAGTCAGCGCGGCGTTGTTGGGAAGGGAGCTAAGGAAATGGCGATGGCCGTTGGTGAAAGTTAGATTGACGGAAGTGCCGCTTGGGCAACCGGGAGCCCTTTTCAGATAAGGTGCTATGCCGTGGGAGGTCAGCGCACGCTCGAGACGATCACCCAGCCAGTCTGTCCCCACCCGGCCCAGGAAGGCGACGCGCGCGCCCAGCCCGGCCGCCGCGAAAGCACTGTTCGCCCCGCCTCCGCCTACCGTCTCCGTAATTGCGGCGACGGAAGTTTCACCGTCCGCGAAGAGATAATCGCCGGGAGGAATTTGACTGGTTCTGATATCGCGATTGATATTGCCCACGATGCAGATGTCGGCTGTGCAAAATGACTGTTCATCGAGCATTCGGGGAACCTCGTGAGTTGTGCTTCGTTCTGAGGGGCAGCACGCAGGGTGTTATGCCGCTGCAACCCCCTCACCCGGCCCGCCCCGGCTGATGACAACGCCGGCTGCGGGCCTCTCCCCCAAGGGGGAGAGGGCCTATGGCGACTGCCAGACATCCCGTGCCTACTGCCCACTGCCTACTGCCCACTGCCTACTGCCTACTGCCTGCCTCCGCTAGCGAGGGCATCGCGGATCATGCTCACAAGAAGGTGCTGAATCACCACGTGGATGGCTTCGGTTTGGGGCGTAGATTCACTTGGCACGCGAATCGAGCATGTACATTCACGGTGAAGCGGGCCTCCGCCGAATCCCACCAGGCAGACGGTGGCGGCGCCTAGTTGCTTCGCGAAACGGACCGCCCGCACCAGATCCGTCGAGAACCCCGTACCGCCATGCACAGAGATAGCTAAAAGCACGTCCTCCGGCTTCAAGAGGCCCCGAAGTTGGTTTACGAAAACGTCCTCGCGCGCCGCGTCGTTGGCCCAAGCGGTGTAAAGTGCGACGTTGTCAGTCAGGCAGCGCACGTCGAAAGGGCGGGCGCCGGCGGGAATCACATACTTGGCCAAGTCGCAGGCGAAGTGCTGCGCCGTGGCGGCTGAGCCGCCGTTTCCCAGGGTGTAGACGCGGCCTTGCCGGTGGTAGCACTCGAGCAGAATCTGTACGGCCTTCAGAATGGCCTGATTGTCGAGCTGCTTCAATAGAAGCCTTGTTTCTTCGAGGAACCCGTTGACCTTCAGTTCGTCGTTCACCATGCGTTCTCCTGCACGTGTTTGTCTGGTCGAATGCACGAATCGCGACTGCACTCCCATGCGCATTTTACACCGGTACCGCACGAGCAGGGCAAGTTGGGCGGTTCCCCAGTGTCCTGAGTCAGAAGTTCGTTGAAGAATTCAGCCCGCGGAGCGGGCGGCAGCGAGTAGTCCGTCAGCCGACGGATCGCGGGAGCCCACCCTCACCCCCGTCCCCTCTCCCGCCCAGCGGGAGAGGCGTGCCGAAGGCGGGGTGAGGGCCATCTAACCCAGGGCTTAGGCCCTGGGCTACTTTGTGCCGCCCCTAACGGGACTCTAAAGAACGGTCGAGCATAAGAAAGACTTTGTCAATGAACTTCCGACCCAGGCCACTAGAATTTGACCAGAATATCCATATCGATCAGATTTTCATTCTTGCGCAGGTCGGGATACCACACGCCGCCGTTTCCATTGCATCCTGCGATGTTTAATGACGGGCTGCCGTTCATGCAGGCGTATTCCGAGAGAAGGCCGTTATTGCCGCCCGGGGGCGTAATCCCTCAAGACCAATGTACGACATGAAGATTCCGGCGTCGACATTGATGCCGTCGAGTACGTTGAAACGGTAACTGCCGTACGCTTCTGAGACGTAGTGGTAAGCGGTGTCGAGATCCCATTGGCCGTTACCGGGACTGGCGTCGTTGCGAGGCGTGGTTTCTGAATACATGCCAAACTGCGTCATCAGTCGCGCGCACACGTTGTCGTAGTGAAAGTCCCCGCCCACACCGAGTTGTTCCACCTGGACCCCTTGTGAGCGGAAGATCTCACTTGATCCGCCCATGTCTCAACGGTATGTGGCAGGTCGTACGTCGTATGTGGGGAAGAACAGATTGGAGGCGGTGCGAAGTCGTACACCAGCATCAAGTCTGTTAGCTGAAGGTCTTATGACGCCGGTTTCAACACGGTACAGACGGAAGCGCAGATGGGGCCGCCGATGTTAAAGGTGGCGGCAACCCTGGGATTCTTGACCTGCAATTCATGCGGAACTTTGCCGAGCAGTTGCCACGCGGACCAGCCCAGCATGGCAATGCCCGTGGCGCCCACGGGGTGGCCCTTGGCGATAAGTCCCCCGGAAGTATTGATGCCGCACTCGCCATCGACGCGCGCCTTGCCCTCCACCCAGTATTGCGCGCCCTTCGAGTAGGGGGCTTTGCCCAGTACCTCCGTGCCTATAGCGCCCATCACCGTGAAGCAGTCGTGGACCTCCGCCACGTTCACGTCCTCAGGCTTCACGTCCGCCATCTCGTAGGCCTTCCTCATCGCTTTGTAGGCGCCGGCCGGCCGCAGCACATCGCGGCCCTCTTTCTTCAATGGGTCCGTTGCCTGAGCGTAGCCCGCCACCTCAACGCAATCGTGTTTCGCTACCCCAAGTTTCTGTAAGCCTTCCTCGGTCGCCAGGATCAGGGCTGCGTAGCCGTCTGAAATTTGGGAGCAGTCGTAGGTCTTAAGCGGCAGGCCCTCGACGATGTAGCGGTTGATGCCTTCAATCTTCACCGCCTGATCGAGTGTCAGGTTGACGTTGCGCATCTGTGCGTAGGGATTATGGTGAGCGTTCTCATACTCGGTGACTGCGATCTGCGCAAGGTCGCGTTCGCTCGCGTGGTGGACCTTGATGTAGCATTCCATGACCTCGGCGAACAGGTGCGGAAAGATGTACACCTTGCCTGCTCGCTCATCCGGGTGCGAGAAGTAGCCGAGCGCTTTACCAATCAACTTGCCGTCCATCTTGCCTTCCGCGTCACGCATCTTCTCGTAGCCGACGGCGACGCCGACATCACCCAAGCCCGTTTGGAGTTTCTGGATCACGGAAAGCACTGCCTGGCCGCCTGAGGCGCAGGCGTTTTCGACCGATTCGAGCGGTTTGCCTTCGAGCCCAGGCACCATCGCCATCAGGCCGGCGAGCAAACCCTGCTCGTTCAGCGAAAAGTGGCAGGTGGCGCCGATGGACCCCACGTCCAGCGCCGAAGGCTCCGCATGAATCTCCTGACACGCCCCCAGAATCGCGTTCTTCACAATCTCCGGCACCGCCATGGCCATCAGCTTTCCGAACTTTGACTGATGATAGGCGGCGATGTAGATGCGGTTCATGACAGGTTTGCCCGCATAAGAATTTCAAGTCTCCAGGCACTATCCTATCATGGCAGGGCTTCGATGGGACGTGCAATGGACTCGTTCTGGGCTGTTCAGGATCCGTGAATCTCGAGCTTTGCCCTAGGCCCCGAAGGGGCCTCCTGTGAGTAGCCGCAGGTTTCAACCTGCGGGAACCGTAGCCAAGCGAATCACAACAACCCCGAAGGGGTTGACCACCAGTTCGGCCCCTTCAGGGCCGGATGCCGCCTGACGCCCTGCTATCCGTGGGTTTCACCCACGGCTACTCAAGGTGCTCCCCTTCGGGGAGCTAATCCCACGCAAGCAGAATTTGGCGCCACCTACTTGAGCAGGGGAGTCGCCGACGCCCGTGCTTGCTTCCTCTGTAACCGTTCCATGCGCCGGGCAAATCGTTCGCGGTGCGGGGGGGAAGGGAACTGACCGTCCAGGTGGGCGAGCGCTGCGAGCGTGAACTCGAGGGCTTGTCCAAGATTGCGAAGGCGATGCTCCGAATGCATGGCAAGCTCCTCCAGGGCTTCAAGGGCGAGCGGGGGCTCACGATGCGAAAGCTCCATCCACAACTCGACTGCGGACTCGTGCTGCCGCTGGCGTTTGAATTCCGCGGCGAGGTGTTTCAAGGCCAGGCTTTCTATTTGCTGAGGAAGGCCTTCTGCCAGGGCTTGGCGGCAGGTCGTAATCGATTTTTCCTTCGAGCCGACGCTTCCGAGGATGCGGCTAAGGCTGAAGAGATCAAGAGGGGATTCGAGCGATTCGGCACCGCCCTCGCCCAGCGTGCGGGCTAACTCCACCGTCAGCGCGGCCAGTGAGACGACATCGAGAGCATTGTGGTAAAAAACCGGCTGCAAGCCTCGTGCATCACCGCTGCGCAGGTAATCAAAGTAGATAGCCGGAATCTCCGAGCCGGGCACGTCGCCTTCCCGCGTGATTCCTAAGATGGCCTCTTCCAGGACGGTGAGCTTGCAACTCTCCAAGCGCAGTTTCCACAGGCGGCGCGCGGGATGCAGCGCGTCAAAGTGAAACAGTCGCTCAAGCGGGGATTTCATGCGGGCCAGCGCGTACCGGGTCTCGAGCAGCGGCAAGTCAAATGTCTTTCCGTTAAAGGTGACGAGGCCGTCACAGTTTGCCAACACCTCGGCCAACGACTCGAGCAGTGCTTTCTCCTCCGGATAGTCACGCAGGAAGAACTGCCGGACCACAAACTTCATTCCTTCCACGTTACCAATGCCGATAAGAAAGGCACAGGTTCCGGTCCCGCCGGCCAGGCCTGTAGTTTCCGTGTCGAGGAAAATCAGCCGCGAGGGGTCGGGCATCGCGGCGTCCTTCAGCAGCAGGTTGAGCGGACTTAAGTCCGCCGAAGGGATATCGCCGATGCGCAGCTTCCCGTAAGGCCGCCCGAAGGGAAACGCCTCTCGCGCCATGAAGAATTCACCGCTCGAGTTCTTGATTACCTCGCCCTGCACATATTCTTCGATTCCCTTAGCGAATCTCTGAGCGGGCAGCTTGCGGGCGGATTCCGGCTTATCCAAGCGGCGCAGGTACTCGAGCGTCCGCTCGAGTTCCTTGTTGCGGTCGCGAGTTCCGGAAGTCTGTTTAAGCTGGCGGAGCTTGTCGTCCAGATTCATATTTGAAAAACGTCCGCTGTCCGTTGCAGGCGCCCAGCGGTTTAGGACTTGGATGAGGAGCAGCTTCGTACAGAGGGTAGCGGGCGGAAGCCCCAGGTCCGTACGTCTGGAGAAATGACGAATCGAGCAACCATCTCACCAATCAGGCCAGGCCCGCGCTCTTCAGTTCCCGTGCCGTCAGGCTCACCGGAAAGATCGTCGCACTCCGCATGTTATTGAGTTCGTCCAGGGCATCGACAGCCGATTGCCGTCGTATATGCAGCGTACCGACCAGGAAATCTCGGAGTTCCTCAAGACTTGCAAACCGCCTAACAGGAATAGCACCTCCTGAGCCCGACAGAGGCGCAAACGATGCTGAATACTCCTCCGCGCCGTTACGGCCCAGCCCTCGCAGCAAATGGAGCCACCCATCGCCGGAGGGCTGATCAAGGTTTCTTACGCGGCTATCGTTCGGGCTCACAAAGAAGATCCGGCGCATAGGCAAATCCTTATAGATGCCAGCCGCCTGGAATGCATCGATAGCCGCGGCTACTGTTGTGCGCGGGCCTTTAACATCATACCAAGGAGTCGCGATGACCAGTTGCCACTCTTCGATTTGGGCGACATAGGTCCACTGCAGAAGCGTCACCGGCATTTTTATTCTGCTCAGCGCGTTCATGACGAGGCCTTCAATCTCGGCATCTCGTTTTCTCACCAACGCCGTTGTATCCATGGCAGCACTCCATCCGCGGAACTCACCGCAGTAAACATGTCAGTGCCGTTTAGGCCTGACGTTTCATAGCGACTTTCCACTTTCCAGTTCTGGACAATAATCCAATTCTCTGTGAGGGCGCGGCTACGTCTCATTGTTGTGTCCAAATCGTCTTCTAGTTCAGCCAGCTTCAAGAGCTCGCTTAGGTCATGTGAGTACACTCTATTCGCGTCCTTTGCAGGAAGAGGAAAATCGTGGCGTCTCATCTTTTTCGCAATGCAGGCCTTGAGCGCACATTCGACTGCAAGCCCGGCAAGGTAGTACGCGCCCTCCTCGTTGCCGTTCGTTGCAAGAACGCCGGCCTCCCTCGCGCGAATTTCGGCAAGAACCTGGAAGTGGTGTCGGGTCTTCCTAAGTGGAAATGGACTTTGTCGTGTCCTTTTTCTCGCCAAAGATCCCCCCAGTCTGAACTGGCTACATCACAAATGATACCGCAGCACGAAGCGTGGAAAACGGAAAAACCCAGAGGCAGCTAACTACGCCCACTGCCCACGGACAACCTTCGCAAAATCTCTAACGCCACTTCCTTGCCTTTTTCTCCAACCTCTCCAGCCGGCCCAACGCAGGAAGGGCAGCCGTTCTCGCACGGACAGTTTGCAATCAGTCGCTGAGTCTTCTCAAGCAGAGATTCGCCCATGCGGAAAAGCGGCTCGCTGAGCCCGACTCCGCCGGGATACTTATCATACAGGTATATGTTGGGCTCAAAGGCCAGAACTTCAACCTTTACTTTAGGCCCTCTAATTTTGGATTTTAGATTTTGGATTTCGGATTCGTCCTCATCGCCGGCTTCATTCTGACTCCCGACCCCTGGCTCCTGACTCCCGAATCCTGAATCCTGAATCCTGCTGTTTTCCCCCACCGCGCGCCCCAAGTCTCGCGCGTCGCACATCACGAGAAGAGTGCCAATGGCTTCGAGTGCGTTCGCCAAGCCATTCACCCCGTCCAGTTTCTCCGCCGAACCGTAAGGCAGGCTTGCCATGAACGAGTGCGGAAGGGTCAGCCAGAAGGCGGTGGTATGCATCTCCTGTTCGGGCAATTCCAACTCACCCGCGCCGACGTTTTCCATAGTATGAAACTTAATCTTCTTAAAACCCACCACTTGAGTATTAACTTGCACCTCGCCATGATTCTTGCTGGCCGGGCCGGTGAGCGCCGATTCGAAGCATTCGAGCACTTTGATTTTCGTGTAGGAGATCGCATCGGTGAAATATTCGCTGGACACCTCGTGTACGTAAGCCTTGCGGTCGTCGTAATCGAGGCGCTCGACGTGATACTGTTGGCCGTCTTGGATGTAGATGGCCTTTTCGTGCAGCGTGGTCAATGCGCTCGTAAAATCCACTTCGCCGATTACTTTGGGTTCGGCGGTGTTGTCCACGATAACGAAGTTATCGGAAGAAACCGAGCGCAGGCTGATGGCATCGGCCGGGTAACTTTCTGAAACCCAATGCCAGCCGTCGCTCGTGTAGTGCAGGAACCCGGTTTCCTCAAGATGCCGGCAGAGCCGCCGCAAATCGAGCGAGCCGAATTTCTCGTCTTCCCGCAAGGGCAACTCGAAGGCGGCGCACTTCAGGTGATTGAGCAGAATAAAGAGGTTGTCCGGATTGACGTAGCCGTGTTCCGGCGACCGTCCGAAGAAGTAATCGGGGTTCTGCACCATGAACTGGTCGAGCGGCGCGCTCGAGGCCACCATCACGGCAGCGGAAGTCCCTTCGCGGCGCCCCGCCCTGCCCACCCGTTGCCAGGTGGAAGCGATGGTTCCGGGGTATGCCGCAAGCACCGCCACGTCCAGGCTGCCAATATCGATGCCCAGTTCGAGCGCGTTGGTCGACACCACGCCCAGCAGGCGGCCGTTGCGCAGATCGCGCTCAATCTCGCGGCGCTCCAGCGGCAAGTAACCGCCGCGGTAGCCGCGCACCGGTTCCGGCGCGAGCGGGGCGCGCGAGAAATCCTCCTTCAAGTAGGTTACTAAAATCTCCGTAGCCAGGCGGCTGTTGGCGAAGACGATGGTCTGTAGGCCGCGCGCCAGAAAGGTGTGCGCGATGCGCCGGGTTACGTTCAGGTACGACTGCCGGATACCGAGTTGAGGGTTCACCACCGGCGGGTTGTAAAAGGCCAGGTACTTCTCCGCCGCAGGTGCGCCGTTCTCCTCCACCAGAAAAACGTCTTCCTCAAGAATTCGTGTGGCTAATTCGGCTGGATTGCCGATCGTGGCCGAGGTGCAGATGAATTGCGGCCGGCTGCCGTAAAAGCGCGCAATACGTTTCAAGCGGCGGAGCACGTTGGCCAGGTGGCTGCCGAAAACGCCCCGATAGTAGTGAAGCTCGTCGATCACCACATAGCGCAAGTTCTCAAACAGTCGCTGCCACTTGGTGTGGTGCGGGAGGATCCCGGCGTGCAGCATGTCGGGGTTGCTGATCACCAGGTTCCCGCGCGCCCGGATGGCCTTGCGAGCATCCTGGGGCGTGTCTCCATCGTAAGTGAAGGTGCGGATTTCTTCACCTAACTTCTCGGTCCAGCGGTTCAGTTCCACCAATTGGTCTTGAGACAGCGCCTTAGTGGGAAACAGGTACAGCGCCCTCGCATCCGGCCTCTCCACCAACTCGCCCAGGATCGGCAGGTTGTAACAGAGAGTCTTACCGGAAGCCGTGGGCGTAACCACGACGACGTTTCTGCCCTCGCGGGCTAATTCGCAGGCGCGCGCCTGATGTGTGTAAAGGGAAGCAATGCCGCGCGCCTTGAGGGCGTCGACCAGTCGTGCGGGCAGAAACTGCGGAATGGGCGCGGTCTTGGCCTCGCGCGCCGGGAAGTGCTTAAGCACAGTCACTCCGCCACGGGCGGCCGGCCCTTTGAACTTCTCACGAATTTCCCGGAGGGCGCTGGGGATCGGCGCCAGTCCTTCCTCAGTTCCGCCTCTCAGGTTCGCTAGTGCTTGGGTTTCCTCGTTCACGTTGCCTCGTAACGGCAGTTGTCAGGTTCCGGGTGTCAGGTGTCAGGGTTCGAGCACCCTCTGTTCCCCCGAAAATCACGTCATTCCCGCGCAAGCGGGAATCCATTGTGTCCCGCACTGACCATGGACCCCCCGCTTTCGCGGGGGTGACGACGTGGTCTTCGTCGCCTTGGGTGGGTGAAGGGCCACGACCACTCTGCCCTGACACCCGAAACCTGGCACCTGACACCTCTTCCGTTCGCCTTTTATTCGCTGAATATAGCACAACTGCCGACTAAGCTAAAGATCTCATTCCAGGCTGCCGATGAGCATTCAGGAGGAAATTATGCCTACAGCGACCGCCGTGCTGTTTCCGTGGAATGATACCTATAGCGTCAAGATTGACATTGTTGATTCGCAGCATAAAGTCTTGGTTGACCTGATTAACGAACTACACCAGGCCATGATTGCTCGAAAGGGCAGGGAAAGTCTGGGTGGAGTGCTTTCCAGCCTTGTTAAATACACCAAGAGCCACTTTGCGGCGGAAGAAGGTCTGCTGCACGCGAACCAATATCCCGATTTCGTCAATCATAAGGCTGAACACGAGCGCTTCACGCAGACGATTGTGGATTTCCAGGGTAGATTCCAGAGGAATGAAGTGGCGATCACCGTTGATGTGATGGATTTCCTGAAGGACTGGCTCATCAAACACATTATGGGCGTCGACAAGAAATACGTCCCACACCTTAGCGCTCGCGGAGTGCGTTAGTGCTTAGATCAATTAGTAAGCGAACTTATTCGTTGGGAGTGGAAGGGCGGGGCTTCAGCCCCGCCGCTAATCTCGCGAGGTAATTACGGGGCTTTAGCCAGTGAAGCGGCTTGGCTTCAGGGCCTAAAGGCCCTTCCAACCGTGTGATCATAGACGGCGGGGCTAAAGCCCCGCCCTTCCGAGGGCCACTTGAAATTGCGCTCATTAAACCAACCAAGCGCTAGCGCTTGACCTATCGCAGGCGAGACTGCCAAGACCGACTCAAATTCCGCCTGCGCCGCCGCCGCCGACCCCGTCGGCAACGCCTCCGACTACACCGCCTGTGATCCCGCCGCGAACGACCCCGTTGATCACCCCGCCAGGGACTCCGCCAACGATCCCACCCGTCACGCCGCCGGGGACTCCTCCGACAATCCCGCCGATTGGGCGGGTGTAAAGAGCGGCAGACCTCAGATGCAGGTCTGATGCGCTAACTACGCCGCCCACGAAGGCGCCCAGTGGTCCAGGCCCGCTCGTCCCGTGGTGGTCATCGGATTCCCGCACAAGCTTCCACCAACTGGCCACGGGCGTACCTGGAGGAGGACTGGGCACCAGGATGCACTTTAATTCTGCGGCATTCCCGCCCGCCAATTTCATCTGGAACAGGACATCTGAGCCGCCGTCCGGGGTCTTGCCTGAGAAGGAGAGCAAGCCGCCCTCCAACTTCCCATTCGAAATGGGCACCGCATCACGCGGATCAGCGTCCTCCTTCACCCGCAGAACTTGGCCGGTCCCATCAATGCTGAACGCACCTACGCTCACCGACCCACTCAGCGAGCCGCCCGCTTCTTTCAAGGTTACAAGGACGTAAGTCTTTCCTTTGAACTGGCCGCGCCAGGTGCCGAGGAATGCTCGGCGGTCTTGCTCTCCTCCGGCGTTTGCGCCCTCGTTTTTCGCCCGCTCACGGGTGAGAATCAGCGGCTTGGGCGTGGCGCTGCCAGGCGTTACCGGCACGTCCACAAAGGTAAGCTCCGCCTTGGCATTATCCACTAGCTTCAACTCGATTTCGAGGAAGTCTCCTGAATCTGGATCTTTGAGTTTGATATGCAGGACGCCGTTGTAGAGCCTGGCTGCAACGATTTCCGAGCCAGAGCCGCTTCCCGGTTCCGCCTCAGACAAGTTCCCGCTCGGGTCGAAGTTGAGATTGAAGGAGCTCAAGGTGCCGGTAACCCGCTCTCCGTCTCCTCGTATGACCAGTGTGAGGAACTGCTTACCCTGAAACCCAGCGCGCCAAGTTCCGAGGAACGCCCTCGGGTTTTCATCGCGTCGCACGAACACAGCTTTTGCTTCACCGTCCAGATTGTGGACCGGGTCGTGAGCCGTGATTTGAATAGTCTGTGTGTTGCCGTCCGTCGACAATCTCCTTACCCATCGGCCGGTGACTGCCACCTGGCCGTTACGTTCGAGCGTCCACTCGGTGACCAGGTCTTTGGCTTCCCAGTGAGTCTTTGATCTTACCTGACCGGGGCCGAAGGGTTGAACGGTTTCCTTGTTGTCCGTCGTCGCCGAGAACTCAGGCAGCATCAGGGCAAAGAGAGAAACCGCGATCGCCCTGTCGGTGTTCCAGTCTTTCGACGTGGTAGTCACCTTAAGTTCCGAGCCGTGCTGATCGATGACCTCGACCAGGTTATCCGGGAAGGGCGAGGGCAAATCACTCTGCGACTTGTCGAGTTCCCAGCGTCCTGAGAAGTCAGTTTGAGTCTCCGGTGTGCCCATGGCGTTCGCGGTTCCGATCGCTGTGAGCGAGAACATGCCGGCAGCCAATGCGGCCAGCGCCAATGCGAGCGTGGCCCCGCCCAGGAGCAGTCTGGCGCGACGGGGGCTCACCCTAGACCGATTATCCAAGAGTCGCATAATCCTCTCCTCCAGAATGTTGGCGTCGAAAACGCCCAGGGTGTAACGCGGACTGAAAGCCGAGGTGAGCGGCGCAATGGATTCCGCGAGATTGACCAGAGAGCGGGCGTACTCCGGCGCGCTGACGAGCAGCCCAGCCGCAGCTTCATCGCAGGCGAGTTCCCGTGTCTCCTCGATGCGTCGCTTGAGCAACCAGGCCGCGGGGTGAAAGGCAAGCGGCAGCAAGGCGAATTCGCAGAGCAGGTTCACCAGGTAATCCCGCCGGCGGATGTGAGCCATCTCATGACACAACGCGGTCGTTAATTCTCCCGAAGGGCCGGCTTGAAGCAGCGTCTCCGGCAGGACGATGACCGGCCTGAAAAACCCCACCGTCGCCGGCCCTGCTACCAGGAAAGAACCGCTTACGGCGACAGTTTGCAGCCCCAACGCCTTCTGGCATCGCGTAACCAGCCCAGTCAATTCCGGCGGCGCTTGTCGTACCTGTGCCCCGCTACGGAGCCGTGTGGCGCTCGCCCACGCCCCTGCAAGGCGAATGAGTTGTGCCGCTAAAACGAGCAGATAGATGCTTAAGGCCGCGTAAGTGAAAAAGGGCGGCACCGCAATCGGCCGGCTGTGACGGCGAAGCGGATTCAGGAGAAGCAAGCGGCTCACGCCTCTCGCGCTTGTTTCCTCCGATGTCTTATCGAGGGGATTCTGAGCCGCCGCCTGCAACCTGCCCGCTGGGTCAGCCTGATGCTGCGGGGCCGCCGGGTCGCGCGGCATCGCCTTCACGGCAACACCCGCCTGGCAAGCGAGCCTCCATGACTCCGGCAAGGTCGTGAGAGGCAGGAGAATGGCGAGACCTAGACCCATCACCCACAGTGCATGCCGATACCGCGCCGCAGCATTCTGCAAGCAGCGCGCCGCGAACGCCGTCAGAACTGTCACAAGGCAAACCTGCCAGAAAGCATTCAGCAGGAAGGTAAACACCAAGCGGCTAAGTGTTTCCATGTTTCTCCTTCGCCGCGCTGTTCGCCTGCTCGACCAGGCGTTTCAGCTTGGCTAGTTTCGCAGGCTTGAGGTCGCGGCTGGCTACGAGGCTCATCACCAGGTTTTCCGCGGAGCCGCCGAAGAAGCGAGTCATGACGTCGCGCAGGGTGGTTCGCGCGGCCATCTCGCGGCTGACCAGGGGCGCGTATTCGTACGCCCGGCCCTTCAGCGTGCGCGTTACTTTGTTCTTTCGGTGCAGTACGTTAAGCATGGTCTGAACCGTGGTGTAGGCGAGCCTGGGCTCGCCGGGCAGCTTGGCTTGAACGGCCTGCACGGTGGCGGGCCCGGCGTCCCAGAGCACTTTCATGATTTTGAGCTCCAGCGGGGTTAGCGGGCGGGATCGGGAATCTGATTCCATAAGCAGTCTCCTAAACTCTTAGGAGATTAAACGACAAATAATCCCTTTGTCAACTAAAATCTTAGGACTCCCCGTCGCCCTTTGGCAAACGGCGGAAAGACCCCGCTTCGTGTCATCCTGAGGAGCCGAAGGAGACGAAGGATCTCCGCAGTTCCATGGACATGCAACTGCTGGGATTCTTCGCTTCGCTCAGAATGACTGGGTCCGAGGGTTTTTCCGCAGACTGCTAAATCTGGCACCGCCGCTGGAGTGTAGTAGAATCGTTGCGCACGACGACAGCGTTCTTCATTACAAAGTGGACGAGCTCACGCGACTGGCTCGAACGTGATCTCGAGGAGGTTATATATGAGCAAAGTACTCATAATCACGGCACTCGTAGTTTGCGCGGCGCCGTTTGCTGGCGCCAAAAACATCGCCGGTGACTGGCACGGAACACTCAGCACTGGGAACGGGGACATGCTCCTGGTACTGCACATTACGGAGAGCGGGGATGGCAGCTTGAAAGCCACGCTCGACAGCGTCAACCAACACGCCAACGGCATCCCGGTGACCACGGTCACGTTCAAACAGTCGAAACTTAGTCTGGATGTGGAGGCCGTCCACGGTTCGTACACGGGCACCGTAAATACGGACGCCACCGAGATCACGGGAACCTGGACGCAGGGACAGTCGCTTCCCCTCAATTTTAGACGCGGTTCTGCTCCTGCGAAAGCCGACCACAGGCCCCCCAAGCCCTCGGACATCGACGGCACCTGGGAGGGCACACTTGACGCGGGCGGGACGAAGCTACGCGCGGTCTTCCACATTATCAACACCGCCGACGGCCTCACGGCAACTATGGATAGCCCCGACCAGAATGCCTTCGGACTTTCGGCGAGTTCCGTGACGAGAACGGGCTCGACGCTCAAGGTGGAAATAAAGCAGATTGGCGGCGGGTTCCAGGGCAAAATCGGCGGCGACCTCGCGACCATCGAAGGCACATGGACCCAGCGCGGCGGCAGCTTACCGTTGACGCTGAAGCGGGGAGAATGACGGCGGGTGTTCGCGAAGACCCTCACACTGCCGACGAGCCCCACATATCACGAAGTGTCCTTCTGAGCGAAGCGAAGAACCTGCATTAGTTCGTCTCGGTTCGAAACTGCAGATCCTTCGCTTCGCTCAGGATGACACCGGCTTTTATCTCAATGGATGGCCCGCAGGCCCATGACCGCTCGGAATGACAGCTCAGGATGGCGAGCATGAAATTCGCGGGTCACGTTCGATGGGCGGTCTTAGCGGTTTTGCTCGGCCTCCTTGCGACTAACGCCGCTGGTCAAAAGGTGGGCCAGTGGGGGGTGTGTGAATTCAGCATGACCGCTTGCGGCGCGTAATCGAACGCCTACGTCGAAGGCCTGCCGGCAAGAACAATCACCATACAGCACAGAGTTTTCAAAGAGGAGGGGGAGAAGAAGCTGTTTCAAAAATGTCCGGCTGCGGAGCGATTACTGAATACCGCCCGGGATCCCCGGCCACGGCTCGAGCGCTCAGCCCCATAGGGGCTGGACATGAGTAGCCGGGGGCAGCGCCCCCGGAAACGTGGCCCCCTAACCCCCCTTTCCGCTCTCCCCGCCTGCGGGGAGAGGGGCGCCGGAGGCGGGGTGTGGGGTCGCGTCCGGGGGTTTCACCCCCGGCTACTCAATTGGCTCCCCTCCGGGGAGCACGGCTAAAACTGTGCTTGACATACGAAAACGTTACTAGTAATGTTTTCGTATATGAGAACCGAACCGCCCCGACCCACGAACGCCGAACTCGAAATCCTGACCGTGCTCTGGAGCATCGGACCCGCAACCGTGCGCGAGGTTTATAACGTGGTTAGCCGGCGGCGTCCGGCCCAATACAGCACCACGCTGAAATTCATGCAGATCATGGCGGAGAAGGGGTTGGTGCTCCGCAACGAAAAGCAGCGCGCCCACGTTTACGAGGCCGCACGGCCGCGCGAGTGGACCCAGCGCCAGCTCGCCGGAGACCTGCTGGAGCGCGCCTTCAGCGGCTCGGCCAAGGCGCTCCTGGTGGGCGCGCTCTCGGCCCGCAAGGCGACGAAGGCGGAACTCGCCGAACTGCGCAAGCTGCTGGATGAGTACGGGAAGGGAGAGAAATGAGATTCCTTCAAAGCTGGATAGCGACTCCCTTAGCCCAGGCGCTCGGTTGGACGCTGCTGCATTCCTTGTGGGAGGGGGCGATCATCTCAGCCCTCCTCGGCATGGCGCTCTGGGCAACGCGGTCGGCGCGCGCTCGCTATGCCTCCGCCTGTGTGGCGATGCTCGTGATGCTGGGCGGAATCGGTTTCACTTTTGTTCGCCTTATGCCCGAACGGGTTCACGGTTTGTCCGGCGTGAGGGTGACCGCGCCGCCGCCCTGGACTACTGCACTCGACATAGGCGCCGACGGACCTTCGGGATCACATCTTGCGTTACTCGTTCCCTGGCTCGCCCCATTTTGGATCGCAGGCGTCTGGATTTTCGCCCTCGGACAGGTGGGCGGCTGGATTTGGGTATCCCGTCTGCGGTGGCGCGGCGTGTGTTGTGCGCCCGAGCACTGGCAGAAAGAAATCGAGCGCTTGAGCGCCTGGCTGCGAGTGTCAAGGCCGGTCGAGATTCTGGAGTCATGCCTGGCGGAAGTGCCCTTGGTCGTCGGCCATATCCGCCCGGTGATTCTGATGCCGATTGGTCTGCTGGCCGGTCTGCCGCCCGGACAGATTGAAGCGATCCTACTGCATGAGTTGGCGCATATCCGCCGCCACGATTACCTTGTGAACGTCCTGCCGCGGGCCGCAGAGTGCCTGCTGTTTTATCACCCCGCAGCCTGGTGGATCTCCCGCGTGATTCGCGCGGAGCGTGAAAACTGCTGTGATGATGTGGCAGTCGCGGCGAGCGGCAGCGCAAGGGAATACGCTGTCGCCCTGGCCGCACTGGAACAAAGCCGCCGGCCGGATTGGCAAGCAGCCGTGGCTAGCACAGGAGGGAGTCTCGTGAAACGTATCCGCCGTCTCCTCTATCCGAAAGGGACGAACGGTGTGTGGACGCCATTATTCGCCGCTCTAATCGTCATAACAACCGCCGTGGTGACTTTCGCCGCGTGGCCGGCGAAGCCGCCCCAACAACCTCCAGCCGCTACGCAGCGGCAGAAGAGCCGCGTCGAAACCTCTTCTTACGACAATTGGGCGAATCAAGAAGTGACCTACATCATTACCGATCAGGAGCGCGCCGCCTTCAAGAAACTCACCACTGACAAAGAACGGGAGAAGTTTATCGAGCAGTTTTGGGGGCGGCGCAACCCGAAGCCCGGCGAACTCGTAAACGTGTTTAAGAACGAATATTACCGTCGCATCGCTTACGCGAACCAGCATTTTGCAGGCAACAGGCCGGGCTGGAGGACCGACCGGGGATACGTGTATATCGTCTACGGCCCGCCGGATCAGATCTCCGAGACACAATACGGCGTGGCGCCCGGGCCACATGTTCCGTACGGAATACAAGTTTGGAGCTACCGGCATGTGGATGGCGTGGGCGACAACCTTTCTGTTCAATTCATGGACACAACAGGAAAAGGTGACTACGAGTTCCCACTTGGAAAGCCGGGCCTCAAACCAGTTCTCAAACAGACGGGGGACGTGGGCGATGGTGTGAGCCAGGCACCGGATGCATCACGACCGCGCAAAGATGACGAGAGGCTCACGCCCCGCGCCAAGAACCGCGCCGAAACGTCTCCTTATGAAAAATGGCTCGACGAGGAGGTAGTCTACATCGTCAACGCTTCGGAGCGTGAAGCCTACCAAAAACTCGCCACGGACGAAGAGCGCGAGATGTTCATCGAGCAGTTCTGGGAGCGGCGCAATCCGAATCCCGGCAGCGCCGAGAACGAATTCAAAGAAGAGTTTTACCGCCGGATCGCATACGCCAACGAGCATTGGGCAACGGGCAGGCCAGGCTGGAAGTCCGATCGCGGACACATGTACATTCTCTTCGGCCCGCCCGATGAGATCGATGCCCACCTGTACGGCCCGCCGTACCCCTATGAGGAATGGAGGTACAAGCACGCGGGGGAATTGGGCGATAATGTGATCCTCACGTTTATAGATCCGGACCGAGACGGTACGTTCCGGATCGCGCCCGGACCACCTGTGCTGAAGAACTCCATGGCACCTTGAAACTGGATGTCCACAGAGCGCGGGCCCTGCTAACCAACTTCTCCTCCAGACGTCAATAGAAACGACACAGGTGTATCGTGCCTGACCGCTGAGTTGTGGTCAGAGGGTATCGATTTTGGGGAACCCGCGGCGTCGCATCGCCGTAATGATTAGAGATAAGCCGCGATGACCCGGGCTGGCGCAGAGCAAAGCTCTGCGTTTCGGCGGATTCCCTTTACCGAGAACCGCAGAGCTTTGCTCTGCGCCAGCCGGGGAAGGGTGGAACCAGGAGGTCCGTGATGCAAAAGCTGCTCGCCAATCTTCGCTACGCGCTGCGCCAGTTCCGTCAGTCACCCGTATTCACTATCGCGGCGGTACTCACCCTAGCGCTGGGAATCGGCGGAACCACGGCGATCTTCACGTTGGTTCACGCGGTGATGCTGCGGTCGCTTCCGGTGAAAGATCCTGGCAGCCTCTATCGGATCGGCGAAGGCGACGATTGCTGTGTGGAGGGCGGTCCGCAGGACCGTTGGGGGTTTTATTCGTACGCGCTCTATGAGCGCCTGAAGGCGAATACGCCGGAGTTTGAAGATGTGGCGGCATTCCAGGCCGGTAACTGGCTGCTCAGCGTGCGGCGTCAAGGCGAAACGGCGGGACGACCGGTACGCGGGGAATACGTCACGGGAAACTACTTCTCCATGCTGGGCGTGCGGGCTTTCGGCGGCCGGCTGTTTGGTCCAGACGATGACCGCGCCGGCGCGCCCCCCGTAGCGGTGCTCAGTTATCGGATCTGGAAGGCCAACTATGGCGGCGACACCAAGGTGGTGGGTTCGACGTTCGTGGTGGAAGATCACGCGTTTACGGTGATCGGAATTTCTCCGCCGGGATTCTTCGGCGAAACGCTGCGCAGCGACCCGCCCGACCTGTGGCTTCCGTTGCAGCAGGAGCCCATGGTTGCCGGTGGAGGCGCGCTGCTGAACCAGTCAATATCGGCGTGGCTGCGCGTCATCGGGCGCCTGCGGCCGGGCGCATCAGTCGCCGGAATGGGTCCCCGCCTCACCGGCGTGCTGCGCCAGTGGCTGCAACATGATTCGGGATATCCTTCCAACTGGATGCCGGAAGTGATCCGGGATCTTCCCAAGCAAGTGATCAACGTTATTCCCGCCGGGGCGGGGGTCGCGGAGATGAAGGAAGAGTACGGGCGAAGTCTCGAGATCCTGCTCTCGGTTTGCGGATTGGTGCTGCTAATTGCAAGCGCCAACGTGGCGAACCTGTTGCTGGCTCGAGCCGTCACGCGGCGCGGACAGACTGCTGTGCGGCTGGCACTGGGCGCCAGTGCGCGGCAGATCGTTATGCAGGCACTCACGGAAAGCGTGCTGCTGGCGATTGGCGGCGGCCTGGCGGGTCTGCTTGTGGCCGTGGGCGGCGCACGCCTGTTGCTCGCGCTCGCCTTCCACCGCACACACTTCCTGCCCATCAGCCCCATGCCCTCGCTCATGGTCCTGGGCTTCGCTTTCGTATTGGCGCTGATCACCGGCGTCATTTTTGGCGCGGTTCCGGCGTGGTTTGCCACGCGCACCGATCCCGCGGAGGCGCTGCACGGAGCGAGCCGCAGAACCAGCGATCGTTCGTCTTTCACCCGGCAAGGGCTGCTGATCGTACAAGCCACGCTGTCGGTAGTGCTGGTGGCCGGCTCGATGCTCCTGGCGCGGAGCCTGAACAAGCTTGAAAACCAGAATTTCGGGTACCAGGTTCACGGCCGCGTGGAGGTGGAATTGCGCAATCCGCCGGCCACTTACACCCAGCCTCAGTTGGCCGCCCTCTACCGCGAGCTCGAGACGCGTCTCGACCGTCTGCCCGGCGTCGAAGGAAGCGGCTTGGCGATGTACAACCCGCTCACTGATAACTGGGGGGAGTTGATTTACGTGGAGGGTCATCCGGCGCCCAAAATGGACGAGGAATCCGGCTCTTCCTGGGACCGCGTGAGCGCCAACTATCTTCAGAATTGGGGCATACCGGTTATGCGAGGACGCGGGTTTGCGGCCGCTGACAACGAGACTTCGGAGTTGGTGGCGGTGGTGAATCAAGCCTTCGTAAAGCGCTTCTTCAAGGCCGGCGAAAACCCGGTCGACCAGCACTTCGGCCTGGATATGCCCGAAAACGCCGGCGTCTTCCGCATCGTCGGGGTGGTGGGCGACGCGAAGTTTGCGGGTTGGGGGTTGAACAGGCCGGCACGCCCCATGTTCTACGTGCCGCTTGCTCAGTATGTCAACTACAAACAAGATATATTGAAGACCATCGAGCTGCGCTCGCACTTTATAGGTGGCATCATGCTGGTGACCAACACGCCGGCCGGCGCGATCGAACCGGTGCTGCGCAGGACACTCGCGGAACTCGATCCGAATCTCACCATCGTCAGCGTCAGGACAATGCAGGAGCAGATCGCTCGCTCCTTCGATCAGGAGCGCGCCGTAGCGAGCCTGGCGGGCCTGTTCGGGATTGTTGCTTTGCTATTGGCTGCTGTGGGAGTGTACGGCGTTACGGCTTACTCGGTGGCGCAGCGCACCAATGAGATCGGCATTCGCATGGCGCTGGGCGCGAATCGCGCCCGCGTGGTCCAATTAGTGCTGCACGGAGCTTTCAAGCGCGTGGTGATCGGATTGATCCTCGGACTGCCACTGGCCATCGGCGCCGGACGCCTGATTGCCGCCCAGCTCTATGGCGTTTCCAGTTGGGATCCCTTCGCGCTGAGCGTGGCTGCGTGCGCGCTCGCAGCCTGCGCATTGGTGGCCACCATCATTCCGGCCACTCACGCCGCGGCGATTTCGCCCATGGATGCCCTGAGGCTAGAATAGAAGCCGTTTCGAGACTTCCAAGTACCCGATCGCGACTGGGATTTTCGAATTCGCGGGAAGCCCGTCCTCCATCGGGGTGGAGCCTCAGCGCCGGCGCCGCTGCTCCCCGGAGGGGAGCCAATTGAGTAGCCGCGGGTGAAACCCCGTAAGCGGTAAAGTAAGAGCCGCCTTCAGTCAATCCGGTGCTTGGGTTGCGTCCCGCGAAGCGGGACACCGTGAGTAGCCGTAGGTGAAACCTACGGAAAATGAAGCGTCCATCAACA
>Ga0209415_10004156_pt1 | contig 26615 bp, 21 predicted proteins | sample PeaSoiSIISIP2007_FD_187696 | JGI IMG/M metagenome (GOLD analysis project Ga0209415, IMG submission 187696) | Peat soil microbial communities from Weissenstadt, Germany - SII-SIP-2007 (SPAdes) (version 2) | ecosystem: Environmental > Terrestrial > Soil > Wetlands > Peat | place: Germany... | reverse complement strand
TACCGGTACGCGGATAGAAGAGACCGCCCGGCTTTCCGAACTAGTGACGCAATCGATTCGCGCCGAAATTCCGCCCTCAGAAATCCTCAGCATCATCGATAACATCGGCCTGCCTTACAGCGGCATCAACCTTTCCTACAGCAACTCCGCTCCCATTGGCCCCGCCGACGACGACATTTTGGTCAGTCTGAATAAGGGACACCGCCCGACGGAACAGTACATCCACGATCTGCGCTTGCGCTTGCCGCGGGAATTTCCGGGAGTGACTTTCTCATTCCTGCCCGCCGACATCGTAAGTCAGATTCTTAATTTCGGACTGCCGGCGCCGATTGACGTCCAGATCGCTGGCTACAACGTTGCCGGCAACCGGGAATTCGCCGGCCGCCTGCTCACCCGTTTGCGGCAAATCCCAGGCATCGTAGACCTTCATATTCAACAGCCCTTTGACCAGCCCTACCTGAACATCGACGTGGATCGCACCAAGGCGCAGCAAGTTGGGTTTACGCAACGCGATGTGGCCAACAATTTGCTGATTTCACTGAGCGGCAGCTTTCAGACCACTCCTGAATTCTGGCTCGATCCCAAAACTGGGGTGAGTTACTCCATCGCCGCGCAAACTCCGCAGTATCGAGTGCAGTCCTTGCAGGACCTGGAGAATGTTCCGGTCACCGGTTCGGGTAACGCGGCGCCGCAGATCTTGGCCAGCCTGGCGTCCATCAATCGCGGCACCGGAACCGCAGTGGTTTCGCATTATGACATTCAGCCCTTGATCGATATTTACGGCTCGGTGCAGGGACGCGATCTGGGTGGCGTGGCCCGGGAAGTGAACCAGATCGTGGACAGCGCCAAAAAGCAAGCGCCGCGCGGAACCCAGGTCAGTATTCGCGGGCAAATTCAAACCATGCGGTCCTCGTACGTCGGACTGCTCGGTGGTCTGGCATTTTCCATCGTGCTGGTGTACCTCCTGATCGTGGTGAATTTTCAGTCGTGGCTGGATCCATTCATCATCATCTCTGCTCTGCCGGCGGCGCTTGCAGGCATTGCCTGGTTCCTGTTTATCACTCGCACCACCGTCAGTGTGCCCGCCCTCATCGGCTCCATCATGTGCATGGGGGTGGCTACCGCCAACAGCATTCTGGTTGTAAGTTTTGCCAAGGAACAGATGCTGGCCGGCCACGACGTGACTCACTCCGCGCTGAACGCCGGATTCACCCGCTTCCGCCCCGTGATCATGACCGCGTTGGCTATGATCATCGGCATGGTGCCGATGGCGCTGGGGCTGGGTGAAGGTGGCGAACAGAATGCCCCATTGGGACGGGCGGTGATCGGGGGGCTGTTGTTCGCGACCGTGGCCACGCTCTTTTTCGTGCCGCTGTTTTTCAGTTTGTTGCACGGCCGCCGCAATCGAACAGAAAAAGCGCAGGCTAAGCACTAAGGTGGTTTCGGTCAGGGGAGTCTTCTAGATGAAAGTGGAACAAGAGAACGATATTGAACAGCCGGTGGCGAGTCAGAGCCGTCCTTCCGGCAGGCCGTCGCGCCATTGGTGGGTCGCGGTACTGGCCTTTGCCGCGGTCGTGGCTCTGGTAGTCTCCGGCATTCTGCCGAGAATCCAGGCGCGGAACACGCTGGCCAAAGAAACCAAAGAGATGGCCATTCCCACCGTTGCGGTGGTCCATCCCCAGCGGTCCGCCCCGTCAAACGAGATCGTTCTGCCGGCTAACGTACAGGCTTACATCGACTCGCCCATCTACGCTCGCACCAATGGGTATCTGAAGCAGTGGTATGCGGACATCGGTGCGCGAGTCGCGGCTGGACAGTTGCTTGCGGAGATCGAAACTCCCGAAGTTGACCAGCAGCTCCGCCAGGCCCGCGCCGATCTGGGCACGGCCGAGGCGAACCTCCACCTGGCTGAGATTACGTCGAACCGCTACGCCGGCCTGCTCAAGACGGATTCCGTGTCCAAACAGGATGCCGATAACGCCGAAGGAGCCTACGCGGCACAGAAAGCCACCGTCCAGGCTATGGAAGCGAACGTGAAACGCCTGGAACAACTGCAATCCTTCGAGAAGATATATGCGCCGTTTGCCGGCGTAATCACGGCGCGCCGCACCGACATTGGCGCGTTGATCGATTCTGGCGGCAGCGGTGGAACCAGGACCGAGCTCTTCCACATTGCGCAGCCTGATCGGTTGCGGGTGTATGTCAATGTGCCAGAAGCGTACTCGCAGGCCGCCAAACCCGGCCTGACTGCCGATTTAGTGCTCTCGGAGTTTCCCGGACGCCGCTTCGAGGGAAAGCTAGTTCGCACCGCCAATGCCATCGATCAGACCACACGCACGCTCCTGGTCGAAATTGCGGTGAATAATCCCACTGGAACATTGCTCAGCGGGGCCTATGCGGAAGTGCACCTCAAATTGCCCGGCGCTACATCCACATTCACGCTTCCGGTTACTACTTTGTTGTTTCGTTCCGAAGGACTGCGCGTGGCAACGGTCATCGACGGTCAACATGCCGAGCTCAAGCCAATCACGGTTGGCCGCGACTACGGCTCTGAGATCGAAGTGGTCGCGGGCTTGACCGGCGACGAAGCCGTGATCGCCAATCCGCCGGACTCCATCGTCTCTGGGGAAGAAGTACGAGTCGCGCAGCCTTCGTCCGGCACACCAGCCTCGGGAGGCGCCAAGCCGTGATGCCGGTTGGACACAGAGTTTGCCGCACTGCGATCCTGCTCGGGATCGCCTTGCTCACCGGCTGCGCCGTCGGGCCCCGCTATGCTCGTCCGGCCGCGCCAACCCCGCCCGACTACAAGGAAACTCCGCCTAATTGGAAGGAAGCCCAGCCTTCCGATCAGGTTCTGCGCGGCAAATGGTGGGAGATTTATCGGGACTGGCAGCTCAATGCATTCGAGGAGAAGATTGCCGTTTCCAACCGGAGCTTGAAAGCGGCCGAAGCCCAGTTCGCACAGGCTCGGGCCACGGTTCGCTACTATCGCGCCGACTTGTTTCCCACGCTGTCGGCAGGAGTCTCCGCCACTCGCGAGCGTTTTTCCAGCAACCGGCCACTGGCTCAGCTTAGCGGCGGGGGTACGTTCAACGATCTCGTCATCCCCGTTGATATGACGTACGAGCCTGACGTCTGGGGCCGGGTGCGGCGTAACGTCGAAGCCTATCGCGCCAGCGCGCAAGCCAGTTTTGCCGATCTCGAGGCGGTAAGCCTCAGCCTGCATGCCGAACTGGCCATGGATTATTTCCAGGCCCGTGAACTGGACGCCGAGGCACAACTGCTCGACTCCACGGTTGAGGGTTACCAACGATCGCTGGAACTAAACCAGAACCGCTACCAGGGCGGTGTGGTTTCGCAAGTGGATGTTGCCCAAGCCCAGACTCTGCTCGAGACCGCCCGCGCCCAGGCCATCGACGTAAAGGCCCAACGGACGCAGTTTGAGCATGCCATCGCGGTGCTGGTGGGAGAACCGGCGCCCAGCTTCACCCTGCCGGTAGCGGCCCTGAATGCGACTCCGCCCGTGATCCCGCCCGGTCTGCCTTCACAGCTTCTGGAACGCCGTCCCGACATTGCTTCCTCGGAGCGCCAGATGGCTATGGCGAATGCCAACATCGGAGTCGCCAAGGCGGCATACTTCCCCCTGTTCAATTTCTCACCCTCCGCCGGGTTTGAGAGTACGACCGTGGCCAACTGGCTCTCCAACCCAAGCACCTTCGTCACGGTGGGAGTTTCCGCGATGGCCACAATCCTCGACGTCGGCCGCCGCCGCGCGGCTCTCGACCAGGCTCGCGCCGCGTATGACCAGACGGTGGCGAGCTATCAGCAGAACGTGCTCGTGGCTTACCAGGAGGTGGAAGACAACCTTGCAGCTCTGCGTCTGCTGGAGCAGGAAGCCAACACCGACGCGGCGGCGGTAGCGGCAGCGGAGCACTCGCTCGATCTTTCCAAGAACCGCTACACCGGCGGGGTGACGACCTATCTCGAAGTGATTACTGCCCAGACCACCGCCCTGGCCGACGAACGCAGCGCGGTCCAGGTCTCCGGCCGGCGCATGATTGACAGCGTTCTGCTGATCAAGGCGCTGGGCGGCGGCTGGGACGCTGCCAGCCTGGCAAAGCTGGACCTGACCTCGCGCAAGCCGTATGCGCCGCCACCGGCGCCCGCGGCTCCAACCGGGCAATAACGAAATCCTGCCCAATCGCGCTTTTACGGGGCGCGGTTTCAAGCCGCGCCGTTGGTCTGATCAAAATTTCGGCTGAGGAACTATTTACCTGGCAAGACTCGGCGCCCTGAGGGTTGTTCGACCCGCCTTTGGTTTAATCCGTGGAGATCCGTGAAAATCCGTGGCCCGGCCTTACTCCGCCCGCCGTTTGCGAAATGCCTCCAGAATCACCGCGCTGCTGATCGCGAAGCTTCCGATTGCGCCCAGAGCCATTAGCTGAGCCATATCTGGACCGAGATGGAGGACATCGGCGAAGAGCGCAGCCAGGGCAAACACGATTCCCAGAATGTTCAGCCATACGGGTGCGCGTACCGGCCGGCTGTGCGCGCGATTGTAGAAGCGCAGCTGCATCAGCACCGCCACCAGGCCGATGGCGGCAACCACGACCACCGCCAAAGGGCTGTGGAAGGCGCTGGGCTTGGGATAGATCACGACCAGCGCCAGCAGCCCGCAGAGCAGGCCAGCGGCGATGACCGTCCAGCGTCGAGACTTCGAGGACGAAGTAGCCGAGATGGCGTCAGGCACGACTGCCCATTGTAGCCAGAGTGCGGCCCAGTTGCGAGTGGCGAGATTACCCCTCACGCCGACAGCCATTCCGCCTGCCGTGGCGCCCCGCGAGTCACGGCATACAGTACCAGTTCCACCCGAGTGGAAACTCCCAGCTTGTCGAAGATGCGGAACAGGTACTTTTTTACCGTGTGTTCGCTCAGGCCGAGCTCACGGGCCACACCACGATTGCTGAGTCCATCCGCCACCAAGGCCACCACTTGCTGCTCCCGCGGGGTGAGCAGGTTCCGTCCCCGGCTGTTTACCACCCGCAAAGAGGGCACCTGCATGACGGCATCAATTAGATATCCCACTTGCTCGTTGCTGGCCCAGATCTGCCCTTGATGGACCGTCTGGATACATTTGCAGAGCAGCCGGAAGGGTGAATCGGCGAAGCTGAACAGCCCCCTCGCGCCCGAGCGGAAAGCGTTGACCACTTCCTCGCGATCAGCAGCTTCCAGCAGCAGAACTTCGACCATATTGGGATGGGCGAGATGCAGGCTCCGCACCAGCGCCATATTCCGTTCGCAGTCCATCACAGCCACGTCAACCGCATTTTCTGCAATCGTAGTGAGCATGGCATCTTTTTCTAGGGCGCACGAAATGGCTCGAAAGTCCCGTCGGCGGAGGGCAGTCACCAGGAGCTGACAATGCAACTGGTTCGAGCCGGCGACGAGGACGCTCACCGCGGTGGACCTAACAGGCGAAGTTGGGCGCATGGTTCCTCAGGGTTAAATTTTGTTGCTGCCGAGCATAGCCACCAGCGCGGACGGATTCTGTGATGTGCCGACATCAAAAGCATAAGAAGTGATGTGGAAAACTTGCCAGCGCTGAGAACTTCTTCGCTGTCCCGTTCTTGCACTCTGACTCAACTGCTTAGATGGCAGCAGAAGCAGGTTTATCCGAATCATCCCCGCGAAGCCCGTAGCGGGAATCGCTTTACAACTCCGAAGTTGCGGCATACCGCCAAAGTAGTATGCCGGGAATGTTTGCAGCGCCGGATTGTCCACTCTGGAGGACTGCACTTCCCATGTCTTGTGCCTCGTAGTGGCGCGGCGTACCGTTCGAATTGCAATGGGACGTTCGCTTAGTCCTCGACAAAATTTGAAGGCGGAAGCAGGCGGCCAGCATGCGATTTCCAGCCCGACCCATCGTTGTCCTGCTTGCCGGTTGCTGGCTGCAAAACGTTTCGGTGGTTGCCACTGCCCACGCTCAACAGCCAGAGACAACTGTTGAGCCAACAGGAGCGGCGACCGCGAAGTCCGGAATAGCGGACGGCGCATTGAGTCCAGCCTTGACGGAGGCGCGCCGTCCGCTCTACCGGTTATGCAAGAGTGACGTCCTCGACATCGGTTTCACCTTCTCTCCCGAATTTAACCAGACCGTTATCGTGCAGCCGGACGGCTACATTCCTCTGAAGGGAGCGCAGCAGATCTACGCCGAAGGCATGACCGCTCCCGATCTGGGCGCGGTGATTCGCGAAGCCTACAGGGGCATGCTGCACGATCCCGAGGTGTCAGTTACGCTCAAGGATTTCGATAAGCCTTTTTTCATCGCAGGGGGGGAAGTTGGCCGTCCCGGCAAATACGAACTGCGCTCCGACACTACGGCTGCCGAAGCCGTGGCCATGGCTGGAGGGTTCGGCCCGCGGGCCAAGCACTCCCAGGTGGTGTTGTTCCGGCGCATCTCGGATGAAGTTGTCGAGTCGCACCTGCTCAACCTCAAATCTATGCTGAACTCACGACAGTTGCGGGAAGATATGCACCTCAGGTCCGGCGATTTGCTATTCGTACCGCAGAACCTGATCTCGAAGATCCGGCAGTTCCTGCCGGCTTCCAACCTCAGCCTGTACTCAACTCCAACACAGTTCTAAAAGGACTGAAGGACCTCGGGCCGCCTCATCGAAGACCGAATCGACAAATCCAGGGCGCAGTTCAAACTCCACATGGCAGAAGAACTCAGATTGGTTCCGAAACCGATACGCACCCCGTCTCCCACGATGCGAGACCTGCTGGCCGTTGTCTTCCGGCAATGGCGGTTGGCGCTGGCTGCGTTCGCGCTGGCGCTGGCTGCCAGCATCGCCTACCGGCTGATCGCGCCTGGCTATGAGTCGGAAATGAGGGTTCTGCTGCGCCGGGGGCGGGTTGATCCCGTGGTGGCGCCGACTCCCAGCCAGGCCGAACTCATACGCCAGGGCGTAACGGAGGAAGAAGTGAACTCCGAAGCGGAATTGCTGCACGATGACGAGATCCTGCGAACCGTGGTCCAGCAAACCGGTCTCGCATCGGAAGGTAGCTCGTGGTTTTGGAGCCTGCTTGGCGACGACGACGCCGGAAAACGCCTGGCGCGCGCCGTACGCCGCGTGGATAGACGGTTGACCGTCGAGCCCGTTCGTAAGACCGCGTTGATCACTGTCAGTTACCAATCTTCCGATCCCGAGCAAACCGCAAAGGTGCTGCGAACGCTGGCCGATGCCTACCTGGAGCGGCATCACCAGGTGCACCGCGCTTCCGGGGAATTCAGTTTTTTTGACCAGCAGGTTACGCAGTCGCGACACACTCTGGAAACGGCCGAGCTGCAACTCGCGGAGTTTGCGCGGGACCAGGGAGTGGTCTCGGCGTCCCAGGAACGCGACCTGACCTTGCAGAAACTCAGCGACGCGGATGCGGACGATCGCCGAACGCAGGTCGCACTGGCGGAAAACTCGGAGCGGATTCGGGCCTTGCAATCGAAGCTGAACTTGTTGCCGGAGCGCACCATGACCCAGATGCGCAACTCCGACAATCCGGAGTTGATGGAGAAAATGAAGGCGCGTTTGCTGGAGCTGGAATTGCAGCGTACGGATCTGCTCATTGCGTTCGAGCCCTCATATCGCCTGGTGAAAGAAGTCGAACAGAAGATTGCGCAAACGAAGGCCTCCATCGCGGGAGAAGACCGGGCCCCGATTCGTGACCAGACCAGCGACCTGGAGCCAAATCATGCCTGGGCGAAGTCCGAACTGGTGAAGGCTGAGGTCGAGGCCAGGGCTTTAGGCGCCCATGCCACCGCCGAAGGCATTTTGTTGGCCCACTACCGGGACACCGCCCAGCAGCTGGGGGACCAGAGCATCGCACAAGATCGTCTATTGCACGATTTGAAGTCCGCCGAGGATCGGTATCTGTTGTATGTGGACAAGCGCGAGGAAGCCAGAATCGGGGATGCGCTCGACCAGGGGGGAATCCTCAACGTCGCCATCGCCGAGCAACCCGTCGTGCCGGAACTGCCCAAGCTTTCAGAATTGAGTTTTGGGCTGATTGGTCTGGCATTGGCAGGAACTGTAAGCGTGAGCCTGGCATTCGTAACCGATTACCTGAGCCCTGCATTCCGTACTCCGGACGAAGTGGTCGCTTTCCTGCGCGCTCCGGTATTGGCATCCCTCCCTCGCAAAAAGGCAGCCGATGCGGAAGACTTCTTGAGAGGCCAAATATGAGCACATTTGTGAAGCTATTGCCCCGTACCACTATGGACGAAGTTGAGCAATCCCCGATCCACGCCGACCCCGAGGTCGAGCAGGCAGTTGCGCCGTCGCTCCATACCACCGGTTGGACGCTCGAATCTTTTGCCGAAGAACAAATCCGTGGTTTGGTGCGTCAGGTGTTCTTGCCGGGCTGGCCCAGGCCTTGTCGCCAAGTGGTGTTCAGCCCCGTGGACCCGGGGTCAGACATCTCTCCGATCTGTATGCAGGTCGGCCAAACCTTGGCGGACGAGGGATCGGGAGAAGCCTGCGTGGTGGAGGCTTGCCCCACCGCCCGCGACGAGGACGGAGCTTCGGAAGACCGGCTCGCCGCGGTGGGCGGTGAAAAACGATTTGGCACCTTGCGCGACTTATCGCAGCAACTCTCCGGCAGCCTGTGGTTTATGCCTCGCAGCGTTTTTCTCGGAGGCAACCAAAACGGCTTTTCCACCGCCTGGCTGCGAGCTCGGCTGGCAGAATTACGCCTGGAATTCGACTATACCGTGCTCCAGGGACCTGCCGCCGGAGCCGGCAGCGAGGCCGCCCTGCTCGGCGCCACCTGTGATGGACTGGTGCTCGTGTTGCAAGCCAACGCCACCCGCCGAGCCACCGCACAGCGAGTGAAGGAGACTTTGCATTCGGCGAATGCGCGGCTGCTGGGCACCGTGCTCAGCGAACGCACCTTCCCCATTCCACGTGCGATCTACAGAAGGCTGTAACAACACTGTGCGATAAAAGCCCGCGTCACCGCAAGGGCAATCAGGGTTGCTGATAGACCCATTACGAGAGACGAACTGGTGAGAATTAAGCCACAAATGATCTGGGACTCAACTAGCAGAGCCGTGCCGCGAATCGTAGTCGCCCCGTGACCGCCGCCTCCCATCTTCTTGTTCCTGAAAATCATCTCTGGTATGCGATTCAAACCCGCTACCGATTTGAGAAGAAGGTGACCACCCAGCTGCAACGTAAGGGGATAGAAACTTTTCTTCCGGTACTGGAGCAAATCCACCATTGGAGCGACCGCGAAAAACGTGTGAATACTCTTTTGTTTTCGGGTTATACCTTTGCTCGTATCAACCCCTCCTCCTGGTCACGAATGGATCTGCTGCGGACCGTTGGAGTAATCGGACTGATTGCGTTCGCGGGGCAGGTCATTCCGATTCCTGCCAAACAGATCGACGATCTGCAAATGCTGTTGTCGCAAAAAGTCCCCTGTGCCTTGCGCGCCTTCCTGAAGATCGGACAGCGAGTGCGAATCCGCGGCGGTTGTCTGGACGGGCTGGAAGGAATCCTGGACGAGCGCGGGGAGAAGAACCTGGTGATTTCCGTCGATTCTATCCAGCGGTCCGTGGCCATGCGAATCGAAGGATACGAACTGGAACTGATCTAGTGCTGCCTTCCTCCATCACCACACCAGACCACGGCGCCCCTGGCATGTTTCCCTCGCGCTTGATCCCGGGGGCGCTGGACTATGCAGACGCGGTTCCACGCAAGAAGGCTGCCTCGGCAACCGTGGATGGAAGCCTCTGGAAATGGCAGCCCCCGCTTCACCCGGCGCCAAAACCCACTTTCTGGGCCACCGGTCTGAGGCCGCGGCGCGTCCGCAACGTACTGATCATCGGCGCCGGGCAGGTCGGGCGGCAGTTGGCCCAGCACCTGCAACGAGACGATTCTGCCCGGTCCCTGGTGCGGGGCTTTCTCGATGACCGCGCGCCCGTGAGCGGTGCTGTGCTGGGGCGAATCGATGATCTCGCCAGCATTGCACGCCGCGAGTTCGTCGACGAGATCATTCTGACCACCGCCATCCACGGTGAGGTCACAAAGAGAATCATTCGAGAGGCCCGAGCCAATCAGATCGACGTGAAGCTGGTCCCGGACTTCTTCGGTTGTGATCCCACGCCGGTCGTTCTCCGGAAATATGGCAACGTGCCCGTCCTCACCCTGTCCGAGGAGCGAATCCCCAACTTCCGCTTGCTCGTCAAACGCGGTATCGACATTGTGCTGTCCGCCATTGCGTTACTTCTGGCCCTGCCACTGCTGGCAGTCATTGGATGCGTGACCAAGCTCGATTCGCCCGGGCCTGTGTTTTATCGAGCGGCTCGGCTGGGTCTGAAGGGCCGGCGTTTTCTGTGTTTCAAGTTTCGCACCATGATTCCGAACGCAGATGCGCTTAAACAGAAGTTGCGCGCCCGCAACCAGCGCAACGGCGCGTTTTTCAAAATGGTGGACGATCCGCGGGTGACGCGGGTTGGTCGCGTTCTCCGCCGCTATAGCCTCGATGAGTTGCCCCAACTCTGGAACGTGCTGCGAGGCGAGATGAGCCTGGTGGGGCCGCGTCCCCACCCCATCGATGATTTCGAACGTTACGATCTGGAAGACCTACAGCGGCTGGAAGTACTGCCCGGTCTCACCGGGCTTTGGCAGGTCACCGCCCGCCGCGATCCCTCGTTCGCACGCAACATGGCGCTGGACCGCGAATATATAGGGCGTTGGACTCTGGGCCTGGATTTCCGCATTCTCTTCAAAACTGTCGCCGTGGTCTTGCGGGGAGAGGGAGCCTAGCTTGGGAGCTTTCGAGCAGACTGCGCCTCGCGGTTGGAGAGAACGAGCATGGATAGAGGAGGTTGCGGGATGGACGGTCTCCACTTGCTTCCGGCCATTGCACGCGCTGATGGCCGCGCCAGCACTGCTCTTCCTCTTCACTATGGCGGTAATGCTCTTCCGCCCCGCCGACTACCGCTTCCACTCGTACGACCGCTTCGCGTTTATTTTCCTCATTCTTGTGGTGTTGCTGCGCTCGTGGACCATGCGAATCCCCGTGCGCATCGCCGGGCCGGCGATTTTGCCCATGTTCGGGCTTCTGATTTTGGCGCTGTACGATGCCCTCTCTCAGCCCTACGACCCCGAGACTTGGGGCGTGCTTGCCGCCAAATGGCTGGTTCCTCTTGGGCTCTATGTCTTGGCTGCGCACATCTTCGAGGATGCCCGCTCCCGGCGTCAGTTCGAAGTCTTCGCGCTATTAGTGCTCACCTACTTGTGCGTGATCGCAATCCTGTTCATGGTCGGGGCTACAGACTTCATCTTCCCGCGCTACATTTTGGATGAAAGTCTCGGAATTCACGTCGACCGCGCCCGTGGCCCCTTTCTGCAAGCCGTTGCCAACGGGCTCGCCTTGAGCATGCTGGGTCTGCTGGCAATGGATTCCTTTCGCCGTCACCGCTTGCCCAAGCTGCCCGCGATTCTTCTGCTTATTGCTTTACCGCTGGCGATCGTGGCCACCAAAACCCGCGCAGTCTGGCTATCATTTGCCGGGTCCATTTTGTGGCTGATGTTCTTTTCCCCCAGCCGTTGTTTGCGCAGAACCTGTTTGTGCCTGGTGCTGGGAGGCGGTTTAGGGCTGATTGCTCTCCTCAGCTTCGGCGATTCCCACATGCCTCTGAGAGACCGTCTGGAGGAAAGCGGCCCGGTCACATTCCGCATGGCGGTTTACCAGGCGGGATGGGAGATGTTCCTGAAGAAACCGGTCTCCGGATGGGGCAGCCTCGCGATGCAGACCGAACTATCAAGCCGGATCACTGATTTCCATCAAGAGCAGTTCTTCTTTCACAATACCTATCTCGAGGTGCTTGTCCAATACGGAGTCATCGGATTGGGGCTTTATGGATGGGTGATTGTCGATCTGTTTCGACTGGGCCGGAAACGGCCGGGCACACATTCCCCAGTGGGCAATTTCCCGGATGCGCAATTCCGGTCCTTATGGCCGCTGATTGTTGTGGTGTTTCTGGTCAACGGTTGTTTCGTGGTGATGAACTACCAATTCGTCAACGGCCTATTGTTTACGCTGGCGGGCATGCTGGCAGCGCAGAATCGCCGCGACCGGGAAGAAATGAATGCGTTCTCAAGCTGAGGCCGCCGCTCTGCCCTCACTTACGCTCGCCTCGGCTGACGTGAGTGTGTCCGCCCCATTTTGCGGCGAAACCGCGCGCGGCGCCATTTATCTTGCAGCGCGCTATGGACTGGGTGTGATCGTGGGCGTGGGAAACATGCTGGTGATGACCTGGTGGATCGGCCCCCATGCTTACGGCTTGTTCGTAACCGCAGTTGGAATCGTCGCCTTTCTGGCAATTCTTGCGCGGGGTGGGATCGACACCTACCTGGTCCGCAGCGAGGCTCCTGATTCCCGCCTGTATGGCACTGCTACCACCCTCATTCTGGCCGCCTCCATCGGGCTTGGACTGGCCGCAGCGTCGGCCACACCGTTACTCATTCACTGGTATGGAAGCAGAGAGTTCGTTCCCCCCTACCTTGCGCTGCTGATGGCGATTCCAGTGTCCGCTCTGACTGGTATTCCCATGGCTAAGCTGGAGCGCGGCCTGGAGTTCCGCCGGATTGCGGGCATTGAACTCGCGGGCCAGTCGCTGGGGCTGGTTGTCGCGGCCTCGCTCGCCTGGCTGCACGCCGGGGTGTGGGCCCCGGTGATGGGCCAGATCGCGTGGCAGGTCTTCACCTTGATTGCCGCCGGCGTCTGCGCCGCTATTCCTTTTCGGGTGTGCCTCGAAATGAAGCATGCGCGGCCCATGCTGTCTTACGGCGTCGGCCTGACCGCCTCGCTGCGAACCTGGCAATTGCGGACTCTGGTGAACCCCCTGATCGTCGGCCGATTCGTGGGCGCTGAAGGAGTTGCCTATGTCGCCCTCGCCATTCGTCTGGCGGAAGCGCTGGGCAGCTTCCGCCTCGCAGCCGGCCGCATGGCGATTGCAGCCTTGGCCCGCTTGCAGCATCGCCGCGAAGAGTTCCGCAGGGCGCTCGAGCAAGCGCTGTATCTCCAGGTGGTCACCCTGGGGCCTCTGCTGTGCGCATTTGCCCTGATGGGGCCGTATTTCGTGCAGCATGTCATCGGCGTGCGCTGGATGCCCAGCTTGCGGATTTTCCCTTTTGCCGCCGCCGGAGTCCTGGTGAACTCGGTCTATAACTTGCAAGCCTCCGCGTTATTCGTGGTGGGAAAACAATGGCTGGTGATGCGATCTTACGTGGTCCATGTGCTTCTGCTGGTGGTAACCACGTGCATTTTGCTGCCCCGTTTGGGCCTGATCGGTTATGGCTGGGCAGAATTGGTCGCCTGCGGCGCCTACTGCCTGATTCATTCCGGCTTGGCCACAACGGTGCCCATCTCCTACCAAAGGCTCCGGCCCTGGGTTGCAGGTTTCGTTGCTGGTTTGTTCCTGGTTCCTGTCGGCTACGCACTGCTTCGCCTGAACTGACTTTCTCGGAACATTCCGCAATGCCTACCATCGCTTATCTTTCCAATCTTTTTCCTTCGCCGGTTGAGCCCTACGTCATCGATGAAATTCGTGAACTCCGCCGCCGCGGCGTAAACGTGGTCCCGTGCAGCGCGCGGACGGTGAAGCCTCGATTGGACCGGCATCTACATGCGCTTGCCGCTGAAACCCTCTACCTGCAACCACTCCGGATCACGGTCTTGTTGCACGCTGTTTGGGTCTCCGCTGCGAAGCTGGCTATCTTGAGTGATTTTCTCCGTCATGCCCTTTTTCAGAGACGCGAGGCGCCTGCGCGGCGGCTGCGTGCGTTGCTCCATACTTTCCTGGGCGTCTACTACGCCGCCCTGCTTCACTCCCGCCACGTGGATCACATCCATGTGCATCACGGATACTTCGGCTCATGGATTGCCATGGTCGCCGCGCGCCTGCTGGGCATCGGCTTCAGCATGACGCTGCACGGATCCGACCTCCTGCTTGATCCTGCATTTCTCGACCTCAAACTGAAGCAATGCAGTTTCTGCGTGACTATTTCCGAGTTCAATCGCAGGCGCATTTTGATGGACTATCCCGGTGCCGTACCCGAGAAGATTCTGGTGCGGCGCCTGGGAGTAGATGACCCCGAAAGCAAACGCCCCAGCCACCAGCGGCATTCAACCTTTTCCATCTTGGGCGTCGGCAGGTTGCACCCCGTCAAGAACCACTCATTCCTGATCCAAGCCTGCTGGCTTCTGAAGCGCCGGGGCCTGCGATTCGTGTGCCGGATCGCGGGAGACGGTCCCGAGCGCCAGTGGTTGGAGGGAATGATTCGCGACTTCGACCTCCAAGCCGAGGTTCGGCTGTTGGGACAATTGTCACGCCATCAGTTGGACGAGCAATACGATCGAGCCGATCTGGTTGTCCTCACCAGCCGCAGCGAAGGCATTCCGCTTGTCCTCATGGACGCGATGGTGCGCCGCAAGCCCGTGCTGGCTCCGGCAATCACCGGTATTCCAGAATTGGTGGCCGACGGCAAAACTGGCTTTCTCTATCAGCCCGGATCACTCGACGATTTCATGGCCCGGATCGCGTTTGTCATGAACACACAATCCGCCCTCGGCCCTTTACTGCAAGCTGCGCGAGGACATGTGCTTAAGCACTTCAACCGGGAAGCGAATCTGGCCGCAGTCTGCGATCTCTTCCATCCATACCTCAAATCTCAACCTACTCAGGTTCCTGACATTTCTTCAGAAATTGCGAGCGCCACTTATGAGAATCCTCTTTTGCAATAAGTACAATTTCCCATTCAGCGGTACCGAAGTCTACCTCTTCGAGCTTATGGAACTGCTGCGGTCGCAGGGACATGAAGTCGCCCTGTTTTCCATGGCCGATTCGCGGGGTGAACCCACCGCCTATGACCAATACTTGGTCCCGCACGTCGATTTCAAAGACGCCACCACGGGATGGCTGGCCCGCGCCAAGCTTGGAGCCCACGCCGTCTATTCCACGGACGCCCGCGATCGCTTGCAGAAAATGGTGAAGGCCTTTCAGCCCGATCTTGCGCATGTCCGCAACATCTACCACCACCTCTCACCCTCGATTCTCTGGGAGTTGAAGGCGCAGAGGATCCCGACCATCTATCACCTGAATGACTTCAAGCTCATCTGCCCGGTCTACAACATGGTCACCAACGGCCACGCTTGTGAGCAGTCCTGTACCGGGCAGTACTGGAAGATGCTCAGCAAGGGATGTTACGAGGGGCCAGTTTCTTCAGCGGCGTTGTTGATGACGGAAGCGTATGTTCATCATTGGATCGGGACTTATGGCAAATGCATAGACCACTTCGTAACTCCAAGCCTTTTCGCAAAAAACCAGCTGACGAAGAACGGATTCAACGCCGGGAAAATCACCGTGCTCCCGCATTTTCAAAATCTGCTGGAAGCCGCGCCGCCTGCCTCCACCGACGCACCGATCCTCTACTTTGGCCGTTTGTCGCCCGAAAAAGGAGTGGATCACCTGCTCCGTGCCATGAAGACCTTGCCCCAGATCCGGTTGCAAGTCGCCGGCGACGGCCCCCAACGAGCGGACCTCGAGGCCTTGACCCGCACCTTGAATTTGGACAACGTCGAATTCACCGGCCACTTGACCGGCAAGGACTTAGAACACAGAATTGCAGCCGCGCGCTTCACAATTTTGCCCTCCCTGGCTTATGAAACCCTGGGCAAGAGCATTCTCGAGTCTTATGCGTGGCAGCGTCCTGTGGTGGCCTCTGATCTGGGATCGCGCCGCGAACTGGTGCGCCAGGGCGAGACCGGACTGCTTTACCCTCCCGGCGATGTTGAGCAACTGAGCGGAGCCATTTCCTATCTAGCGCAGCGGCCGCAACAAGCCCAAGAGATGGGAGCTGCCGGCCGGCAACTGGTAGCCACACACCACTCCCCCGCGGCTCACTATCAGGAATTGATGCAGCTCTACGAGCAAGTGTGTTCGGCAGCCCACAAACCTGGGTCAATCCGTGGGGTTGCGTCGGCCAGGAATCGACTGCGCGTGGCCTTCATCGGAGGGCGAGGCGTGATTGCAAAGTACAGCGGCATTGAGGCCTATTACGAAGAGGTCGGAAAACGCCTGGTCGAACTCGGATACGACGTCACGGTCTATTGCCGCACCTACTTTACTCCCGCTCGCAAGACGCACAACGGCATGCGGCTGGTGCGCTTGCCCACCATCCGCTCCAAGCACTTGGAAACCGTGGTTCACACCCTCCTGAGCAGCATCCATGCGGCTTTCAGTAGCTGCAATATCGTGCACTATCACGCCCTGGGCCCAGCATTGTTCTCGTTCTTGCCCCAGCTCTTCGGAAAAAAGACCGCGGTCACGGTGCAGGGACTGGACTGGCGCAGAAAAAAATGGGGGCGCCTCGCCTCCCGCGTTCTTCGTCTCGGGGAACTGGCCTCCGCGCGCGTCCCCGACGCCACCATGGTGGTGTCGCGCACCTTGCAGGAATACTACCGGCTTAACTATGGGATCGAAACCGCCTACGTACCGAACGGTGCTACGCTCCGCCAGCGCATCGACTCGATATACCTCAAGCAATGGGGCCTGGAGCCGGACAACTACATTTTATTTGCCGGCAGGCTATCTCCCGAGAAAAACTGCCATCTGCTAATTGAAGCCTACAAGAAGCTCACAACCCCGGCGAAACTGGTGTTCGCCGGCGGCTCAAGCCACACCGACGCCTACGCCGAAAGTCTGCGTCGCCAAGCCAACAACCACATCGTCTTCACCGACTGGGTCGCAGGTGACGCATTCACTGAACTGCTCACCCATGCCGCTCTATTCGTCTTGCCCTCCGACCTTGAAGGACTCTCGCTGGCCCTGCTGGATGCGATGGGAGCCGGTACTTGCGTGCTCACCAGCGATGTCCCCGAAAACCGCGAAGTCGTCGAAGGTGCAGGCTTCACTTTTCGCGCCGGCGATGTCGACGACCTCAGGCGCATGCTGGATCTCCTGCTCTCGCATCAGGCAATGCGAGCCGCCGCCGCCCACCTTGCCCAGGATTGGGTGCGAGACCAATATCAGTGGCCGCGCATTGCGAAAGAGATCGCCGCGGTCTATGAGCAGTTAGCCGGCCGGGATGTCGTTCCTCAGGATCGTCCCGCCCCCCGGCGGTTCGCGGAACCGTCCGCCCCACCCTCGAAACGGGCTGCGTAAGACAACCCAGCGGGAATAGCCTGCGATCGGCTGCCGCAGTTCTCCGTGTCCGGCGTCTCCGTGGTGAAGAGGAGTTTCTTCGGCGCCACCCCACTCTTGCCCTCTTGCCAAAACAGACTTCTTATCGGATAATAATATCTATCACCTAGGATGCATTCGTTAACTGACTTTCGAGCCTTGTGTCACCGGCATCGCCTCGCCGCCACTCATCAGCGGCAGGTGATTTATGAGGCTGCCACCTCCATGATTGGACATCCCAGTCCGGAAGCGATCTACGACAAGGTCAGAAAGAAAGTTCCTTCCATCTCGCTGGCTACGGTGTACAAGAATATCCGGACATTTCTCGATAGTGGCCTGTTGCAGGAAGTCAGTTTGCATCATGGCTCGTTGCGCGTGGAGTCGAACCATGCGCCTCATCACCATCTGGTCTGCGTCCGTTGCCGGTCGATTATGGATTTTGATGAAGCCGGATTGGGGCGTCTGCAATTGCGGAAACTTCCCCGAGGCTTCCAGGTGAAAAGAATTGCCGTAGATATTTTAGGAATTTGCCGCTCGTGCTCTTCCAAGGGTACGCGCGGAGGTACGCGCAAGGCTTAGCAACAGCAGCACTCAAACTTCATTTCTTTAGGAGAGAAACATGTTAGGCATCGGAGAAAAATTTCCTGCATTCTCAGTGACCGCAACCGTTGGCGTCGAGAAGGACCCCAAAACGGCCTTCAGGACCATCACCGACCTGGACTATCCGGGAAAGTGGAAAGTGTATTTCTTCTGGCCCAAGGACTTCACCTTCGTTTGCCCCACCGAAATCACCGGGTTCGCCAAGTTGAATAAGCAGTTTCAGGATCGGGACACCCAGATTCTCGGTGGCAGCATTGATTCCGAGTGGGTACATCACGCCTGGCGGAACAATCACGCGGATCTAAAGAACTTGCCTTTTCCCATGCTGTCCGACATCAAGCGTGATCTTTGCGAACAGTTGGGCATTCTTGATCCCCAGGGCGGGGTAGCGCAGCGGGCCACCTTTATCGTCGATCCCGACAGCGTGATTCAGTTTGTTTATGTGACCTCTGGCGCCGTGGGCCGCAATCCTGACGAAGTCTTGCGCGTGCTGGACGCCCTGCAATCCGACGAACTCTGCCCCTGCAACTGGCACAAAGGCGAAGAGACACTGAAGATTGCCTGAACCATCGAGAACTTGGTGACCTATGAACCTGAATGAACTAATGGAAGCAGTCCCCGCCTACGCGCGGGACTTGAAGCTGAACTTTTCAACCCTCACCCAGCAAACCGAGCTTACCCCGCAGCAGATCTGGGGCACGGTGGTGGCCAGCGCAGTGGCTTCGAGGAGCGACGAACTCACGCAGGCGGTGTTCGCGGAGGCCGCCAATCACCTGTCGCCGCAGGCGCTGGACGCCGCGAAGGGGGCCGCTGCCATCATGGGCATGAACAATATCTACTACCGGTTCCTGCACCTGGCCTCCAATCCCAACTATCGCAATCTGCCCGCCCGCCTGCGCATGAACATCATTCGATCTCACGGCATCGAGCCGGTTGATTTCGAAATGTGGTGCGCGGCCGTCTCGGCGGTCAACGGCTGCGGAGCATGTGTAGACGCACATGAAAAAGTAATGCGGGAAAAGGGACTCGGCGAGGAGGCAGTACTGGCGGCGATTCGTCTGGCTGCGGTTGTGCATGGCCTGGCGCTGGTATTCGACGCTGAAAGAGTGACTGCGAGGCAGGCCGTCAGCGCCTGACTTTTTACCAGGCCTCCTACGCTCGGGGCGGCCAACCCTCTTGTGCTATGTTGATGGTCTCTACCATTTCCACAAGAGAACCTGAGCATGCGAGTCACTATCTTTGGCGCCACCGGACTGCTTGGCAAGGCGCTGGTACGCGAATGGAAATCGGATGAAGTCACCGGCCTCGGCTCGAAAGACGCCGACATTCGCGACCCCCAGCAAGTTCTTGCCGCGGTCGGCCGCACCCAGCCCGAGTGGATTGTCCTGGCAGCGGCCTACACCGACGTAGATGGCTGCGAGAGCAATCGTGAGCTGGCGTTCGCGGTGAATTGCGCGGGCGCGGTCAACGTCGCGCAAGCTGCCAAAGCTTGCGGCTCCCACCTGTTATTTCTCAGCACCGACTACGTCTTTGACGGTTTGAGCGCCACTCCCTACGAAACCGACCACCCCCGCGCGCCGCAGTGTGTTTATGGAAAATCAAAAGCCGATGCGGAAGAACAGCTCCTCCAGATTTTGCCAAACTGCTGCATCGTCCGGACCTCATGGGTGTTTGGCATCGGTGGCAAGTGTTTCCCTGGCACCATCCTCAGAATTGCGGCCACCAAGCCGGAGATTGACGTGGTGGATGATCAGCGCGGCCGTCCCACTTACACCCCGGACCTGGCCCGCGCCATCATCCAGCTTTGTCAGCAGCAGGCCGCCGGCATTGTGCACCTGACCAACGCCGGCGATTGCACCTGGTTTGAGTTTGCGCGCGAGATCGTTAGCGACGCGGGGTTGCATACCGTAGTGCGGCCAACCACCAGTGAAAAATTCGTTCGCCCGGCCAAACGTCCCAAGTATTCTGTGCTGTCCGCCAAGAGCCGGCGAAAATACGGCATCGACATGCCGCACTGGCGGGACGCCTTGCGGGCGTACTTACGGGAAAAGCAGACCCCGTGATCTGGCCGGTCCGCATTATTTCACCGAAGTGTGAATGGCTGTCCTCTTCCAACTCAGGCCTCAGGCTTCCGGCTCATCTTCGCGGCGCTGTTTTTGGATGTCTATCCCCAGCTGTTCGGCCTTCTTGTAGAGATGGCTGCGCTCCAGGCCGAGGGCCTTCGCAGCTCTAGTGATCTGATAACCGGAATGCTTCAACTCGGCGAGGATGGTCTCGCGTTCGAATCCCTGCACTCGTTCCGCCAGCGGCCCGGAGCCGATGCCCGGCGGGAGCGCAACGCCTCCCGTAGCGGGCAACACCAAGCCAACCGTTTCTGCGGTGACCCCATCATCGGTCGCCAGCAGCATCAAACGTTCCACCACATTTCGCAATTCGCGGACGTTGCCCGGCCAGGAATGCCGCGAAATCTTCTCAATCGCCTCCGGAGCAAACGCAATCGGCTTCCAACTATTCTGCGCACAAACCTGCGCGGCAAAATGGGCCACCAACACCGGGATGTCCTCCCGCCGCTCGCGCAGCGGAGGCAAAAGCAACGGAAATACAAACACCCGATGAAACAGATCCTGGCGAAATTTCCCCTCGCGTACCAACGCTTCCAGGTTGCGATGGGTCGCCACCAGCACGCGCACGTCCACCGCAATCGGTTTGTCTCCGCCCACCCGCTCGATTTCACCCTCTTCCAGCACCCGCAGCAACTTGGCCTGCATGGCGAGCGGCATGTCGCCGATCTCGTCAAGAAATATCGTTCCGCGCTCTGCCTGCTCGAATTTTCCAATATGACGTCCGGCAGCCCCGGTGAACGAGCCTTTCTCGTGACCAAAAAGTTCGGACTCAATCAACTCCGCCGGCACCGCCGCGCAGTTCAGAGTTATGAATGGCCCCTTGGCCCGCGGGCTGTGCTCGTGCAGAGTACGAGCCACCAGCTCCTTCCCCGTGCCCGTTTCTCCCAGGATGCACACCCGAGTTTCGCTCGCGGCAACTCGTTCCACTTGCGCCATGAGCTTGCGCATGACCTCGCCCGACCAAACCATCTCATGCTTCCCCAGGCGCTGCCGAAGCTGCCGGTTCTCCGCTTCCAGTTGCTTTACCTTGAGGACGTTCTCCACCGTCAGCAATAGCCGGTCGGTAGAGACAGGTTTTTCTAGGAAATCCATGGCTCCCAGACGCGTGGCCCGCACCGCCATTTCGATGTGGGCTTGCCCCGACATCATGACCACTGGAGTGTCGATCCCCTGAGCGCGCAGATTTTCTAAAAAGGAAAGCCCATCTTTGCCGGGCATCACCACATCGCAGAAGATCAAATCAAAGGCTTGCGACTTCGCAAGTTCCAGAGCTTTGGCAGCATTGTCACACACCGCAGCTTCGTGCCCGGCCAGCCGGAACGCGCGCGACAACGATGCCAAAGTATTGGCCTCATCATCCACAATCAATAGATTGGCTTGCTGCGGCACTGATCGCTCCTCAACTCGTGGCGGCAGCAACTTGCCCCGCCTGCAATTTGTCGGTGTTGATTGGTAACTCGATCACAAACGTTGTTCCGCGGCCGCTTTCGCTGCGCACGCTGACCCTGCCTCCGTGATCGCTGATCACCGATTGCACAATGGCCAGGCCCAGCCCGGTGCCATGCGCCTTGCTGGTGTAGTACGGCGTGAACAAGCGCTCACACTCTTCGGGGGTAAGTCCGGTTCCAGTGTCCGCCACCTCGAGCACGGCCCACTCACCCGCCCGCCGCGTGCGCAAGGTCAGTGTGCCGCCTTGCGCCATGGCATCCATCGCATTCAGAACCAGATTTGAAAGCGCCCGGTGCAATAGCTCAGGATCAGCCGCAATCGTCGGCATGACTTCGGCAAGTTCCAGTTTACATTCAATCGGAGCACGTTCCGGCGTGCTAAGCTGGGCCTGAAACAGTCGCATGACACCATCTACCACATCGTTCACCTGGACGCGCTGAAGCTGTGGTTGCGGCATTCTGGAAAATTCGCTGAACCGCGAAATGATGGTCTTGAGATTTGCAATCTCTGCCAGCAGTGTGGCGGAACTCTCCTTGAAGATCTCCTCAAATTGCTCCGGACTCTGCTGGCGCGCCCGCAGCAGATTCTCGACGGTGAGTTGCAACGGGAAAAGAGGATTTTTCAACTCGTGCGCCAGGCGTCGAGCCAGCTCCCGCCATGCGGCCACGCGTTCCGACTGCACCAGTTGTTCCTTCTGCTGCAAAAGTTCGCTGGTCATGCGGTTGAAAGACCCGGCCAGTTCCCCCAGTTCGTCCGCGGAAGTAATTGTGACTTGGGTATGCCAGTCGCCGGCTGCAACTTGCCGCGCGGCCTGGGCAAGCTGTTCCACCGGGCGCGTCACTCGCGCTGCCGCCCAACCACTCAGCAGAACCGCCAGCACCATGCCAACTGCTCCGCCCAGCAATGCAGCCGTGCGGATTTGCCGGCGAATCTCGGCATAGGGCCGCCGCGAATCTGCCACCAGAAGGACGCCCAAAAGCTCGTGATCCAAACCAGTCAGCGGAATTGCATCGACGGTTTCATCGTCGGCAGCATTCGGAGACCAATGGATGAGTGCAGTAACTTCGCGGGATTGCCGTTGCACTTGCTGGATGAGCGAGACCACCGGATCGGCCGTTCCCACCGCACCCGAGCTGTTGATGAGAAGTTTGGGAGAGAATCCGTTCTCCAGGTTCTGGTAGAGCATCGTCCGCATGCCCGGCGGGGGTTCGAGTCGGGCCAGGAAGTTCCGATCCAGCCGTCGTCCCCCGATTACGTAAAGCGGTTTGTCCCCGACCCTCACTTCTCGTATCGCGAACACTCCAAGGGCTGCACCATCAGGCAGTTCTTCACGTTTGAGAAACGCTTCTCTTGGGACTGATCTGGTGGACTGAGCATCCTTGTAGCCGAATTTAGCGGGCCACTGCGCGGAAGAAAGAATCGTGCCTTGGCCGTCGACGAACTCCAGGAAATCCAGTTGCTGACTTTCAGCGATCGTCTTGACCTCGTTAAGATAAGCACCGTAGTCCGGAGATCCGTGGCTTAAGGCCAAAGCCAGGCGGGTGGCAGCCTCTCCGGAGGCGATCGTTTCAACACGATGTACAACATCCTCCCCCTGGCGGGCGAAGTCGCGGCGAAATTGCTCGATCAAGGCACTGGCACGTTGTTGGTTGGTCTCTTCGAAGCTATGCCGGACCAGGGACGAAATGATCCACGCCACCGCCGCCACTGACAGGAACGCTGTCAACGCCAGCGTCACCAGAAGTTTGTGCCTAAGATTCATGGCCGCTCCGCGGCCAGCCAAACATCCGGCAACCGCCAGAGACCGCCGCGCGTCCTGCCCCAATTCCTCACCGTCTTAGACACCGCGCAAGCCGCGCGCAGATGCAGCAGCGGAATCACGCGCTGTGATTTCAACAATGCGTTCTCAGCCATGTACAAATCGTCTAACGAGCTGCCATTGATCCTTGGCTGGGCAACACCGAGCGCGGCAGCCAGTGCGGTGAATGCAACCTGCGGGTCGAGCGAAGCCAGAGGAACGCGAACCAGCTTTATGTCCGAAGCTCCGGTCGCAAGCTGGAGCCGCAGTCCGGCGTCGCGCGCATTCAGCACGATCCGTTCCGCCAGCACTCGCTCGATGGGATCATTAGCATCGAATCCGAGGTTCCAAACACTGGTTTCCGGCACCTCGGCACGCTCCTGCTGCGCGCGGGTCAGGTTGACCTCAACCGGAAACAGAAACCCATAGCCTGTCATCCAGTTCGGCAGCAGACCGCCAGAGGGCTCACCGCCATTTTGCAGCACCACTGAATTGAGCAGTCGGCGGTCAATGCTCAGCGCAAGCGCCTCACGCTGTTTTGAATCTGCCGCCGACTGAGGCTCGCGCTCAAAAACTAGCGCCAACAGCTCATCCGGAGCCGAGGTCTCAATGCGGCGGCCTTCGGTAGCTGCCCGGCGCGCCTGCTCGGAAGCAACTTCGACCACTTGCGCCTTGCCCAAGTCGAAAGCGACCATTTGCTCATGAAAGTTCTTGCCCATCTCAACTTCGATTGAATCCAAAAAAGTCCGTCCACCCCAGTAGTCATTGCGGGCGGTCACCACCAGCTTCTTCCCAGCATCCCACTGCGTGACCACGAACGGCCCCGTGCCCAGGACTTTGCCACTTTCGCGTTTCACAATGCTGTTGCGAGGCAGCGCCAGCTCAGCCGGAAGATCAGGCGCCGGCGAATCGCGCTCAATGATCACGGCGTCACCGGTTGAGAACACTCTCCATGTCGGATTCATCGCTCGCAACGATGCCGCGACGATGTCAGGGGTCAACGGCATGCCGTCCGAAAACGTTACTCCGCGTCGCAAAGCGACTTGCCAGCGCTGGTTGCCAGACTCGGCCTGCCAGGCGGTAGCCAGAGCAGGCTGTGACTGGCCTTGATCGTCCAGTGCAACTAACGTGTCGAACAGAAGTCCGAAGAGGGCGGCCGATCCGGCCCACTCCGCCTGATTGGGATCAAGAGAAGCCGGAGCAGCGTGCAAGCATACGTGCAGCGTCCCGCCGTAATGCGGACGCGTCGCCGCCCCAGCCTCCACGGCCAGGAGCAGACTAGCGGCTGCAAGTAATAGAAAGCCTGTACGCTTCATATCGGCTCGTCTCTGAATTTTGTGCGACGGCAATCGCGCTGGCACGGTCGGAATCCGTCCACAGCGCCGTAATGCGGCCGCCGAATTCCACCGGCGCGCTCACTGCCACCGGCTCACGGTCTGCGATCTCGAAAGCCTGTACGGTGTCACCCGCGCCCTCGTCCCGCGCTGTCGCCAGCACCTGCCAGCCTGGCCCACAGCCGCTTCGCACACCTGCGATGTCGCTACCCCAACTCCACTTTGTCGCCGTCTGATCCGTCATGCCATCCCACAAGTGAACTTGCCCATCGGTCGTGCTGAATATCCACAATGTGTATTGATCTCTGGGCAAAGCTGCCACGGAGTAGAACGGCGCGGTTGCGGTTTGTTTCCGGACGCCGGGCGAAAGCACCCCGGTGAAAAAGTTTCTCGTCGGAGTGAAGAACGCGCTCAGCGCCAGCGGGTCGGTTCCGAGCGGCCAGGGGTCGTCGCTCTCGCGACAGTTGAGCGCCAGCGGAGCAACCGTCGTACTCTGGCACGACACGCCCGGCAAGTAAGCGTCAACGAGATGATCTTTTCTTAAAACCAATCGTCCCCTAAGATCACGCGGCCATGGCCGCGCATGGGTGATGGCAAGCGTCTGCTGCGCCTGCCAATGGCCGTTCTGCACTGCGTAGAGCACAATGCTCTCCGGCTCCAGAACGATCATGATCTGGGGAGTGCCGGTTGGCAGGGCCACATCCAAAATACGGTGTTCGTCTGTCCACAGCAGAGCCTTATGAACGGTCAACGGCACGGCCGGGCGCTCTCCCGCGGCAGGTTCGGTGCGCGGCGCGGTCACCATCACTACCGAGGACTCGTTGTTGCCGAGGCGGATCTCGGTAACCCAAACATAGTTCTGCGCATTCTCTGATAAAGACACCTGTACCGTCGCTGCGGCCTGATCTGCGGCGACGGAGTGCACTCCCAGCGCCGCCAACTCCGTCCACAATCCCCGGCGAATCTCGTCAACATCCGCCGAACTCAATGACGACCGGTTCGTGACCTCCAAAAAGACCGCGCCCGGACCAGTGCCCGCCGCAATCTTCCGAGCCAACTGCGCTTCGAGGCCGTGCCAGTCTGTGGCAGAAACTACCGTGGCGGGGACGATCAACAGCAAGCAGCACAGAGCCCGAAAACAATATGCGCGCGGCAGGGGCATCTCCCGAATGCGCGCATTATAAACCGGCTTGGGATGCTGGCCTCGCATGGGTCCCGGTACTGATTAGAGTCGTGCGCACCCTCATTTCGGCTGATCTTCTACGGGTTCGGCCTCAGCCGCATGATTGCTTACATTCATGCTGCGCAGCACGTCATTGGCGAAGAAGAATTTTCCATCCGCCGGGACCATCATAATCTGCAACTTGTCCGACAACCGCTCCGCCACGATCTTATTGATCAGCAGCGGATTCTGCTTCAGGATGGCGCCTTCCTTCTGCATGCGTTCGGCATCCGCCACTGCCGTAACCCGGATCCTGTCTGCTTCCGCCTCCGCCAGCAGCTTGCGCCGCTCCATTTCCGCTTTGCTGTCGATCACCTTGGCCTCGGCCTGCGCCTCCGCGTTCTTGACCGTCGTTTCCTTGCGTGCCTCAGCTTCGAGCTTCGATTGCTCGATCTGTTTCTGCTTCAAGGGCAGCGTGTACTGCATGGCATCGGATTCCGCTTTTGCCTGAAGCACACGCACCTGCGCTTCTCCCTCAGCCTGCTTCACCTGCCGGGCTTTGGTGGCCTCGGCTTGCAATTCAGCGATGCGCACCTGCTTTTCCTGTAGCTCGGTCTCCACCCCCATACGGTCATTTTCCTGCTCCTTGAGCAGCAGGCTCTCCAGTCCCTGGGAATATTGGGGCGGCAGCTGGATGTCGCGCAGCATGACTTCCTTCACCACGATTCCATCCGCCGCGAGTTTCTGCGTGATGACGTCGGCAGCGCGCTTGCGCACTTCCTCCCGCTGGCCGGCGAATACATCCCGCACGGTGTAGTTGGGCACCAGTTCCCGCCACGCGCTGGCCACCACCGCAGGCACAATTTCCTTTTCCACCGGCTGCGGTAGATTGGCTTGAATA
>Ga0209415_10004153_pt1 | contig 26619 bp, 26 predicted proteins | sample PeaSoiSIISIP2007_FD_187696 | JGI IMG/M metagenome (GOLD analysis project Ga0209415, IMG submission 187696) | Peat soil microbial communities from Weissenstadt, Germany - SII-SIP-2007 (SPAdes) (version 2) | ecosystem: Environmental > Terrestrial > Soil > Wetlands > Peat | place: Germany... | reverse complement strand
CCCGGTGTCGGTGGCGGACCTGCCACGATTCCGGTCACTGGCAAAATTAAGGTTGTTGACTTCCAGTGGCCGCAGACAATCGGACTCGGCGCCGCCTATCAGGCGTCGGAGAAATTGATGATTGTCTTCGATTATAAATGGATTAACTGGGAAACTACGATGAAAAACTTTAAAATGACCTTTACGGCAGATTCGAACCAAGCTAACCCTCTGGCCGCGGGATTTGGCCTGGGCGGTCAGACGATAGACGCGGTTTTGTATCAGAACTGGAAGAACCAGAACGTCTTCATGCTTGGTGCCGGTTATAAGGTGACCGATGCATTCACCGTGCGTGCCGGTGTAAACATCGCGAATAACCCGGTCCCCAGTCAATACATGAATCCCCTGTTCCCCGCGATCGAAGAAGATCACTATATGATTGGCGCCGGCTATATGATTACCAAAGCATCCAGCATTGATGCTTCTTTCACCTATGCACCGCCAGTGAGCGTCACGACGCAAGTGCTGACACCCGGTGGTCCTGTCCCCGTGACAGTGAGTCATTTCCAGACAAACGCGCAGGTCATGTACAGCTACCGGTTCTAACGCCGCACGGATAACCACAGAATGTAAAAAAGGGCTATGGGAAACTGTAGTCCTTTTTTCAGAAAGGAAGCGCCATGAAAACATGGATAAAATTACCGCTGACATCGCTACTCGTGATCCTGATCGCAAGCGTGGTTCACGCTGATGATACCTTGCTAAAGCCTTTTGTGCTCGGCTCCCGGGGCCCCGGCTCTGTCGCGGAAAAAGTAGCTGGAGTCAAAACAGCACTGACCACCCAGGGATTCGCAATAGCAGGCGAATATTCTCCTTATCCCGAGGCAACCGTCATAGTGGCCACGAATGACGAGCTGAAAAGCAATGCGGCAAAATCTGAGCACGGCGGATTCGGCACCGCAGTCCGCGTCTCAGTCACGAAGGTCAAGAACGAAATCCAGGTGGCATATACGAACCCTGTTTACATTGCAAACGCCTATCGCATGCAGGGTAATCTTGCGGACGTCGCCGCCAAACTTGCCGCCGCTCTAGGCAGAGTGGAGGAGTTTGGCGCCAAAGGTCTGACGGCCAAGAAGCTCCGCTCCTATCACTACACGATCGGCATGGAATATTTTGACGAGCCAAGCCTTCTGGCCGAATACGCCAGTTATGAAGAAGCGGCTGCGGCTGTCGAGGCGGGACTTGCTGCGGGTCGGGGAGGAGTCACGAAGGTATACCGGATCAATGTGCCGGAAAAGAAAGAAGCACTTTTCGGCGTTGCCATGAAAGGCGTGACCGACGCGGACAAGTATATGGACGACAAGTTCATCATGAGCGAAATTGATTTCAAGGACGTGCGGTCCACCGCGCACCTGCCATATGATATCCTGGTTTCTGGAAACAAAGTCTATGCGCTCTATGCCCGGTTCCGCATTGCGGTCAGTTTCCCAGACCTTTCCATGATGGGGAGCAACAGCTTTATGAACATCATGAAAAGCCCCGAGGCGATCCGCAAAGCCCTGACCAAGGCTGCTGGAGGGAAAATATAACTTACTTACAGAGGAGGCAACTGATATGTCAGCAGACATTAAGTTTGATCAGATTTTAGATGCGAAAGGATTGGCTTGTCCGCTCCCCATTTTGAAAACGAAGAAGGCGGTCGAATCGCTATCCAAGGATCAGGTACTGAAAGTCGAGACGACCGACCCGGGCTCCAAGAATGATATGGCGTCCTGGGCAAAGAGAACTGGGAATGAGATCCTTAAGGTCGAAGAAGGTTCTGGGACGTTTACTTTTTTCATTAAGAAGAAAGGATAAGGAGAACACGATGGGAAAAACTAAAATGACCATTATCGCATCCAAGGGTTCGCTCGACATGGCCTATCCTCCACTGATTCTTGCCACCACAGCTGCTGCCATGGATGTTGATGTTACGATCTTCTTCACGTTCTACGGACTTGACATCATAAAAAAGGGGAATGCCGATAAATTAAAAATCTCCCCCATTGGAAATCCGGCCATGCCAATGCCGGTGCCAATCCCCACACTTGTCGGGTCGCTTCCCGGTATGGAGGCATTGGCGACGGCGATGATGAAGTCCATGTTCAACAAGCACGGCGTTGCATCCATCGGACAGTTGCTCGATCTCGCAAAGGAAAGCGGCGTTAAGCTCATTGCTTGCCAGATGACCATGGATGTGATGGGAGTCAAGCAGTCGGACATTGTAGACGGAGTGGAGTTCGGAGGCGCTGCAACGTGGCTGGATCAGGCTTCTGACGCACAGATTAACCTTTTCATCTAGTCTCCCATCTATTGAAGTAAAACAAAAATCGATTCTTTTTAAGACTCTTTTTTGTAGCCATATGTTCTCAGCAGTAGCATTCTGGAAACTCAGTCGAAAGGGGTGAAACGATGGCAGACGACATACTTGGAATAATGATCACGAAGTACGAGAACCTTGACCATATCGCAGGTGTCGTAAAAGCAGTCCGTGCAGCAGGCAAAATGGTTACGATCTTCATGACCGATGAAGGGGTTCGCTTCACCGGGGACCCCAAATTCCTCGACCTGTTGAAAGTAGACGGTGTAGAGATTGCGTGCTGTGACCACAGCTGCGAGAGGCTTAGCATCCACGACAGGACGCAGGGCATTTCGTATGGAAGCCAGTACAATAACGCTTGTATGTTGCATGACAGCGCGCGTGTACTGGTATTCTAACAATTAGATCATAGGGAGTAATGCAAATGGGAGATACAAAAAAAATAGCGGTCATCGTCAGGGACCGGCAGGGCGAGGCGCTCCGCGTGGCGGGCGGGCTCACCCTGGCAGACGACATCGTTGATGTCTTTATCCTTGATAACAAACTGGACAAAAGCAATGCAGAGATCGCAACGCCGCTCGAACTGAATATTGAGCTCGATCTCAAGATGTATTCTAATAATCCGGAAAACGGCTATACCACAATCACCCTGGAAGAGATGGCGAAGAAGCTTTTAGAGTATGATATCATAGTGCCTTACTAAACGTATGGAGGAGAGGAACCTGTGAAAATAGTGCATATCTTGAAAAAAACACCAGACGCAAGTACGAAGAAAATCATTGAGTTTCAGGCTGCAAGTAACGACGTAATTAAAATTGAGTTGTACAAGGGAAAAGTATCGTACGATAAACTCGTGGCAGATGTGTTCTCCGCTGAAAAAGTATTCTGCTGGTAATGGGGTTGCCGTTGCGCGGTCCCGGAGGGTGGGGTTGCCGCATACACATGCGTGTGATGAGGACCTGAGCGGGCGGTGGAGCAAGAGCGGTCTATGCTTATAAAGTAATTGACAAATGCCAGAACATTATTGCCCCGGCTGTATCAAAATAACATGAGCTCTTAATGTCGATTTCTCTGCTTGGATATAATTGACTCTGAGCGAATTTATTTCAACTTCTGTTGTGATGATCTCTTTGCGTGAAGTTACAATTTTGACCTTGAAAATAAAACAGGAATTTTAATTTAGGAAAGCGACGTTTCACGGCTGTCATGTGAAACATAGGTAGGAATTAAATAGGGAAGGTTTTGTGAACCGCTGTGAAACGTTTTAAAAGGTTTCACAAGGGCATATTACTGAATCATAAACTTATAACTTATTGTAATTAAAGGGATGTATAGTGTTTCACAAAGAGCTCATAACCCGAAGGTCGTCGGAGCAAATCCGGCCCCCGCTACCAAACTTATCAAGGACTTACGGTATTCCGTAAGTCCTTTTTTCTTCCTAGTGAGACCGTAATGAGACCGCTGTGAGACCGAATTTAAAAAGCCATTTCCGCTATGAGCAATGAGTAAAAGGGGGCTATTTTGGATCATAAAGACAAGCCGTTAACATCGATGTCTTCTGAAGAGAGGGAAGAAACCTGGGACGATGCCCTTACAAAAGAGGAAGGAATAGTTCTTGAATTCAATTTGGAAACTCATTCAGGCAAAGTTCGTTCCCTGCAAGATGGTGCTGTATACAAAGTTGATGGGTGCATTTATTGTAAACACCAACAGTACATCCCATAAGGATTGAGACGACATCTTCACGTCGTGCTCAATCCAGGATTCAAGAAGCCCGCAGGGGCAGGATGGTAGCAAAATTGCACTCTATAATATAGGGTAATGCTTCGATGGGTGGTTTTCAGTGTAGGTTGGAAGCGAAAAGTCTCTATAGTTTCAGAAGCCAGTTCAGTACGATTATAGCAAAACCGCGGCGATATTCAAGCGGATTTTACTTTTCTGCCGCGAAGCGGCTTACTTGAACCTGTAACTCACGACAGTTGCATTTTAATGAAATTGTAGTTTTCATCCAGAAGTTGTTAGCGCATCCCTCAAAAGCCTTCCTTTTATTTTGTAATGTCCATGCTTAGCAAAACTTTAATTATCAAGAAGAATTGAACAATATATCCCCTTAAAACCCATTCGGAAACATTGACAACTCCTCATATCGGTGATTATATCTAAGTAGGTCTAGATAAACCTAGAAACAATTTCTCGCCGGAATTGTGATAGAATGACGGAACATACACACATAGCCAAGATAACCCGTCCACGGTTATCGGAGGTTTTGCCGCGCATGCGGCTGTTCTGCCTTTTGGATCAAAACCGCTGTCCCATCACGTGGGTCAGCGGTCCTCCCGGCTCGGGCAAGACCACGCTCGTTGCTAGCTATCTTGACAACAGGAAACTTCCCTGCATCTGGTATCAGATCGACGAGTGCGATGGAGACATCGCAACGTTCTTCTATTACATGGGGCGGGCGGGGAAAAAAGCTGCTCCGAAAGTCAAACGCCCCCTCCCGCTCCTCACTCCCGAGTATCGACTGGGCGTCGCGACCTTCACTCGGCGATTTTTCGAAAACCTCTTCAACAGACTTAAGCCGCCTTTCGTTCTCGCGCTGGATGATTATCAGGAAGCTCCCGAAAACTCATCCCTGCACGAAGCGGTCGTGAATGGCCTGTCTGTACTTCCTCCTGGCGTCACGGCATTCATCATGAGCCGCATGGAACCGCACCCGGTCTTCGCTCGCATGGAGGCAAACAAGCTCATGGGCGTCATCGGCTGGGAGCAGCTTCGACTAACCCCGGAAGAGACATCGAGTATGATGCAGCTTCTAACCGGAAAACCGGCTTCGCAAGAGTCGCTGCAGAAGCTCTACGAAAAAACTTCTGGTTGGGCGGTTGGTGTTGTACTTATGGAAGCGTTACAGGCAAGGGGCGGACAAAGTAACGATCTGGAGACGATGGAACCGGGCAAGCTGTCCGATTATTTTGACAGAGAGATATTCGATAATCTCAGAGAGGAAGTGCGGGAATTCTTGCTCAAAACGGCACACCTTCCACGCATCACCCTGCGCATGGCTGAGAGCATCTCTGGCAACAGCCGCGCCGGACAGATCCTTGCCGAACTGAACCGAAGAAATTATTTCACCGAGCGGCGCGAAGAACCGGAAATTAGCTATCAGTACCATACTTTGTTCAGAGAATTTCTCGAGCGAAAGGCGGAGGAAGAGTATTCGGAAGAAGTAAGGATAGAACTTCGGCTGGCTGGGGCAAAACTGCTGGAAGAGGCCGGCCGGATAGAAGACGCAGCGGAGCTTTTTACCAAAGTCCGCGACTGGAAGGGACTCACCCGGCTGGTTCTTATGCATGCGCACTCTCTTACCGCGCAGGGCAGAAGCCGTACCCTCGAAGGCTGGATCTCCCCTATCCCGCACGAGATTACTGAAGACGATCCCTGCCTGCTCTACTGGTTGGGAATAAGCATGTTGCATTATCGTCCAAAAGAAAGTAATCCCCTCTTTGAACGGGCATATGACCTGTTTAATAAGGCAGGGGATGCGGCAGGAGTTTTTCTTTCGTGGTCAGGTGTTGTCGATTCCATACAGTTCCAGTCAGAACGGCTCAGCAGGCTTGACCACTGGCTGGAAGAGCTTCAACAAGCTATGAAGAGATATAAAAGTATCCCTAACCAAGAGATTGAAATTCGAGTGGCGATCAGTATGTTTGCCGCCTTAAACACGCGGAAGCCTCATCATCCTGACGCGCTCAAGTGGCGAGAGAGAATGATTTCCTTGACACATCAGAATGGAGATGAGAACCTGCAATCTCTTGCCGCCTTCTATGCCAGCTTGCACGAGCTCTTTGTCGGAAACCCGAATAGATCTGCAAGCATTCTCCGGCCTTTCGAAAAAACCGCAAAACGGTTGCAATCCACGGTGTCAACCCAAATCATGATAAAGATGCTTTCCACCGCTCATTGTTGGCTCCAAGGTTTGGATGAGCAGTGCCAAAAGAGCGTTTCGGAAGCCAAGGACTTGGCTGACAGATCGGGAGTACACGTGTGGGACTGCCTTATTCTGGGAACCGGCGCAACCGGTGCCATGAACTCCGGAGACATGAAACGTGCTGAAGAACTACTCCAATGCATGGAGGCAAGGCTGCCTCAGTCATCGGAAATGGATAAGTCCTTCTATTACTATTTGGCATCATGGCATGCAGTATTACAGCTTGATCTTTCCACTGCGCTTGAATTTATAAATATCGGGCTTGAGTCAGCCGAACGGGTAGAGATCCCTTTCCCCCTGGCGCTCAACTTGATAGCAGCAGCAGTGATCTGTCATGAATTAAAGAAATATGACGACTCGGCAGGCCTATTCAAACGAGCATGGCGCATAGCCGTGGAAATGAATAGCCCGACACTCCTACTCCTATGCAATCTTGCCGCAGCGCAATTCGCCTTTGACCGGGAAAAGGAATCGGAAGGCCGAAATGCGCTCGAGAAAGCGATGGCAATCGGCAGAGAACACGGGTTTGTGAACGCGTACTGGTGGCGGAAGGACGTGATGGCCCGTCTTTGCGTAAAAGCCTTGGAGTGCGGCATTGAACCTGAATACGTCCAGGGGCTGATACGCAAGCGTAATCTCATGCCCGAGAATCTTCCATGGGGCATCGATGCCTGGCCATGGCCGATCAAGATTTACACTTTCGGCCGGTTCGAGATCATCAAGGACGGCAAGCCCTTGGAATTTTCCAGAAAGGTGCAAAAGAAGCCTTTGCAGCTTCTTAAAGCGCTTCTCGCTGCAGAAGGAAACGAAGTTCACGAAGACCGCCTCACGTACCTTATCTGGCCGGACGCAGTAGGAGACGCCGGTCATAAGGACTTAAGCATGACTGTCAACCGGTTGCGGAAACTTCTCGGTACAGGCGGCGCAGTCGTGGTCAAGGGGGGGCGTATCTCGCTTGATTCCCGTTTCTGCTGGGTCGATACCTCGGCTTTTGAGCATGTCCTCGAACAGGCCCATGATGCACGAAAACGATCGAAGGCATCATTGACCGTACAACTTTTGCACAAGGCTCTGGATCTCTATAATGGACCCTTTCTTGTCGATGATCCTGACCCGTGGTCGGTTTCTCTTCGGGAAAAGCTGAGAAACAAATTACTTCACAGTATTGACGACCTCGGCGCGTGCATGGAGCAGTCAAAGGCATATGAGGAAGCACTTCGGATGTATCAGCGGGGCCTTGCGGTAGACAATCTAGCAGAGACCTTCTATCAGCGTATGATGGTCTGCTACCAGAAGCTCGGTCGCTGCGCAGAGGCACTGTCCCTCTACCAATGCTGCAAGAATACCCTTGCCGCCTACGACATTAAACCCTCTCCGGAAACAGAAGCCATTCGGGATTCTTTGCACGGTCAAGAATAGTGGGGCCGAAAAGGTATAAACCGCAACTGTTCTCTTCACGACTAACTGCACTAGTCACATAAGTGTTAACCCTCCTGTGTTTTCTCTTTTCTTTTAATGCCGATTTCCTTAATACTTTTCCCCTCTTTTTTTATTTTTCGACCGGCCAATCTGTGGTCAATCTGTGGAACATACTGTGTTAGCATAATGATATAAGCAAGATGATTGCTTAGATTAATCAAGGGAGTGTTTCACGGTTATGATGTAGACTTATTTAGATCGAAAATTAGAGTGTCCGCATGGAGAGGCCAAATAGAAATTACGGGAATCGTAATAAAGGTCGGCAAAAAAGGTATTTACGCAGAGTTAGGAAGATGGTGGACGTTGAAGGCGTGAAGGACCGTTTCGAGGAAGTGGAAAATAGACAGAATAAAGGGATATGAGGATGCGGGGGAAAAGAGAAGAAGGTGAGCATTACTAGTTGCGTTTTTTCTATTGGGTAGTGGAGAAGAAGTACTAACAAAGAAGGACATCAGGAAGAAGAAAGGGGGCGATGATAGATGAAGAGAATTCTTACTATAATCGTCGTATTAGTAATTGTTCTCACCGCTGGATACGCTTTTGCGAGAGAGATGGGGATAAAAGAAGACGTATTGAAGAATGGTGTCACGGTGTTTGAAGCCATTCCGATATACGATTCAGGTCCTCTCGCATTAAGCCAAGGAAGTACATATGAGGGTACAGGTCCGGCTGTCGAAAATAACACTACGGTGTTTGGAGCAATTACGGTGTTTGATGCAGGTCCGCTCGCAATTTCAAGTGAGCGAAGTGTTCACGGAGCGGCGGCAGGGGGCTTAGGCGGTCAAGAACCAATGATGCAGAATGGAGTTTCGATTTTAAAGAAAGGACCTAATCCCGCTAATTAGCAGCTTCTTTCGTTCAGGAAACGGAGTGATAGAGAGGCTCGTATTCACATACATCAGCTGATGATCACGCAGGCGGGCAGTAAGCCTGCTTTTTTTAAACCATTGTGAGGCAGTGCTGGTTTATGGCCGCCCAACAAAGATCATCCCCCTAATTTTCCTGACGCCTCAAGTGAAACCTTGACGCCGACCCCCGCAGAAATAGAAGAAGCCGGTCATGAATCGACCGGCTTTTATAAATTTCCCCTAAATTTCTTTTTAAAAAAACTTTCTAACGGCTATTGCCGCTGTCTGTACACCACCGCTCGCCAAAAATAACGTACACCGCCAGTAAGGGTCGGTTTTCCCGCGGTGTAATTCAGTCATGGAAATAACGCTCCCTGCGTGGCTCCGTGAACGGTGGCATCATCGTATGCCTTCTCGTCCGCATTCAGTTTTTCAACCCACTTTCGGCACAGGACCAGCACTTTGCGGTCAAGATCGGCACAACTGGAGCTAGATTGCAATTCGGCCACGGCGTGGGAAAGTTCATTTGCAGCCTCCACCACCATGTCGCGATGCCCCTTTTCATGGATGATGAGGTTTTTCATGTAGCCATCCCATTTATTCACAAGCGACTGGGGAGCATCATTTGTCCGTACCCATTTAGGAAAGCGGAAAACTATTTCGATGTTAGGCCTGAAGGAATCAGGGGCGCAGGCCTGCGGGGTGCGGTCATAGCCGTAATCCCAAGTCACATTCCAACTTGTGACTGAATCGTATTTTTTCCCATCGTCCCACGTACTGCCGTTTTGCGTCATCTGATACCGCAAATCCTTTTCATTGTTTCCCCTGATCTCATAATATTGATATTTTTCAGTCACCAAGGGTGGGATGGCTCTGCTTTTTATCTGAAGGCGGGAACTGTTTTTATCAATGTTTGCAACCTTAAAACTGTCTTCAGCCGCGTAGGTCGTCACGGCAGCGGTCATAAGAAGATGAAAAACAAGGATTTTTTTAATCATTCCTGACTCCAACCATGGTTTGGACCCAATGAATCCGTAGCCTGTAATAGGCGGATCTCAAGATATCCAAAACCCAACTGGTATTATGATCCAAGTACAGCGGTTAAAAATGTTTTTCAGCAAAGTGACCTAATGGTCAGCAGAGAGCACCCAAAAAAGGATTGACGCTGGACAAATCTTTGAGCCGATAAACCTTTACCATGCTACGACAAAAAGAAATTAGGTTCAAGCAAAAAATACGGGAAAAAGGACTCGCCAATGTAAGTCGGTTTATCGGTCGGGATGTATTCATAGAATGGAATTACGATAACTCGTATGGTCACCCATTTAAAGAGCATCGTCAAGTGAAAAAAACTATCTTGTGACGAGAAACAGCCGTACGTCGGGTAGAGCAGAGCGAAACCCGACACAATGATCCCAACCACGCCGTCGAGACGGTCGCTGAAAAACGCGCCCCTCAAGCAAAAAGTTCATGTGTAAGATACGATCCGTATTCGATGTTAGTTTCATAATATTGAAATTACACAGTAGTTAGGTGAAGTCGAGTTTCATATAATATAAGCGAAGGCGCAGAAATTCATTTTGTATCATTGCCTTTTGTGATAATATTTTCTGTCAGCAACTACCTTCCTGGATCAGTTGTAGTTTCCATTATTAGCAACAGATGAAGCAGTATTTTTTATTCATCTACCCATATATAACCCATCGACAAACCCATTCGACGTCATTGACATAGCCTTGAGATCAGGAATATATTCGTGATAATCTATGGAAACAGTATTCAAATAGTCAGACTCCATGCTTTTTAACGTGTTGAGCAGTCGACGACTCAATTACTTGTTGGTCGGAGATATTGATGACGAAAATAAGGTATTCAGCAATAATTGTCACGTTGTGTATGCTTATTATTGCGGGGTGGAGCAATGCTGAAGAAAGGCCCACAAGTGCTCAATGAAATCAGCAGAGCGTTCTGGCGAGGAGATCGGAAATGGAAAGCGACAACGTCGGTCGGCTAAGGGCGTTCGCGAAGGGTTTCGCCCGTCAGGCGAGAAAGTTCGTGTCACAGCAGTTTAAACATCGAGAATGACATCGGCCCTCCAGCCTTGCGCTGTTTTTTGGACGTTGAAATGGTGTAGCGATACGGCCTTGATGTCGGCGCCGAGCTCGTGCTTTTCCCGTGAGATCTCTTCTCCTCGAGCAGTTGCGATCAGACGCCATCTCCCGATTTCCCGCCTGATGTCAAGATCAAACCTGCTGAACAGGAGAAGCTCGGCGTCCTTGTAAAAAACGAGCTCCTGCAAGAAACAATACAGGAGCATTTCCGGGTCATCGGCTTCGAGCTCAAAGCTCTTTGCGACCCTCTGGTCCACCGTCTCCACGTCCTTCACCATCGTGTTCGTCACTGCAAGAGCGGCGTTCGAAAACAGCTCGCCGAGGGTCTTTCCTCGTGCTTCGAACGCCACGTCGGCAATGGCAGCGTCTTCCAGATAACGGTAAGACATCATTTTTTTATCCATCTTTTGCTTTTCCCAATGCCCCTGCAGACCACGAGTAATGAACGCACACAAGCATGTGTTAAAAAAGCCTGGATACTCTTAAAGCCTAAACACCGCAGGCGAAGCGAAAGCGCTGCAGGCAGTGCGATACGTTCCATAGAACGATGCATAATATCGGCATGCCTGCGTGCCAGTGAGAGCGGGGTTCAGAAGAAAATCCGACCTCGTCGGAAGTGTTGTCTTTATCCTTTCACATTCCCCAGTGGGACAAGCTTCACCACAGGCAGGGAAATGCCCGCGAGCGCCGTTGCCTCTACGACATCGTCGATGTTCTTATAGGCAAAGCCTGCTTCCTCGGCCACGCCGGAGTAGCTCACGGTCTTGATGAAAATCCCTCTCTCCGCAAGCTCATGCAGGAGTGTTTCTCCCCTCACCATCCGCTTGGCCTTTGTCCTGCTCATGGTCCTGCCGCTGCCATGGGCTGTGGAGCAGAAAGTTTCCTTTGCGTTCGGGCCTCCTACGAGAAGATAGCTCCCAGTTTCCATGGAGCCGCCGATAATGACCGGCGAACCGTCCTCACGAAAGAACTCCGGTATCTCCTCGCGTCCGGAATAGCAGCTCCCGGTCGCCCCTTTCCGGTGGACGATGAGTTCTTTCACCTTTCCGTCCACCTCGTGTTTTTCGAAGGTCCCGCGGTTATGGGCGATGTCGAAGACCATGTGCATACCCAGCTCTTCCGGACTTTTACCGAATACATCGGAGAAAACCTCCCTCACCTGGTGCACAATCACCTGCCGGTTCGCAAAGCTCATGTTCACCGCGCAGCCCATAGCCTTGAAATAGGCCTGACCCTCGGGGGAATGGAACGGCGCGCAGGCAAGCTCGCGGTCGAGGATCTTGATATGGTATTTTTTTTCCATGACCGACAGGAACAGGCCGAGATAATCGGTTGCCACCTGATGGCCGAATCCCCTGGAGCCGCAGTGGAACATGACGACGATCTGGTCCGGGAAAAGGCCCCACTTTGCAGCCAGCTTTTTATTGAAGATATTCTCTGGCTTCACCCACTGAATCTCAAGATAGTGGTTCCCCGATCCGAGCGTACCGATCTGCTTATAGCCCCTCTCAATCGACCTGGAAGAAATTGTCGAATTGTCTGCCCAATCGGCCTTGCCGTGCAATTCCATCCGCTCAAGGTCTTCCTTCCACCCATAGCCGTTCTGTACTGCCCACTGCGCGCCTTCCATCGTGACGAGGTCTCTGAATTCGCTCTGGGAAAGACTTACGAACCCCCTGCTCCCTACGCCTGCGGGAACTCGTCTGAAGAGTTTTTCTACGAGGGGATGTAACTGAGGTTTTACCTCTTCGTAGGTAAGATTCGTGAGCACCAGACGCATACCACAGTTGATGTCGAACCCGATGCCGCCTGGCGAGATGACGCCGCCCTCATTTACGTCGAATGCTGCGACCCCGCCGATGGGGAACCCGTAGCCGCTATGGCCGTCAGGCATGCAGAAAGCATATTTCTGGATTCCCGGCAGCGTGGCGACGTTCGATATCTGGTCATAGACCTGATCGTCCATGGCGTCGATGAGCTTCCTCGTCGCAATGATCCGCCCAGGGACCCTCATCCCGTGCTTGAAACTCGGAGGCATGTCCCAGATCACGTCAGATATCTTAACAAACTCCGGTCTTCTAAATTCTATTTTTTCCGCAGGTACTCCCATACTTCACCTCAGGACAGGGTCGGTTTCGCAAAGTTGTACTCTTTCCCTTAAGACACGAAAAAAATCCCCCCTCCCTGTTTAAATACAATCACAATATCGTGACCGCGTCAAGGAAGAGCAGGAGTGGCCGGTCGATGCGAAGTATCATGATACTTTTGACACAAAAATGTTTGTTTAGTTATAATCCTTTATGCCTGCTCTACTGCGCTTTCCGTGTTACCAGAGAATTTTCTCTTTCTTCCCCTTCCCGAAAAAAGGAGGCGACAAAGTGTATGTCATATTGTCGAGTTTCTCAGACGTCTCTGAACGATTTGTCATAGAAATAGACGAACGGGGTATAAAATCCGAAGAGATCACTCAAATGATGATACAGGCATTCCGCTAAGGCGCAAACCTCCCGGGAATCACAATACCGCGGCGGTCACTTTCCGTCCTCTATCCTGTTTTGGCTTTGATGTACGAGTGGTTCAACACGCACAAAAATAGTACGGACATCAAAGCGCTGCGCTCATTGCATCCGGGCTTGATGACTCTCGAGAAGTGGCTGCGAAAAACCGCGGTCTGGATGAAGGCTGCGTAATAATTCCGTCAACGGTCATCACTTCTTCAGCTTCATGCCGAGTTTCTGCTCCACAGATTCGAGCTTCTTTTCGATCCGCTCTTCCTTGCCCTTGCGGTCGTCGATCGTGATCGTGGTGAGAGCGCGCTCGGCATTTATCATCGCGACGTCGTGGCACTTCTTGATGACCGACATGACCGCATCCCAGTCGCCTTCCATTACGGTGCCCATCGGGTTTGCCTTGTAACTTACGCCGCTCGCCACTACGATTCTGAGGACCTCCGCAATTTGCGGACTAATGCTCACACCCTTGCCGACCGGAACAACACTAAATTCAACAAGCATGCTCATAGTCGTGTTGCCTCCTTTGTTATTCGCGTTTTACGCCGCCCGTGAACAAATAAGTCTGTTGTTAAGACTCTTGATCATGCCGTTCACGAGATGGCTTGTGGCATCAATCCGTTGCGTCCGTTCGAACAATAAAAATCCAAAACCGCCCTTTTCTTTTTCCGCACAATTTATTATGCACTGACTCGCAACAGATAAGCCAATGAAATGCAAAGCATCCTTCGATACTTATACACGCGAGGGTCCTTTTCCCTTGCGGCAATGGCGTAGAAATCATTGAGATCTTCCAGAGCGCAGGCAGCTTCGACGGAAACCTCTCGTTCGGGGTGCCTCTTCTCATTCTCGTAAAAATCCCGCTCGTCGATTTTATCGTGCAACTCCAGTACGAAATTCCTTACTTCTTCTTTTATGTTCCTGTCCCGTGTATGTTCATAAAGAAGACGGCAGAACTGGGACTGCCAGTTGGCGAAGAAAACGAGGAGAGCCGGCTTCTGCCGAGCTAAAATGCCGTCGGCCAGCAAACGAATGTTACTCTTCCCCTCAGACATGCGGGGATGCAGAGGGATAAGATCATGAAAGCGCTGTGCGCGATGCCCGACGGCTCGCCCACTAACTCCGGATCGAGAATGATATACTTGTCTCTCTCTGCGAAGTAACGGCGTAGTGCTCCACAGACCTCTAAATGACGAGTCCCACCTCCCGTCAGTTCGGAAAGTCGCTCAGTATTTCCCTGTCCCAGGTCGACGAGATGTTCCGCATGGGCTGCCGTCGACGATAAAGGCGTCTGTCCCGGGATAGTAGATATAGGGGAGCCTCCTTGTCTTTTCGCTTACCAACGCCTTGTACCATTCGAAGATTAAAGTCAGCCGCTCCTGTAAGTTTATTTCTCCCATTGCCTCGCATTCCTCAGTCTGAAGGAAATGCAATGATTCCCTGGGAAAGATGTCAACCCAGCCGCAATATCGTTTACGGCGGCCTTGTTTTGCCTTCGTCGCTCTTGAATTCTATTCGGGCATATGATTCAGGCAGCATTCTTGAATTCACAAAAAGTCATCATTCTCGCGCATGGACTGAGGCCGCTCTTTCCTGTAACACACATAATTTAGCACCGAGGAGAGGAATGTCAATGGGATGAAAGTAGTATGCCTGGCGGTGCCTCCTCGGCTCGCATCTATTAGGATAATTTTCCTTACAGAATGGAGATACGTTCGTCTCTCGCATCTGATGGTTCAGGAGCGCAGCTATATCAATAGGACTACTAACAGTGATCAAAACAATGGTTTCTTGATTTTTTTTAGCAAATGAAATGATAATATCTTCCCCTACTCAAAGCAGCCTATCCCAATGTTAAACAAACTTTGCCGTATCCGGACATTGAATCTGTATCCACAATGCATATAACTGGTTAACGTTTTCCGTTAAGCGGTCTGCCTGGACTAATTGTAGTTGCCATTCCTCTATACACCGATTATTTCATCCAGAAATTGGCAATAGACTAAGTTTCAAATCTTCAACACTCTTAGGCAATACGCCATTAAGTTGCAAGAATAACCCTGTTTTAATCGAAGCAACGTTTTTATGTTTCCTGCTACACATGCCCACATATGCAATAAAGTGAAAAGTTTGCAGATTCTGGAGCGGTGATCCTTCTACAGTACTTGTCGTGACCAATAAATTTCTCGATCACTGTTGCGTAAAATGTGAATCTCTTACGCATTTATATTGCCCTCACTGCGAGAGCAGTTTTATTGAGAGGTGACCTTGTTTTTTGTTCATTATGCAGGCGTTGGTCAGTCTGCGCCGAGCCTGCCGAGACAGCACTTCTTTTGATGCTTGTCGGTCGCGAAGGGACATAACTCATCGCTCTCCTCACGGGAGCGTTTAAGTTCCTCCTCCCACTGCTTCTGGCGATCTTCGATCTCCTCGCGGTCATAGAAGGACAGCCAGTCCCGTGTGTAAGGATCGAGGGACATGGTTCCGCCCACGAACTCTTTTTCAACCTCATCGTCGGTGAAGGCGAATCGGTACGAAAGGTCTTCATCACGTCGCCGTTTCTCATCCTTCCCGAAGGCGACGAGGTCCTCACGGCACTCAGTGCGCAGGAAGTCGAGGAGAATGTGGCCCGCCGACTGGCGGAGTCGTCGGTCTTCGTTCTCGTTGCGAAAGCACGCGTGAATGAAACGAAAGATTTCCTCTCCGAAATCGAGATGTAGGATGGTGATGGCAGCGAGACTTTCAAGGGCGACGCTGCGGCCAAGCCAGCCGGACGTAACATCTCCGGCGATTTTCCTGAGCCCTTCGATCGCCGGCGATCCAATCCTACCGAAGATCGACGGTAGCTCTTCGGTGACCCAGTTGTTCTCGCATGCGTCGGCGTACCGCAGGGATTTAAGGAGAGGTAAAACCGTTTCGGACGTACCGATAGCGCCGAGGATGTACACGGCATGGACCACGGCCCACCAGCGGGGCAGGTATTCATTCCAATAAAAAGAGTCGGAGACGATCAACGCGAGCCGCGGTACGAGGTCACGACCGCGCCAGAGGAACTCGTCCACAGCCTCGCCTGGAAGGCGGTCCTCGTTAGTGAAGAGAGTGCCTATCAGCTCGTCGTTGCTCATGATGCGGTAATCAATCATGAAAGTGACCTTACGAATCGCATCAACAAATGCATGGCTTTCAGCCTTGTTAAAAGACGTCCTGTTTCAATCATCATGCAAGTATAAAAACCCTACTCTCTCTAGCTATTATAGCAATCGGAACAGAAGCCCGAGTCCTCTATGGAGATGGACCATCACCCTGCAACGCCGGCCTCTGCAGGAAGGAGATGATCAAAGCCGGAGGTGACGGTGTAGAATCTGAGCCACGCGATAATCGGCAGTTCGTAGTCGTGACCGAGCGCCTTTTTCGTCAGGCGGTCATTCGTGGTAGGCAAGATGTCATCGTATATGCTGGTCTTTTGTGATTCATTGGCATGGTGTCGCTATTCGCTGCTCCGAAAATATCGCCGGCCTGAGAGCGGATTTTTGCATATATCCGCATGCTTTTCAAGGGGATAACATCCGGTTGTCGTTCTTTACATGTCGATGTGCAATAGCTATACTCTAATTAAGGAAGAAAGCGGCTGGAATGGACACCGTCCAGATTTTATACGAATTGCTCATATGTACCGATTACCGGACAAGGGGAGGCACTAGGGAGGCACCGATGAGCACGCTCGTTGATCTCAGTGTAATACCTATGGGGGAGGCCGCCAGTAGAAACCCGTCATTTCACGGGTCTTGAAGATCGTCGCGGGAAGCGGTATGAGTCATAAAGCGAATCGGGCGGGCACCGTGCGGAGCTCAAGGCGCACAAGCTGTTCCTTACAACACGGAATATCCCCGATTTCAAGAAACAGTTCCCGGAGATCCGGCGGAAATTGAAATGAAGATGTCTCGGAGAAGGTTCTGTTCATAAAAAGGAGGTGGACGTTATGAAGATGGTCGGCAAAGTAGAGAGATCATACAAGCAGACATATAAAAAGAAAACATCTACCCCGGATCCCTATCTCCCGAGAGGCGCAAACCAGAAGATATCGGTTTGCGAAGGGTGTCACTCCACCTGCAAGAACAAGCGGTGGTATGGTGGCCGTGATCTTTACGACGCGGCGGTAATGATTCCCGATACCGCTACCACGGTTTGCCCGGCCTGCTTGAAGATACGTGATCATTTCCCCGGCGGCATCGTTACACTCAAGGGAGACTATGTGCTCCCGCACAAGCTGGATCTGATGAACCTTATCAAGAACGAGGAAGCGCGGGCGCGGGGGTTTAACCCCTTGGAGCGGGTAATGTCCATACGGGAGAGCGAGCATGGCAAACTTGTCATAGCCACGACAAATGAAAAGCTGGCGCAGCGGCTCGGCCGTGCGATAAAGAAGGCATTCCACGGCGAAGTCACCTACCGGTGGTCCCACGACAATAAACTGGCGCGGGTGGACTGGGAGCGTGCGACATGATGATATAGTGATAGGTTGCCTATTGATTGAGCTGGCTAGCCTTTTTTTCTCAGCGGTTAGCCTGTTCATTCGGGATTCCCGACTTCGGAGCTGAAGATGCTCGCATCGGGGCAAGATATTTTAAAGACCTGATGTCAAAGAAGATCAGCGAATTTTCACATCAAGAAAAGGCAGTGTTGAAACTCCGGAGCGGTTGGCATGATGGTATTATTCTTAGCAACAGGCGGTATCTCGATGATCGGTTACCAACAAAAGCCAAAAAGGATATTAGAGAAAAAGATTAGAATCGGTAGCATTGATGATCTCGCGTCTAATTATCGGGATGTGTTATATGCAAAAATCATCAATTGCTATAATAATGGATTTTATAGATTAGAATTTATCGAGCCATATGCTATAAACAGTAACTGTCAACTGTCACGACATCGCGCACAAACGATCTTTGACAATCGAGTAACCATGCACTGCACTATCATGTTAGAACGACGCGTAAAAAGTACGTCTCACCCGTGCCTTCATGTGTAATTTTCAAGTTGTAATCTGAATTTTAGTCGACACCGTTGCATAACTTGTTCCCCGGATTTGTGGATAGCAAATCTTCTTTCGCTCTTTACAATTCACACAATATGCTGTATCTTTTTTATGGAAGTGGGTTTTGAGCACTGGCTGCACACCCGGGGGCCAATTAGACGGACCTGCCGTGAAAAGCGAGCTGAAACACAGAATCACCGTAGCCAGAGGTCTTCAAAAGGCCGACCTCGTGTTGAAGGGCGGCAGCCTCGTCAACGTATTTTCCGGCGAAATTTATCGGACCGACATAGCAATCTCAGGGGGAAAAATCGCCGGCCTCGGCAAGTATGACGGAAGCAAAGTCATCGATCTCTCGTCAAAGTTCATCCTTCCTGGCTTCATTGACAGCCACGTACACATAGAAAGCTCGATGCTCACCCCTGCCGAATTCGCTCGGGCTGCCCTTCCCTACGGAACCACCGCCGTCATCGCCGACCCCCACGAAATAGCAAATGTCCTCGGGAAAGCAGGAATCCGATACATGCTTTCCGCATCCGAAGGTCTTCCTCTGGATTTCTATTTCATGCTTCCCTCCTGCGTTCCCACCACATCCCTCGAGACATCAGGCGCTCACCTTACGGCAGCGGACCTCCTGCCGTTTCTCAAGCAGAGGCGAGTACTCGGGCTTGCTGAGATGATGAACTACCCCGGTGTGCTGCTCGGCAAACCAGACGTCTTACGGAAACTGAATGCATTCTCGCACACCATGATAGACGGCCACGCACCGGGGCTTTCGGGCAACGATCTGTCTGCCTATGCAGGGGCAGGCATATCGTCCGACCACGAGTGCACGACAGCCGATGAGGCGCGAAGAAAAGTACGGCACGGCATGACCGTTTTTGTACGCGAAGGCTCTGCTGCTAAAGACCTGGAGGCCTTACTTCCTGCGGTAACCCAGGCCAATGCGCGGTTCTTTACTCTGGCAACGGATGACTTTCAGCCTGGTGACTTAAAGCGAGGAAGCATTGACCAACTCGTGAAAAAAGCTGTCCGCCTCGGCCTTGACCCTATCATTGCTGTCCAAATGGCAACCATCAACACGGCACAGCACTTCGGGCTCCAGCACAAGGGCGCGGTGCTGCCAGGATACGACGCTGACATGGTCGTAGTCGACGATCTAAAGAATTTTACCGTCGAAAAGGTGTTCAAGTTTGGGAAACTGGTTGCCGAGGGCGGGAAGTGCATTGCCAGCGTCAAAAGCAAAGATCACGAGCAAACGAGAGGAACAATCAGAACAGGGCCAATTAAAATAAAAGATATTTTGCTGAAGGCAAAAACCAACCGTGCCAGAGTCATCGAGCTCATTCCGAACCAGATCGAGACGAAATGTTCGACCATGCCGGTGACCGTGCAGGGTGGTCATGTTCTCTCCGACACGGAAAAAGACGTTCTCAAACTCCTCGTAATAGAGCGTCACCAGTTTACTGGCAATCGAGGGTTCGGCCTGATTAAGGGCCTCGGGCTAAAAGCAGGCGCCCTTGCCGCGACCGTAGCTCACGACTCGCACAATATAATCACTGCCGGGATTACTGACGAAGATATCCTGCTTGCCGTGTCACGCGTTCAAAAGATTCAAGGAGGGCTGGTGGTAGCGAACAACGGGAAGGTCATGGCGGAAATCCCCCTGCCTATTGCAGGACTCATGTCAGACAAGTCGCTTGCTTTTGTCGTTAAAAGACTGGCAGAGATCGATGCGGCGGTCAAAAGACTGGGCGTTACAATCGTGCATCCCTTCGGCATACTCTCGTTCATGGCATTACCCGTCATCCCCGAATTGAAGCTCACGGACAGGGGACTCGTGGATGTGAAGCAGTTCAAGCTCGTTGATTTGTTTGTCTAAACCTAAAGCGTCTTTCCCGCGCAAACGGGCAGTGCACAGAGAAGAAAGTTCCGTCAGATGATCGAAATTCAGGAAATATTATTCGACGAGCAGACTATTCAGAAAAAGGTCGGCGAGCTGGCTGCCCAGATATCAAGAGACTATGCAGGTGAAGACCTCGTTCTTGTCTGCATCCTGAAGGGGGCAGTCGTGTTCACAGCAGACCTCATGCGCCGTATCTCGTTTCCTGTGACAATCGATTTCATTCATGCATCAAGCTACGGCATGTCAACAACAGCAGCAAGAGAAATACGGATCAAAAAGGATATTGAAATCGATGTGAGAGGAAGACATGTGCTCCTCGTCGATACAATCATTGACACGGGAGAGACCCTCGCGTGCCTTTTCAAGAGGTTTGCGGAAAAAGACCCAGCGAGCCTCGAGGCCGTCGTGCTGCTGGACAAGAAGCCGCGTCGCACGGTCGAGGTACGCCTTAAGTACCTGGGATTCGAAATCCCGGACAAGTTCGTAGTAGGTTACGGTGTAGACTGCGCGGAGCAATATCGGAATCTGCCATATGTGGCGGTGATCAAAGGCTGATACGTCAACATGCACGATTATGAACGGCATAAACGAGAGACGTTCAACGCGGGACGGATTGTTGCTTCGGGTTTGAAGCAATAATCGTCAACGATCGACCCGGATGGAGTGATCGAGATATCCCTTATGCATGAAGCCGTTCGTATCCCTGCAAACGCAGAATACCTAAATCGCATTCGTGAATCTTTAAGTGTCTTGCCGGTCTGTTGACTATTGCGGAAGGTCGCATGAGTCACCAGATGCGGACTGATACCGTCGAGCAGGTTAATATCGAGTACTCTGTATTTTCCTAAAGATGCAGCTGCTGCGTAATTTACGATCACTTCCGGGGAACGCGCCGTTTCTTTCTCCGCGTTTCTATTCCCGCCCTCACAAGGGCTGTCTCAAAGTCCGAAAAGCCCTTCATCAGCATACCTGCTTTTTCCCATGCTTCCAGCAGAAGTTCAAGGATCCTTCTCCTGTCTTTGACAGTTTTCGGTATAATGCCTCTGTCTTTTGCTGCCATGACTACCAAATCTGAAGGAAGAGAATCTGCCTTTTTCCATATACCGCGCATCTCCCGAAGGAAAATGTTTACGGTCACGTCGCCGATGCCTCTAGCGAGTGACTTGAGCCGCCGTTCGAGATCCTGCGGATCGGCTGCAGCACTATGGAGCTTCGCCAATTCCGCCTGGTAATTCTCCGTTAGAGTCTTGCACATATCCAACAATTTTGTCGCAGTCTTAAAGTCGTACCGCACATAGCCGCCGTGGTCCAAGATGGCAACAAGCCCGTCCCATCCGGTAGCGAGAATAGCTTTTGGAGAGATTACATCCCGGCAAGCGAACTCTCGGAAGGTCTTTTCCACGATGGTTTCGGATATCCTCGCACCGAAGAGGATGGACGCAAGAAACCACTTAAATATCTCTCGGGAACGTCCTGAAGAAAGGTCGATGCCGAGTTCTGCAGAAAACCTTCCCTGATGCTGCTTGATGAGTGCCTGTATAGACTCCGTCGATGTCATGACACGATGTACCATTCCAGGATATCCTCGTCGTAATAAATCCGGTGAGTATTTCCGTGGCTTCCAACAACCTGAAGTGTCGCTTTTGCATTTACCCTTGCGGCCTGCAAAGGACATAACGTCGTTTCGTAGGGTGTCCATTCAAAGATCTTTGGATCATGGAGCTGCGGAGATAATGCAGAATTGTGCTCGTACACGGAGTCTGGTTCATGAATCACCCTAAAAATATATACTAAACACAAATAACTATTGGAAATTATCCTGTGGCCATGAGGATGCCGGCGAGACGAGAGAGCAAAATTTGCACGTGGTTGTTCTTGATGTAACCAGAGGTTGCGATTATAAATCTATTCATCTCCCTCCTATCTCAATCGGGGCGCCAGATTTTTACCCTCTTGCATGGCAGGACAACCAGCCGGCGCACCCTGTAAAAATATGATAGCATATAAAAAGGCAGGTTATGGCGGTGGATATAAACCCTTTGGACTGTAATTATACTCAGCGTCATAAATAGTTGCGCATGCCATTTTGCTGAATCCTCAATTATTGGGCCAAATAGCGTGAGTTTTGAGCAATTATATTTGACGCCGTGTATAAATCACGCATAGGAGGTGTGAATATGTCAGCGTTGGAGGTCGTCAAGAGCATTAAGGAGTCCTTGAGCAGACATCAGGCTATCGGCACTAAACATGAAATTGAGTTTACAGTCTCTGCTCCAAAAGCCAAGAAAGTCTGCATTGCCGGAAATTTCAACGATTGGAACATGACATCAATGCCAATGAAAAAAAGTGCTGAAGGGACTTGGAAAATCAAGCTTAAACTTTCATCGGGGAAGTATGAATATAAATTTGTCGTGGACGGGATATGGGACCAGGATATGTCCAGCTCCGAGACCGTGCTAAATTCTTTCGGTACCTATAATAACGTGATTAGCGTCAAGTAAGTGCTTCCGTTATATATCATATCGCCATATCAGCATTCGCAAACGATAAATATGAAGCCAAGAATGCCTGTTTTTTGGCTGGATCAGTATTAGGGGAAAAGGTCAAGCGGTCAATACCTCTAATTGCAAATGACACTACAAAAGGGATAGCTCACGACGGCCAGCTGGATACAATCATGCTCCATACCATTGTTATTTGCCTTTTCTTGAACATTCCTTCTTATGCCTATGCAGCCGTGATTGCGGGCGGAGGAACTGTCTATCCCGTTTCCGACGGCGATAAACTCCTGCTGATAAGCGCTAAGCTCGACGTGGACAATGGAATTATTGCGAGGGAGGACAATCTCAAGCCGACCAAGCTTCTGCAGCCGGGGCAGGAACTGCGACTTCACACTAGAAAGATGGCACCCCATACCATGGACAATGGCATCATAATCGATATTCCAGGTAGGATGCTCTATTATTTTAAAGAAGGGAAACTCAAATGTTCTTTCCTGTCGGGCTCGGCATGCCGCAATGGAAGGGCATGACCCGCTGGCGTACTCCGGCAGAAACATTTACAATTGCGGGTAAGGAGCGCAATCTCGTATGGTATGTGCCCGAGTCTATTCAATGGCAGCAGCAGATTGTGGAAAACCCGTCTTAACGAAAGTTCCTCCAGGTCCGGACAATCCGCTCGGAAGATTTGTTCTGTGCACCTCCATTCGAGGTATAGCCACGAAACCATCTGGTCCACGACTGTTTATCAATTCAGGAGTCACGGATGAATCCGTGTATTGTCGAAAGACATCGAACGGTTCTATGATGAGGTGGAGGTTGGAACACTTGGAGAATTGGTGTACGAGCCTATAAAGGTTGCTGTAACGAATGAAGGAAAGATGTTTGTCCAGGTGGACCGCGATGTCTACGGGAAGATCAGGAAACCGCTGAATGAAGTCACAGATCGAATAAATGATTTGCATATGGCTTCTGAGGTGGATTGGGACAAAATCAGGAGAATCGTTCAAGAACAAGACGGCATTGCCGAGGATGTAACACTTTTTTCGGTTCCGTCTCCACAATAGCACCGTTAAGGTCTCATTATGAAGGACCAGGATTGCATCCAGTTCCTCCGATGGTCTCTCCCGCGGCTTCATATGCGATGGGAGGGGTTCAGAAAAGTTCGCGGCCAGGTCTGTAAGCGCATCGACCGACGTCTCCATGAACGTGGGCTTGCGGATATTTCCGAGTACCAGACGTTCCTGCATAATCAGGCCGATGAATGGGCTGTTCTCGATTCACTCTATCGGGTCACGATATCCCGCTTTTACCGAGATCGAGAGGTGTTTCGGTTTCTTGAACGCGAGGTCCTTAAGACATTAGCCGAGACTGCGATGGCACAAGGGGAGAAGGAAGTGCGATGCTGGAGCATCGGCTGTGCCTCTGGTGAAGAGCCTCATACTCTTGCTATGCTGTGGGACCTTGGCACGGGCCGTCTTTTCCCATCCATAAAAATCTCGATCACGGCCAGTGACGCGGACCCGAACATGATCGAACGGGCAAAAGAAGCATGTTATGCTTCCGGGAGTCTCTCAGCTCTACCCCCTCACTGGAGAACAAATGCTTTCGTTCGCGATCAAAACCGGTTCTGCGTCAGAACCGAGGAGCGCAAGAAGGTTATCTTTCTTAGACAGGATATCCGCGCAGAGGAACCAGAGGGATTGTATCATCTTATTTTTTGCAGAAACCTGGCGTTCACGTATTTTGATAAGGAGTTGCAGAAGGAAATCCTGACCCGATTGCACGACAGGCTTCATAATCACGGGGCATTAATCGTGGGAATCCACGAGGCATTGCCATCCGGAACGGCCGGGTTCATGCATTGGCCGGGATGTACGGGAATTTACCGGAAGACATGAAACTATTAAACTCAACTACATTGACCGAGACTGACATGCCATGATTATGGTGGACCTATATCCGGGAGTTCCGATCGTTGACCAGCGCCTTGAGATCGTTGAGCGGAAAGGCAGGGGCCATCCCGATACCCTGTGCGATTCCCTGATGGAAGCTATTTCGGTAGCACTCTCCCAAACCTATTTGAAGGAATTCGGGACCATCCTTCATCATAATATCGACAAGGGCCTGCTTTCGGCGGGGAGCGTAAGTAAGCATTTCGGGGGAGGTGAGGTACTGCAGCCCATTGAACTTACAATTGGCGACCGGGCAACGCGGCAATCTGGCGGAAGGAACATTCCCATCGCTGATATCGCCATTGATGCTGCTCGTTCCTGGTTTGAGAAGAACATGAGATATGTCGATCCACACCGAAATGTGTCCTACCGGGTCATGCTTGCGCCAGGCTCCGAAGAACTCACAAACATATTTTCTTTTCCCGGAATAAAAGCAGCGAATGACACGTCGGCTACCGTGGGATATTATCCCCTTAGCCCCACGGAAAAGATCGTTCTTTCATTGGAGCGGTATCTCAACTCTAAGGAGTTCAAATCGGTACATCCGGAAACCGGTGAGGACATTAAGGTGATGGCGTTGAGGCGGGAGAAGAATCTGGACCTGACCGTGGCCATGCCATTGCTCTGCCGCGATATATTGTCGGAGGACGACTATTTTAACTGCAAAGATATTCTGGTGAGGGAAATGACTAAGTTCGGCGCATCTTGGGAATCCCGGCCATACGAGACCGAGTGGTGCAGGGCGCGCTAAAACTTGTTCTTGAACCGATATTTGAAGCGGACTTTCAAGAAGGTTCATACGGGTATCGCCCGAAGCGGACGGCACATCAGGCGGTGCACCGGGTCGCAGGAGCAGTTGTCCATAATAAGACACGAGTCATCGATGTTGACCTTAAGGCGTACTTCGATACGGTTCGGCATGACATATTGCTGGATAAAGTAGCCAAAAGGGTCGATGATGACAGAGTGCTGCGGCTGCTCAATCTCATGTTGAAGGCCAGTGGCAAGCGTGGGGTCCCTCAGGGCGGGGTTATCTCGCCCCTCATGGCAAATCTCTACCTTAATGAGGTAGACAAGATGCTTGAGCGGGCGAAGGAGGCAACGAGCAAAACAGGCTATACCTATATAGAGTACGCCCGTTTTGCTGATGACCTTGTGATTCTGGTAGACGCGTATCGGCGCTGGGACTGGTTAGTAGAGAGAGTATATCGGCGACTTCTTGACGAGTTGGCAAAACTTGATGTATGCATCAATGAAGAAAAGACCCGTCTGGCAGACCTGATGAAAGGAGAGAGCTTTAGCTTTCTGGGATTCGATATACGGAGAGTCAGGACGCTGAGCAAGAAATGGGGAGTCCTCATCACACCGCGGATGAAAGCACGGACGAATCTCCTAAGTAATCTCAAGGAGGTCTTCCAGCGATTTGTCTCGCAGCCAGTACAACGTGTGATCGAGCAGATTAACCCGAAGCTTCGCGGCTGGGTTAACTACTTTCGGATAGGTCACTCCAGCAGGCACCTTCATTACATCAAGGATTGGGTAGAGAAAAAGATACGGCGACATCTTATGAGAGCCCGAAAACGTAAGGGCTTTGGCTGGAACAGGTGGAGTAGAGTCTGGTTGTACAAGAACCTTGGGCTTTATGCCGATTATCAGGTGAGGTACTATGGGCTCGAAAGCGCTGCCAGCAAATAGGCATCATAACCCTTGAGGTGAAGCCAAAAGGAAAGCATAGTGCGGGAAACCCGCATGCTGTGTTTGACGCGGCGGGGACTGGAAACGTGGCATGGTTGAGATAATGTGGCACTTGCAGACGAAAGGGCAAGACAACAGAGAACACGAACATCAACCTAAACCGGCGCGCCTGTCCTCGACCCTACTGATGAGGGGGTCTTGGAGATAGAGTATGGTTGGGCTAGTGAGGCACTGTTAACCGAAAGGGACAGAAACAGATAGG
>Ga0209415_10004152_pt1 | contig 26621 bp, 24 predicted proteins | sample PeaSoiSIISIP2007_FD_187696 | JGI IMG/M metagenome (GOLD analysis project Ga0209415, IMG submission 187696) | Peat soil microbial communities from Weissenstadt, Germany - SII-SIP-2007 (SPAdes) (version 2) | ecosystem: Environmental > Terrestrial > Soil > Wetlands > Peat | place: Germany... | reverse complement strand
TGGATTTCGAAGCTGTTGCTGGCCGGCGTAATCGGCACCATGCTCTGGATCATCATTGCGGGACTCGGCCATTTCAACGCTGCCCGAGCTTTCAGTTTTCCGCCGGGCGCGTTCACTCTTTCGCGTAATTTCTTCCTCGGACTGGGCTCGGCGATGCTGGTGGCTACTTACGATTATTGGGGGTACTACAACGTTGCTTTCCTCGGCGATGAGGTTAGGAACCCGGGGAAAACCATCCCGCGGGCGATTCTGCTATCCATTTTCTTAGTGGCATGTCTATACGTTGTGATGAACATCAGCATCCTTGGCGTGGTGCCGTGGCAGGAGATCCAGGCGGGTCAAGACAATCGTGGTTTGTATGTGGTGTCCATTTTCATGCGAAGGGTTTATGGGCCATGGGCTGCGAATCTCGCGACTGGCTTGGTCATGTGGACCGCGTTCGCCTCGGTTTTTTCGCTGATGCTGGGATACTCGCGCGTGCCGTACGCGGCCGCACTTGACGGAAATTATTTCAAAGCGTTCGCACGCCTGCACGTGGAGGGACGGTTTCCATACGTGTCTCTGCTCGCTCTGGCCGCTGTCGCCGCGCTTTTCTGTTTTTTATCGCTGGCAGACGTGATCGCAGGGCTGGTGGTGATTCGCATTACGTTGCAGTTTCTGGTGCAGGCGATTGGCCTGATTGTGCTGCGCATCCGCCGTCCCGATCTACCGCGCCCGTTTCGCATGTGGCTTTATCCCTTGCCCGCATTGGCCGCGTCGATCGGATTCTTGTTTGTCCTTATTTCGCGGACGAACTCACTCACCCAGATTCGCTATGCGGCGCTGATCCTGATCAGCGGGACGATCATTTATCTAGGGCGCGCGTGGCGTCACGGCGAATGGCCGTTTGGAGAACTTGTGCCGTCGGAAAAGATTGCGAGTAAATGAGCATGGCCGGAGCGGTGAAAACATCGATGCCATCGAGTCTGCCGAGAACAACGAACGATTCGGCGTGGGCTCCGTTAGGTGAGCCACTCTTTCGATCACTTTGGGTCGCAGCGGTAATTTCGTACACCGGGACCTGGATGCAGAACCTGGGCGCAGGATGGCTCATGACCCAGCTCACAATGTCGCCTTTGATGGTTGGCCTGGTGCAAGCGGCGACGACCCTTCCAGTTTTTCTCGTCATCTTGCCAGCAGGTGCGCTCGCGGACATGGTGGACCGGCGTCGCTTTCTGCTGATCACCCAGGGTTGGATGGTCGTGGCGGCGGCTTTGCTCGGAATCTTCACACTGCTCGGTCATATGACGCCGTGGATTCTGCTTCTGTTCACATTCCTGCTGGGTCTGGGCGCCATCATGAACGAACCGGCATGGCAGGCCATTACGCCGGAAATAGTTTCGCCTCGGCAGCATGCGCCCGCGGTAGCCTTGAACTCGGCCGGGTTCAATGTGGCCCGCGCCGTGGGCCCGGCGCTGGGTGGCATTGTGATCGCAATCGCCGGTTCTGGCGTGGCTTTCCTGTTGAATGCCGCTTCGTTTTTCGGGGTCATCTTTTTTCTTTATCGGTGGAAGCGCCCGCACTTCGAGGATGTCGAAACCGGACGGGTGCGCGATGCTATCCTCGCCGGTCTCCGTTACGGGCGCGACGCTTCGGTCGTGCGTTGTGTGCTGATCCGCACTGCTGCGTTCAGTTTGGCAGCGAGTTCATTGCTGGCCCTGCTCCCGATCGTTGCCCGTCCCCATGGAGCGACGGGATTCGGTCTGTTGCTTGGAGCGTTCGGGCTGGGCGCATTAGCGGGCGCCGCTGTGCTGCCTCGACTGCGGAGCAGACTCGCGGTAGATGGAGTTGTCAGTGTCGCCATCGTGGTGTTTGCGGCCATGACATTCGCAGCGGGACGGGTGCAAGCATTCGGCTGGCTGGAACTGGTATTGTTCACCAGTGGAATGGCCTGGATTGGAATCCAGGCTTGCCTCAACGTTGCCGCACAGACCATGTCGCCTTCGTTTATGCGGGCGCGGACGCTGTCGTTGTACGTGTTAGTGCTGCAGGGAGGGGTAGCGATCGGCAGCGCACTTTGGGGCGCGCTTGCTAGCCGTGTCGGAATTCCAACCACATTCCTGTGCTCTGCGATCGCACTTGTGGTTGGACTGGTGAGTGTGCGACGCTATCCGCTGACATCGCAGGAACTACAGTATGCTCCGTCGGCAGTGCAAGACTAGTCGAGCTCTGGTTCCAAATTCACGGTGACTCTCAAGGAGATTTCTGATGAAGAAGACGAAGTTGCTGTTTGCGTCGATGCTTCTGCTGGCTTGCAGTGGTCTTGCTCTCGCGCAAGATGCTAAGCCGGCGGAGCATCGTACGATCGCGCAAGTGCTGGATCGCGGCGTAACGGGAGTGGAAACCCAGTTTGTTCCTGCTGCCGACGCCATGCCCGAAGATAAATATTCATTCGCACCGACGAACGGAGAATTCAAAGGCGTGCGCACCTTCGCGCAGCAGGTGAAGCACGTCGCCGCAGTCAATTACCTGGTGAGCGCGTCCATTCTCGAGGAGAAACCTCCGGTTGACGTGGGTAGCGAAAACGGACCGGATTCGGTGAAAACGAAAGCGGACATTGTGAAGTTCCTCAAGGATTCGTTTACGTATGCCCACAAGGCCGTTAGTAGCATCAATGATGGGAATCTGGTGAGTCCGATCAAGAGTCCCTTTGGGGAAGGCACCACCACACGGTTGGGGATGGCCAATTTGATTGTGGGGCACTGTTTCGACCACTACGGTCAGATGGTGGAATACCTGCGGATGAACAGCGTCATCCCGCCTGCCAGCCGCTAATCGCGATGACGAATCGTCGCCAAGGACCGGCTCAGCCCGGTCCTTTTCTGCTCTCTGTCTTCAGCGAATTCGCTATGGCACGAAAGTGCTATTTACATGTCTAAGAATGAGACATACCCTCAGCTTCCCCCTTTTTCTGCAAAAATTGCAACGCGAAGTAAGACCCAAAAAGGGGAGGGCCTGCGTCGCAATTCAGGGTTGCGGGATAGGTTTATGCAGCCTAGCCCGAGGGTAGGGAGAAGTACATGAAGACCAAGAAGTACCAGGCTGCGCCTCTGCGCGTAGCCGACGCCGCGCGGGATCACGATGTCCAACGGGAGATAGAGAGTTTTCTTCGAGCAGTCCGGTCCTATCCAGACCGTTTCGCCCGCGAGCCTTACTTGAGCTTCCAACAACATTTGTGCAACATCGTGACCGGAGCCAATCCGCCCGGAGCGGACGAATAGCTGCGCCTCAAGTTCGATCTCCTCAGCGCACGCGTTTGCTTGCCCCTCGAGTTGTGATTTCAGTGTAAATCAATTCAGGCTTTAATCTTTGTGCGCGCAGGTGTTCGCGCACCCGTGTCCGGGCCTGATTCGCGCTCGACTTCGGGTCGAGAAAGACCAGGACTGAAGGTCCCGCCCCGCTCAAAGCACTACCCAGGATTCCGCAAGTCCCAGTCAGCTTCTGCAATGCTGGAAGCAGAGGACACAGAGACGCGCGGTACCGTTGATGAACTCGATCTTCCAGCGCGGAAGCAAGCAGATCTTTCCTTCCCTGAAAGAACGCAGCCAGCAGCAGCATCGAATTCTGGATGTTGGCTACCGCGTCAGCACGGGAATATTGACCGGGCAGAACACGACGCGCATCCTCCGTAGAAAGGCTTTCGTTCGGCACGGCAAGCAGCAACGGCCACTTCCCTTTCGGCCTTACGTGCGCTATTTGCATTTCGCCATCGGCGGAAATTCGCGCAACCGCCAAACCACCCATCCAACACGCCGCAGCGTTGTCGGGATGGTGCTCGCGCCGGGCCGCTTCGTAGACTATCCGGCTGTCGCTCCAGCGCAGTCGGCCAAAGTGCACAGCAAGAGCGATTCCGGCCAACCGCGCAGCCGCAGAAGATCCGCAGCCTTTGCCAATAGGAATCTGATTCTCAATCCGAAGAGCCAACGGTTGCACCTGCTTTCTCTCGGCCTGCAGCACCTCGCGATAAGTTGTCAGAATAAGATGGTTCTCGAGTTGGGAACAGATTTCGCGGTCGCGGCCAATCGCGTTGACTGAAAATTCATCTCCAGCCTTCCCACGAACTTTAAGAAACATTGAGAAAGCCAGCGCGGCGGCATCAAAGGCTGGACCAAGATTCGCGGAAGTCGCCGGAAGAACAATCTCCAGAGCCCGTCGTTTTATTCCAGCACGGTCAGTCATGAGATAACAAGAAACCTGTAGAAACGTAGCTTGCTACGTCTCCGATCGAGAGTCCGCGTCTTTCAAGGTTCGAATAACAGCGTCCACGGTGGCGTCCAGCACGATTGGCGCCCGCTGTTGAGGCCTAAGAATATCAGCTTCTTTCTCGCTCTCGGTGCCGGCGAACAAATCGCCGCGATGAAACTTCAGAGTGAACTCAGGATCTTTCAGCAAATGCCCGGTCAAAATCAAAACCACGCTTTCTCCTACCTTGACGAATCCTTGCTTCACGAGTTTCTTGAGCCCAGCGAAGGTCACCGCGGAAGCCGGTTCGCAGCCAATGCCATCCGCGCCGATCTCAGCTTTGGCCAGTGCGATCTCAACTTCGCTGACTTGTTCGACGCTGCCGTCAGTCGCCTGCAGCACCTTGACCGCCTTTTTCCATGACGCGGGGTTGCCAATGCGAATGGCGCTGGCCGCAGTTTCAGCTTTCACAGCGATCAGTTTCTCGCCGCCATTCTCGCGCATCGTCCGCACCAAGGGGTTGGCTCCCGCAGCTTGAATGATGGAGATTTTCGGCAACGCTGAGATCAAACCGAGCTGCTTCATCTCGATGAATGCCTTCCCCAGCGCCGAGGAGTTGCCAAGGTTTCCGCCCGGAACGATGACGTGATCGGGCACCTGCCAATCGAGTTGTTCCATCAGTTCGATCACCGTAGTTTTCTGCCCTTCGAGACGATAGGGATTTACCGAGTTCAACAGGTAAACCGGCATCCGCTGCACTACCTCGTTCAGCACACGCATGCAGCCATCGAAATCGGTTTTCAATTGGCAGGTTACCGCACCGTAGTCCAGCGCCTGAGAAAGTTTTCCCCACGACACTTTGCCCTCCGGAATCAGCACCAGGCTGCGCATTCCTCCACGGGCCGCATAGGCCGCCATCGAAGCAGAGGTGTTGCCAGTGGAGGCGCAGGCCACCCAGCGGAATCCCTCGCGCCGCGCGACCGATGCCGCAACTGTCATCCCAGTGTCCTTGAATGATCCCGTAGGATTCATTCCCTGATGCTTGGCGTAAAGCTGATCCAACCCGGCGATGCGGGTGCAGTGAGGCATTTCGTACAGCGGAGTATTTCCCTCGCGGAGAGTGATGATTTGTTGCCGGTCGGGAAAACTGGGCAGCACTTCACGAAAACGCCAAACGCCGCTTTCGTCGAGTGAAAGCCTGGAAGCGCGGCGCTGGAGCCACAAAGACTTCAGCGCAGCAGCGTCTAGTTGCGTCTCAGCGCTCGTGTTCCAGGTGGGATAGACGATCTCCAGCAGATCGCCACAGGCGTCGCAACGAAAGTTTTGGGCGGCCTTCTCGCACTCCGCGCCACAGCTGATGCAGCGCAGCTGCGAAGTCTGATCGGGAGTGGGCTCAGATAAATTGTGGTCGATCATCTGGATAGAGATCGTGTGTTGGACGATCTACTTCCTGCCGCGCAAATACTTGTCGGTCTTGTCAATCCAGTCGGCGCGCGGCGGATTGAATACGTCGAGATCGACGGTGTAGGCCAGCGCCTCGGCCTTGTGCGGCATGTGTGGAGGAATGGTCAGCACCTCGCCCGCGTTCACCACGAGTTCTTTGCCATCGATCCAGAACTTCAATGCGCCTTCGAGGACATACGTGATTTGCTCATTGTGATGGCTGTGCTCGGGAACGATACATCCCTTCTGGAGCAAAACGCGAGCCAGCATCACATTTTGCCCGACGACAAAATGGCGCTGCAGGAGTGGGTTCAGATCTTCAAGTTCGACCGAACTCCATGGAATATGCCTCAGTTCGGCCTTCTCGGCGCCCTTCGTTTTTGACCTTCGCGTTGTCTTCTTCTTGGCTTTTGGGGTCGTTCGTTTTGCTCTTGCTTTCGCCATAGTGCACCTTTCTGGATAAAATCCGAATGCAGTGCCATGCAACAACTGTGGGCGTGTGTCCCGTCGCTACCGCGCTGCGACAGTTCCTTGCCAAGTGGCGGAGACTCGCAAAATCCGCTGCACGGCTTCCCGCAACGTCGCGGTTGACGACGCAAATGAGAAGCGGATGAAATCAGTGCCCGCGGCCCCGAACGCCGCACCTGGAATGGCCGCGACCCCAGCTTCCTCCAGCATGATGCGGCAGAGTTCTTCCGCGCTCATTCCCGTCCCTGAAATATTGACCCACGCGTAGAACGCGCCTTGCGGCGGCGCGCAACGGAATCCGGGAACGCGATTCAGATCGCGAATAAACTGCTCGCGCCGCTTGGCGAATTCGCCGACCATGCGGGGAGTTGTGCCCTCGCGATCCTGGAGCGCCTCGATGGCCGCATACTGACTGAACTCCGCAACACACGTATAACTGTTGACCGCCAGCATCTGTAGCGCCGGAACGATACGCGGTGGGGCGACGGTATAGCCCAAGCGCCATCCGGTCATCGCGAAACTCTTGGAGAAGCCGTCGATGATCAGCGTGCGCTCCTGCATTCCCGGATAGTTCATCAGAGAAATATATTGACCACCGTAAATGACGCGCGCGTAGATTTCATCGGAGAGCACGAGCAGATCATGTTTCACGGCGAGTTCCGACAGCCGCCGTTGCACCGGGTCGCTGTAGACCGCGCCCGTCGGATTGCCCGGCGAGTTCGCGATCAGGATTTTCGAGCGAGGCGTAATTTTGGCGGCCACTTCATCAGGGTCCGGTTGAAAATGATTGCGTTCGGAAAGTTCAAAGGGAACAGCAATTCCGCCCAGCCCGAGGGTGATCGACAGGTATCCAGGAAACCCCGGATCCGGGTAGAGGACTTCATCTCCGGGATCGATCAGGGCCATCATCGCCATGAAGAGCGCAATTTTGCAGCCGGGTGCGATGACGATGTTATCTGGAGAGACCTTCAGGCTACGCGTGTCGTGAAGGTAGGTAGCGATTGCTTCTCGCAGTGTGAGAACGCCGGCCACCGCACAATAGCGGTCTTTGCCTTCGTCCAGCGCCTGTTTGAGCGCGTTGTTTACGGATGCCGAGGGGTGGAAATCGGGCTCGCCGAGTTCGAGATGAATGATGGATCGGCCTTCGCGCTCCAGTTCCTTCGCGCGTGCATAGACGCTCAGCGCGCCCTCGCCCGTCATCACCGCCATTCGAGAAGCCAGCGATCGCATTCTTGCTCTCCACAATCTGTTTGCACATGGAGGCCGGGCGTCCTGCCCGGCTGGACGGGCCAGAGGCCCGCCCTCCATTACTACAGCTACAGGCCTTTGTAGAGACCGCCATCTACCAGCACGGTCTGTCCCGTCACATAGGACGCGCGCTCCGAGGCCAGCCACACGATCGCGTCCGCAACCTCTCGGGGTTCTCCGAGACGCTTCAGAGGCGCCTCCGCGCTCCATCCTTCGGAGGTCTCTTTTTCGCTCTTGCCTGACGCCGCAGACCGCGCCTTCGCCAATTCTTTCAGCCGATCGGTCGCAGTGTAGCCTGGTCCAACGTTGTTTACGAGGATGCCATCTTTGCCGAATTCGTTGGCTAGGCTTTTCACGAGTCCAACAACCGCGGCGCGAACTGCGTTGGAGAGCACCAAGTCTGCGATCGGCTGCTTTGTAGTGACGGAAGTGATGGTGATGATGCGCCCCCAATGCTTGCGCTGCATGTGCGGAATCACTTCGCGGGCAAAATAGACCGTGCTAAGAAAGTTGAGGTCCACGGCCTTGCGCCACTCTTCAAGACTGGCGGCAAGAAATCCTTTGGCGGGCGGGCCTCCGGCGTTGGTGACGCAAATATCGACGCCACCCAATCGTGAACCCACCGATTCGACAAAACCATGCACCGCTTCCGCATCCGTTACGTCCAATGCCTGGGTAAACACTTCTACGCTGTATTGTTTCTGGATGCGCTCCGCGGCCGTCTGCAATGTCGGACCATTGCGGGCACACATCGCAATGCGGCATCCCTCGGCGGCAAAGGCTTCCGCCGTGGCACGGCCAATCCCCTGGCTCGATGCGGCCACGATCGCAACCCGATTCTTCAGACCCATATCCATGATCTCGGAATTATAAAGGTATGCGGCCTGACTGTATTGGTCGGGAGACTGTCGAATTCTGGCTATTGCTCACTTCGCCGGTGAACGGTACTCTTGAGGTGTCATTGCATCCGGGATGATCCCGCGGAAATCCGCGGATGGGGTTCTCATGAAAAAGCATCGACACCGCCCAGAAACCGAAGCCGTTCGCGGAGGGACCAACCTTGATAAGAAGAATGGCCCCCTCGCCACGCCGATCTACCAGACCTCAACTTTTGAGGTGACTGACAACGAAGAGCAGTTGCGGGCGACTCATACCGACATGTTTTATACGCGCTACGGAAACCCGACGAACACGGTTGCTGAGTCGGCAATCGCAGAACTTGAAGGCGCTGATTCCGCCCTGCTGTTTGCCTCAGGCATGGGAGCGATCACGACTTCGATTCTTGCGCTTTTGAAAAGCGGCGACCACGTCGTGGCTCAACGTGACATTTACGGAGGCGCCACGAAATTCTTCAGTCAGTGGGTTCCGAAGCTTGGAATCGAAACTACATTTGTCGACACCACCGACTACGGTCAGCACGCCCGCGCCATCCGGCCTAACACCAGGCTGCTCTATCTCGAATCTCCGACCAACCCCCTCGGACGAGTCGTCGATTTGCATAAGACTGCTTCTCTGGCCAAGAAACATAATCTGATCAGCATGATCGATAGCACCTTCGCTACCCCGATCAACCAGCGCCCGGCGGAGTTTGGCATTGATCTGGTGATGCACTCGGCCACCAAGTACTTTGCCGGGCACTCCGATGTGATTTGCGGGGTCATCGCCGGCCGCAAGGATTTGATCGAGAGGATTCACGAAACCCGCACTACGTTGGGTGCTGTGATGGACCCGCACGCGGCGTGGTTGCTGCTGCGCGGCATTAGGACGCTTGCGGTCCGGGTACAACGCCAGAATGAGAGCGCATTGCGCGTCGCACAGTTTCTGGCTCAACATTCGCGGGTTCGAAGCGTGCACTATCCGTTTCTCGAGGGTCATCCGCAGCGAGCGGTTGCGATGGATCAAATGAGCGGCGGCGGCGGCATCGTGAGCTTTGAAGTGGACGGCACCGGAGAAGATGCTCGCCACGTGGCCGAATCGCTGAATCTGTTCACGCTCGCGCCGAGTCTAGGCGGCGTGGATTCACTCGTCTCCATCCCCGTGCTCACATCTCATGCCATGATTTCAGCTGAACTACGCGAGAAGATGGGCGTGACCGAGCAACTGATCCGGCTGTCGGTGGGAATCGAAAGTGCGGACGACTTGATTGCCGATCTGGAGCAAGCATTCGCCGTAGTGAGTTCGTCTCGTCAGCACGCAGAGGTGGGATGAGGTCGGGTTCTCGCATTCCGCCGAACCCATCCACCACGCAGAAAAAATCCTGGCCTCACGCGAGGCCAGGATGGAGAAACTCCGTGTGCGCGCTCGCTCAGAAAATGAACTTCAGCGCCAACTGCAGGATGCGTGGATTGTGAGCGGCGTTCGGTTGCAACAGTCCGTTTCCCGCGCAACTCGGATCACCGGCTGAATTATTGGCTCCGCCATAGCAGCCTATGCCGTTTGCACTGGTAATTCCGCTGCCATTCGCATTGTCGGCGGCGGAACCCGCGTCACCGCCCAGCCATGAATACTCCCTATGGTTAAAAACGTTGAAGGCTTCGGTCCGAAATTCGAAATACTTGCTTTCGGTAACCGCGAAGTGCTTCAGCAGCGCCATGTCGAAATTAGTGCGCCAGGGGTTGCGCAGAATGTTTCTTCCGGCGTTGCCAAAGGTTAACCCTGTCGGAGCGCCGAAGGCGGACGGATTATAAAGCAACGGCGGGTTGCCCGGCGGAAGGTGCGGTATCCCCGCGCTCGGATTGCCGACCAGGTCTGGGTAAGAACCGGCGGATGCAAACGAATTGGACACGCCTGCGTTATCAGTGGGAATGCTCCCGCCACCCTCGTTATAAACGCTGAATGGCGTCCCACTTTCAATGTCCGTGATGCCGGACCACTGCCACCCTCCGAGGAGTTTGTCGGTAAGAGTCTTCCCTTTCAAGAAGGGTAAATCGTAAACGTAACCGATGTTGATAATGTGCCGTTCATCGAAGTTAGAGCTGGCCCGGTAGGCGTTCAGGGCGTAGGTGTCGAGGAAGCCCGAGTCGTTGTAGTCCGAAGAGTCGTCAATCGAGTGGCTATAGGTGTACGCCGCATTCAGTTGCAGCCCCCCAATACTGTGGCGCAAGGAACCCTGCAGCGCGTTATAGTTCGAAGATCCGGTCAGATCTTTCCGGGTAATGCTTCCGATACCGACGTAGGGCAGGTAAGGATTGGCGTTGTTGCCGCAGGCTACGGCAAGATTGTTAGCCCATGAGCCGGTGGTCGTATTTCCGTTCACGGTTGCTGTCGCTTGACCGCTGACCGGATCTATCGTGACGCTATTGCAATCGTTTGCGCTGATGACCTGGCCGGGCGCATAGGGATTCAGGCCTGCCGGAACCGAGTGCATCTGGTTGGAGTCATACGAGCGGGTGAGATGGACTCCGCCGCTGCCCACGTACGACAACGTAGCAACTGTGTTCTTACCCATATCGTGCTGCACGTCGAGATGCCATTGCTGCATGTAGGGCCAGGTGGCTTTGCTTGGAATCGAGACAAACGATAGCGGCGTCGTGCCCGAGCCGAGCAGGCTAGGAGTGAGGCTCGCGTATCCCGCCACGTTCACTACGCTGCTGGTCTGAGTGTTGATGTTGTACTGTTCGAGCGACTCGGTATTGGCCTCATTGCCGTTCGTGTGCTCGAAGAAGATGCCATAACCGCCACGGATGGCCCACCTCCCGTTACCGAAGGGGTCGTATGCAAAGCCAATGCGAGGCGCCGGATTCCACCAATGATTCTTCATGCAGCCGGCCGGAACCCCGGCTGTAACTCCGCAATCGACCCAACCGTTGAATGGGTTGCCGATTACGAGGCCGGTGTTTGGATCGACACTGCTGGCGCCGGGAATGTAGTGTGCGGGATCGAAATTCCAAGCTAGATTGTTCTTTTCCGAGTAAGTTCCAAAGAAACTCATGCGTAACCCCACGTTCAGCGTCAGACGCGAAGTGGCGTGCCAATCGTCCTGAAAATAGGGTTCGAAAATTTTGTATTGCTCGTGCATCTTGAGTGCGGCTTGTTCCTGGGTGAAAGTGCCGATGTTTCCCAGAAGCAGATCGGCGAACGCATTCCCGGTGGTGACCGTATTGCCGGTATTGGCGAACTGTAATTGGCCATTCACACCGAACTGCGGCTGTGGAATTTCATTCTTGTGAGCCAATACCGCGTAGATTCCGAACTGCAGATTGTGCCCGCCGACGATCTTGGTGACGTTATCGCGGAACGTAAAAGTGGGGTTGGAGTTTAGAGGACCGTTGGGAACATAGCCCGGATCTTCGGCAAAGTTATATTGGCCGCCAGCCAGGCTGATGCCGGGCACCTTCCCGCCAAAACCGTTGTCGTAGATTCCGATCGCGGGAAAACCAGCGGGGCGCTGCCAGGGCCCGATAAGGTTGGTGGTGATGTGGTCGGTGGTATAGCTGGCGACGAATTCATTCAGCAGCGTAGGCGAAACTGCGGCAGTCACCCGGGCGACCATGCTGACGCCGGGACCGTTGAAGTTAGTCTGAACCGTGGGAAAAGTGGTGCCATTGGTCCACAAGGGTACGGGATAGTCCTGGTTCCACGAGTCATGAATGTAACGAAACGTGGCGCGGACTTTGTCGTTGATATTCTGATCGACGCGGAAGAGTTCTTCCCGCCAGTGGGTGGGCAGGGACGGCGGCAGATACCAGGAACTCGGACCCACGTTCGGGGTGGGGATGAGGGCCTCGAGAGCATTGACTATTGTGGGATTGGCGATCGGCACCTGATTATTCGGGAAGTAAGCACCGCCCTGCGCCGGGCAATTTGGGAACTGGTTAACTGTCGTCGGCGTCAATTGGGTGCCGGGTGCAGGGCACACATCGTTGAAATTTCCGGCTCGCTCTGGCAACGTAGGAACTGTGGTCACGCTGAAGAAACTCGTTCCCGGCACAATCTCGCGGCGCCACTCTTCCGACCAGAAGAAGAATGTTTTCTGTTTCTGCGTGTTGTAGTGTCCGGGAATATACACTGGCCCACCGACAGTGAAACCAAAGTCGTTCTTCTTGTAGGCAGGAGGCGAAGTCTGAAACTCGGGCGTGGCGTTGAAGAAGTCGTTGCGGACGAATTCGTACAGGTCGCCGTGAAAATTTTTGGTGCCTGACTTGGTCTCAACCTCGACCGTGCCGGAACCGTTGCGGCCGTATTGCGCGCCGTAGTTGGAGGTAAGCACTTTGAACTCGGCAATGGCGTCGATGCTGGGATAGACGTTGAGCGTGGTGTTGCTGCCGTTGTCCATGGCATCGCCGCCGTCCATTTCCCAATTATTGTATTCGGTACGGCCGCCGTTGACGCTGAAAGAAACGCTTCCAGAAACCCCGACTCCGGCTTCATCCTGCCCAGTCTGGTTGCTCACACCCGGAACCAGGGTGATGAGCTGAGTGAAGTTGCGGCCGTTCAATTCTAGCTGGGCAATCTCTTTGCCGGTTACGGTGCCGCCGAGATCGGACGATTGGGTTTCAACCTGCGCGACTTCCTCACCCTGCACGACTACCTCAGTGTTGATCGCGCCCACTTCCAGCACGACGTTGACCCGAGTCTTTTCCGCAACGCGCAGGATGATGCCCCTGGCATCGTATTTCTTGAAGCCCGGGTCACTGACAGTGAGATCGTAGTTGCCGATGGGAAGCGAGGCGAAAAGGTAATCGCCGCTGCCATTCGTGGCCGTGGTACGACTGATGCCGTGTTCGGTGCTGATCAGAGTCACCTGAGCGCCAGTCACAGCCGCGCCCGATGGATCGGTGACGGTGCCGGTGATCGAGGCTGTGTCCTGCGCGAACAGCGCGCATGGAATGCAGATCGAGAACGCGAGGAGGCAAAACCACAGGAGACGGGATTTCATGTGCAACTCCTAATACGCGAAACGTCAATCGGGAAACCTGGCGACGGCCGCAAAAGGCCACAAAACTGTTTATTAAAACGTGTTAATAGTGCGGTAGCTCAACCTCCATGTCAAGCAAAAAATGCCGGAAATGACAGCTCCGGCACAATGACGGTCACAATATGCTCCTGGTTGATTCCCGCACTGCGAGTTCGGGCGCGACCTTGCTGTGTACGGCGGAGATCTCTCGCTTCTCCTGAACGGCATTGATCCCGTCGAGAACAATGTTGACCGCTGTTGTTCCCATAACTTCCATGGGCTGACGCACCGTGGTCAAGGACGGCGTGTACAGACTGGAAACGGCAACGTCGTCGAAGCCGATGACCGAGCAATGTTCCGGAACGCGCAAGCCGGATTTCGACAGTGCACGTATCGCTCCAAATGCGGTCATATCGTCGAAAGCCAGCAGGGCGGTAAATGGCCGTTTCTGTTTGAGCAAATCCTCCGTTAATTTGTAGCCCGCTTCAAAACTTGAAATCGGATCTTTAGATTCCGGTAGATCAACAATCAACCGAGAATCCAGCTCAAGCCCGCTGGATTTCGCGAAAGACCGGATTCCTTTCCAACGCGGAGCGCTATCGCCTAAGGTTCTGGGACCACGGATGAAAGCTATCTTGCGGTGGCCCAGAGAGTAAAGATGTTCGAGCGCGACGTGGGCGCCAAGTTCGTTGTCGACAATTACGGAACTGACCGAGTCGGTTTTCAACTCGCGGCCAATCATTGCAGTCGGGATGCTGCTCTTTTCCAGATCGGCGAGAACGTCGATATCGACGAACAACCAGTTTGCCACCAGAATGAGCGCTTCCACCCGGCGGTCGAGCAGCATCTCCAGATAGCGCTCGAAGCGGCTGCGTTCGTTATGAACGTCGGTGAGAATGGGAAGGTAGGACGATTGATAGAGCGTGTTCTCGATGCCGCGCAACACCAGCGTGCAGTAGGGATCGGTCATGTCGAATACCATGACGCCGACGGTGTGACTGCGCTTGCTGCGCAGCGAGCGCGCGAACAGGTTGGGACGGTAGCCCAGCTTCTTGGCCGCTTGCTCAATTCGCTTCTTGGTGACAGCGGGAATGTACCGGGCAAGGGGAGCGTTGTTCAGGACGATGGAAACTGTGGTCGAAGAAAAGCCGCTGTCTTTAGCCACATCGCGAATGGTCACGGTCGCATTTTTCATTCCGAGTATTTCATCCTTGGATCGTATTGCCATAATTGATGGTGGCTTGAATTCATGGTGGCGCTGGCGGACACTACAGCAGAGAGTGAAACCAGTGTCAAGTTCGCTTATGCAGTTTTTGCTGATTTTTCTGCTGATGGCTTCATGGCAGATTGGCCGCGCGCAGGCGATGCCGCAGACTCAGGCGCAACAACCGCACTCCGCTGCGTCGGCGCAGAATGCTGATCCTCAACAGCTGTTCCAGCAGGGTCAAGCGGCCCTCAAGAACGGCAATCTGGATGAGGCCGAACATGCCTTCCGGAGCGTGCTCGCGATCGACCCGCAGGTTGCGGGGGCTTACGCGAACCTCGGCGTGATCTACATGCGGCGCAAACAGTGGCAGCACGCACTGGAGATGCTGCACAACGCCGAACGATTGGCGCCGCAGATTGCGGGAGTGCGGCTCAATATCGGATTGGTTTACTATCGACAAAACGATTTTCGAAACGCCATTCCGCCGTTTGAGTCAGTCGTGCACGACATGCCCGACTCGTTCCAGGCTCGCTATCTGCTTGGGCTGTGTTATTTCTTCGTCGAGCGTTATGGCGAGGCGGCGACCACGCTGGAGCCGCTCTGGGCACACGCTTCCGGCCAGTTGAACTACCTGTACGTGCTCGGCATTGCGGCCAACAAAGCGGGACGAGCCGACCTGGAGCAGCGAGCCCTGAGCCACCTCGTCGAGATCGGCCAGAACTCTCCCGAGTTTCATCTGCTGATGGGAAAGGCTCACCTCAACCGCGAAGAATATGACGCGGCGATCACTGAACTCGAACTCGCGGCCAAGGGCGATTCTGCCCTTCCCTTCGTCCACTTCAATCTCGGAATGGCTTATCTGAAAAAACAAGATCTGGAACGAGCCAAAGCGGAATTCGTTAAGGATATCGCCATCGAGCCCGACGTCACCTACGATTACGATCAACTGGGACAGGTGTATTACTTGCAGCAGCGAGATCAGGCAGCCGAAAAGATGTTTCGCACGGCGCTGCGTCTTGATCCGCGACTTGCCAGCTCTCATTTTCAGCTCGGGAGGGTATATCAGCGTCAGGGTAAGTATGCGCAAGCGCTGGCCGAGACCGACGCCACTCTCAAACTAGATCCCGATAGCCCCGGAGTGCATTACTTGCGAGGACAAGCGCTGCAGCGTCTCGGACGCGCCCAAGAAGCGAAAGCCGAGATGCAGACGTTCACGCAACTGTCGAATGCAGCTCGCGAAAAACGGCATCAGGAGCTGGAGGCAGGGCCGATGCCGAACCCAGAACTTACGCAGGAGCCTCAGTAGCGGCAGGTAGCACTGCCTCCTTTGTTATCGTGGTGCATGACTCAAATCGCTTGCAGCGCGCTTCTGTTTGACTTGGATGGCGTGCTGATCGACTCCACCCCGGCCGTCACGCGCGTTTGGAGGCAATGGGCAATCGCACACGGTTTCGATCCCGACGATGTTGTTCGCAAAGCGCACGGGCGCCCCAGTATTTCAACCATCCGCGACTACCTTCCACACGCAAACCATGAGGCCGAGAATCGCGAAGTGGAACGTCGCGAGATCGCAGACTTAAATGGAGTAGTGCCTTTGCCGGGAGCGCGTGAACTGCTGGACGCACTTCCTCCGGACCGATGGACCATCGTGACCTCGTGCACGCGCCCTCTGGCGGAAGTCCGTTTGCGCGCAGCAGGCCTTCCGATTCCCCCTCACTTGCTCACTTGCGACGACGTACAGATTGGAAAACCAGACCCTGAGCCTTACCTGAAAGGCGCGTCGTTGCTGGGAGTATCGGCGCGGGATTGCATCGTCGTGGAAGATGTCCCGGCGGGGATTCGCTCGGGCAAGACTGCGGGCGCTCGAGTCATCGCCTGTAGAACAACGGTTTCGGAGTCGGATCTCAAAGACGCCGGCGCGGATTGGATCGTGGACGGCTGCAAATCTATTTCAGTGTCGCGGTCGGTTGACGAATTGATGCTCACCTTGCAAACCGAAGCATGAACCACAACCGATGAGACCAACCTTGAACTAATCATTCGCACGGCGGTCAGTGAGCCATCACTGCGCCACCCTTCTTCGGCTTTCGCATTAAGAAAAGGAGCGGCAACATCGCGACGAACATCAGCGCGAGAAAACGGAACACATCATTGTAGGCCAGCATCGCAGCCTGCTGTTGCACCATTGCCCAGACCACGCCATAAGCCTGACGGGTTGCGGTCGCCGCATCCTTGCCATGAGACATTAAAAGCGCGCGCAGTCCATCGATGGTCTGCCGAGCCATCGGATTCGCCGGATTCACATGTTTGTCAAGGATGTTGATGTGCATTTGCGCTTTCCGGACCTGCATGGTCTCCACCATCGAGATGCCAATGCTGGCGCCGATATTGCGCATCAGATTAAAGATACTGGTAGCGTTGCCCATCCTTTCCCTGGGTATAGGATCGTTTGTAACCGTGGTCAAAGGCACAAAGATCAAGCTCAACCCCGCCCCCTGGAGCGTCAGCGGCAACCAGAAACTCCATGAAGCTACACCCAGACTAAACAGCGAAATCCTGTACATGGCCAACGCGGTAGTCAGAAACCCCGCCGCCAGAAGCTTTCGGGAATCCACTTTCCCCGTGAGAAATCCAATCAGCGGCATGCACAGGAACGAGGCCAGTCCGCGAGGCAGGTTGGTCACGCCCGCATGAGTAGCTGTGTAGCCCAGCAGTTCCTGCATCAGAAGCGGCAGTAAAACGGTGCTGCCATAAAGCACGAATCCGACGACCGTCATAATAAACGTGCCAATGGCGTACGACCGGTAGCGGAACACGCTGAGATCAATAATTGGATGGTCAGCTTTCAGTTCGCGGATGATCAGGCCGGTGATACCAATGACCGAGAGCACCGCCAGCGTAAGAATAAAGTGCGAGCCGAACCAATCATCTTCCTGGCCCTTGTCGAGCATAATCTGCAGCGAGCCGATTCCCAGCACCAGCAGACCGATGCCCCAATAGTCGATTCCTTTTGATTCCTTGCGCAAATAATGAGGATCGAAAATGAAGGCTTGAGTTAGAAGGATGGCCAGAACTCCGATCGGGACGTTGATGTAGAAAACCCAACGCCAACTGTAATTGTCAGTGAGCCAGCCGCCGGCCACCGGTCCCAGCATGGGCGCAACCACAATGCCGAGAGCCCAGAAAGCCATGGCCTGACCGCGCTTTTCCGGAGGGAACGATTCCAGCAAAATGGCCTGCGACAAGGGTTGCAGACCGCCTCCGCATGCGCCTTGGATCACGCGGAAGAAAATCAGAAATGGCAGCGACGGTGCCAGTCCGCAGAAAAAAGAAGCCGCCGTGAAGCCGGTTACGGATAGCATCAGCAGTCGTTTGCGCCCGAACGTCGTGGCCAGCCAGCCTGTCATTGGAAGAACAACAGCGTTGGCCACGAGATACGATGTCAGCGTCCATGTGGCCTCATCGGTGCTAGCGGACAGGTTGCCGGCGATGTGAGGCAGCGAAACATTGACCACGGTTGTATCGAGCACCTCCATGAAGGTGCTGGACATAACCGCGATGGCAATCAGCCAGGGATTAATCTCCTTCGCGACTGGATCGTTCACTGCCATCAGTTTTACGCCGAAAAATGGTTAGAGTCGATCACGGCGCGTGAGACTCGAATTCTCTCACGGAATAGGAATCTAACCAGGGCGACTTCCAGTCCCGGCGAAGGACGTGGCTCACGAACCCTGGCATTGGCGGGAACCGGAGTGACTCGTTTGTGTTCTGAAATCGTAACAAGATGTCACTAATCGTGACTCGACCCCGTTTTTCTGCTAGCCTGATCTCGTGGGGTAGTACGGTGCATCAGAAAAGGCACAGTTTCGACCCTGACACCTTCCTCTCAACCATTGGTGAGGGCAGAAGAACCTTGCGTTTTGACAAGAAACAAGCGATCTTCTCGCAGGGCGATGCGGCGGACGCAGTGTTTTACATCCAGAGGGGCAGGATCAAACTCACCGTTATATCCAGCAACGGCAAGGAAGCAACCGTCGGCATATTAGGGGAGGGTGAGTTCTTCGGGGAAGGCTGCCTTGCGGGCCAGCCGTTTCGAATGGGATCAGCGAGTGCGATCACCAGTTGTGACGTTCTGCGAATCGACAAGAAAGCCATGATGCGAGCCCTGCATCGTGAACACACGTTGTCCGATATGTTCGTAGCCTATTTATTGGCGCGGAATATCCGCTACGAAGAAGATTTGGTTGACCAGCTTTTCAATTCGAGCGAAAAACGACTTGCGCGAATTCTGCTGCTGCTGGCTCATTTCGGCAAGGAAGGAGCACCGCAGAGTATCCTCCCCGAGATAAGCCAAACGACTTTGGCGGAGATGGTCGGTACGACACGCCCCCGGATAAATTTCTTCATGAACCGGTTCAAGAAGATGGGTTTCATCCACTACAACGACGGCTTGCAAGTTCACAGTTCACTCCTTAACGTCGTTCTTCACGACTAAGCTAGTCTTCAGCCCAGGTGTCCAATACTGAACTGACTTGCATGGTCCGGATCTGTATATTTCGGGAACCTCCTCGGAACACTATGAGCAAGCGAGGGTCCCATGTTTCCCAACCAAGAGAAGAGTTGGCTCACACTGTACAAGGCTGCCCTCCTGGAATTAGATCTGCGGAAAATGCCGGAGCGGATTGTCCTGGCGACTAAGGCGCTTCAAGATCGGTCGCTAGAATTGCAAGGGTCCAGCGGCCATTATGGGGAGAAGCTGGAAATAGAGTACGCCGTGCGTAACCTGCACGTTGCCGAACGAATGAGGTAACCGCGTCAACCGGATGAACCTTTGAGCCGATTGGACCGCGCTTCACGGCAGTGCTTTCTTGACCTTGCAAATAAGGGTACCTGTCCAAAATTGAACAGCTTTGAGCATAGTCCGGAACTAGACTGGCACCGTTCGTGACGGAAGGTGGTGTTCTATGACTCCGACCGAACCAGGGGCCGCTTACAGAGTTCTTCTAGTGGACGACGACGGCGCGGTTCGCGCCATGGTGAAGGAAGGGCTTCAACGCAAGGGATTTGTAGTAGTCACTGCCTCCAGCGTGACAGAAGCTCTGGCATGCATCACTACCCTCAGCTTTGACGTTCTCATCACCGACCTGCACATGCCCGACCCAGGGGACGGTTTTACGGTGGTCTCGGCGATGCGCCATTCCCAACCGAACGCATTGACCATGCTGGTCAGCGGCTATCCCGACGTGCAAGGCGCTATGGCAGCCATCCTTCTGGAAGCGGACGAGATCGTGGTGAAACCCTTCGAGATCGGCCGGCTCACCGAGATCGTTAGACAGAAAATGCACAATCGCAAACCGGTCAAACGGTTGGACAAGGAGAGAGTGGGCGCGATACTGCAGCGGTGTGCCAAGGATATCGTCGAAAACTGGTCGGCACGGGCGAAACAGAGCAGTGAACTAAACCGCGTTCCGCTTAGCGATGAGGAGCGCACCGGACATCTTCCCAGGCTGGTGGAAGACCTGGCTCTGCGCCTGAGCAAGCCCAGCGCCACCAGCAAGGACAGCGATGCCATCTTCTCGGCGGCTGCCGTAGCCCATGGCAAACTGCGATACCTGCAAGGCTACACTCCGGCAATGCTGGTGCATGAATCGCGAATACTGCAGGTAACGATTTTCGGGATGTTGCAGAGTAATCTGAATGCTCTGGATTTCAGCGTGCTCTTACCAGATGTCATGACGATCGCAGATGAGGTGGATGCGCAGTTGACCCAGTCGATGGAGAGCTACATGAAAATCTCGCAAAAGGCGGTGGCCTAGCGAATGATATTGCTCTCTGCGGAGGGCTCGGCTGGCCGTCAATTCCCGATTCTGAGGGGACCGGAAGCGGCAAGCAGCCCAATCGTTTCCACCCGCGGACCTTCGTGCATTCCCAATATTTGTCTGAGATTGGGACAAAATGGGGCGTTTTCTTGACATCAATGTGAATTGAGGGATAATGCGCCAAAGAGCTTCCAAACTAGAACGCCAAGACTCGCGCGGTTGGCACTCTGAGGGGGATGCGGCGGTCATTGTTGCTGCTGTTCGGAATGGAGCTGCGAAATGGATTATTGGCTCGTCCTCGGGCTCTTGTTGGCAGGTTGCGGTGTGGGCGCGCTGCTGACAGCGGCTGTCTATTTGACCCAACTGAAGAAGGTCAAGAACGACCTGCAAACGGGTCACCCCGATACGCCAAACAAATCGCAGGTTCTTCCGGATTCGGAGGATGGAGGGCCGAGACGGAAGTCTGCATGATCTATCCGATGCTCGCGTTCCCCATTTCCGTCCCGAGTTACGCGCGAGCTACTCAGGTCGCTTTGCACCGTGCTGCCTCTGAGACTCTAGGAACTTTATGATACTTCTGATCGAAGACAGCAAACTGCTCCGGACTGCGAATGCGCGGGCTCTCGTCAAAGCTGGCTATGAAGTGACCGGCGTCGGAGACGGCGAAGAAGGTTTACGAAGCGCTCGGGAAACCATCCCCGAACTCATTCTGCTCGACATGCTCTTGCCCAAAATCACGGGTCTTGATGTGCTGAAGGGCCTTAAGAGCGACGAGCGAACAAGGGACATTCCGGTGATCGTTCTGAGCGGCCTATCGCAGGCCAACGAAGGCAAGCTCATGAAAGAAGGTGCGGCAGCTTTCTATGAGAAATCAGAAAAAATGCTCAACGACGATTCCGCAGATCTGATTGCAGCCGTAAAAGGGGTGTTAGCGCACGCCAACAAATAAGGCTGGCAGAAAGCTTGCAAGCCCGATTCCGAAAGGGTTGGCTTCCAAAAGCCAAACCTGAATCGCTGTGACCGGGAGGTTCGACGGCATGAGCAATGCAAATGCAACTGCGCCCGCAGCTTCCGTGTCCATGGGAAGCGCGCTATTACTTTCCAACGACGCAGCGGCTATCGGGCATCTCAGCGTATCGATGCAGCAACTCGCGATGTCCCCCGAGGTGTGTTGCGACGTTTCGACCGCGTTGAACCTGCTGAACCGGCGGAAGTTCGAGGCGGTAATCGTCGATTTGCAGGTGGGAGAGCAGGCTAAGACAGTCCTGGAAAAAATACGTCTGTCCCCGGCGAATCGGACTGCCGTGCTATTCACTATCAGTGACAGCGACGCCGAAACTGCTGTCGCTTTCAAGGCGGGTTCTAATTTTGTGTTGCGGAGACCGCTCTCCAGGGCCGAGATCGACCGCAGCTTGAAAGTCGCGTATGGGATGATCGTACGGGAGCGACGTCGTTATTTTCGCTGCAAGATCGAGATTCCGGCGGCGATTTACAGTCCCGGAGTACCGGCCGTGCACGGCAAGACCTTGAACATCAGCGAAGGCGGGGTCGCAATCAATACTTCTCTTTCGCTGAAACCCGGCGTACAGGTGAAAATACAATTCACTCTTCCTGAACGTGAAATTCAAATCGAAGCCGAATCGACTGTTTGCTGGTGCAAAGAGGGATACCTCGGATTTCAGTTCACTTCGCTTTCTCCCCAATTGGCCTCTGAATTACAAGAGTGGCTCGCGCATCGATTGGAAGATGGTCTTCCTGAATCCGTCGCCGATAAATTTCGCAGCCTTACACAAGCTCCCCCGACTGGAGATCCTGGGGGAGTTCGTGACTCCAGTGCCGCCGAGTCGTCGCGGAGCTCGAACAGCGCGATCGAGAGCCAGGCCTGGCTTGTCCTGTATCGCGCAGCGCTGTCCGAGCCGGACACGGGTAAGAGGCAGCTAAAGATCGAACTCGCGGAACGAAGTATGAGGCAGCGGTGGGGTGAACTCGCGGTCACCGGCCCGGAATTTGAGGAAGAGCGACAGCGATTGATTGACGCCCTCGAGAATCTCCGCGGGCTGAAGGGAGCCAGTCGCTGATATGCCGCGTCGGCCGCATGGTTCTTTAGCGACCGAGGTTTTCGATGTTCAACTCCGCGGTAAACTAACGGCGCCTATAGGTTGCAGTTTCATCCGGCAACCGGGTAAGCTACGATACTGGTAAGCGTCGCTTCGCAGCATCCAGGTGAGTGGCATGAATAGACCCATTGATTCTGAGGCCAAGCCGGCTGCACTACGACTGGGACCGCTAGAGCGCCGGATTCTTGAAGAGGTCTGGCTGCGCAAGAGCCTGACCGTTCGTGAACTGCTGGCGGATGGCAAGATTCGGCTCGCCTACACGACGGTCATGACCACGCTTGACCGCCTGTTCAAGAAAGGTCTGCTGGAGCGGACGGAAGAGGGCAAAGCATTCCGTTACGCCGCTCGCTGTACTCCCGCCGAGATGCCGCGTTTCGTTGCCGTCACCGGCATGCAACGATGGATCGAATCTGCACGCCCTTCATCTTTGCTGTTGTCATATTTTGTGGAGGCGATCAGCGCTCACGACGCGCGATTGTTGGACGAGTTAAGGATTCTGGTAGACCAGAAGCGTGGGGAACTGAAGGGGAAGAGGGACAAACCAGTATGATGTTCGCCGTTCGCGGCTTCATGGTCGCGCTGGGTTTTTTCGGTGTTGTTTATTGCCTGCTTTCGCTGCTGGTTGTGTGCGTATGGCGATGCGTTCGTTTGTTCTGCCGAAATTACACTGGCGGTGGGGCGTCCTTACTGTTTACGTTGCGAATCTTCCCCCTTGCTGGATCAGTTTCCACGACTCTGGCGTTTGCATTACCGGCATTCTTACGGCTGGAGTCTGGAGCGATCGATGAAGATATGGGAACCCTTGTGTTCAGCGCATGCACTCTATTGTTTGTGGCGGCTGGCTTATTTCGGGTTGTGAGGGCGCGAGCCGGCACGTCGCGCATGGTCGCGGAATGGTTGGAGGGAGCGCACGCTCTGGACGCGGGCGCGAGCGGGACCACGCTGCAAACAAAATCAGGCCAGCCACCGTTGCTGCTGTATGGCTTTATTGCTCCTAAAGTGCTGGTTTCGGAGACTGCTGTGGGACTCTTGAGTCCTGACGAACTGCAGGTTGCCGTCCGGCATGAAATCGGTCACATGCGGTCGCGGGACAACCTGAAAAAAATGATTCTTCACGGCGCTCCATTTCCGGGCATGGCAAGTTTGGAGCAGGCATGGCAGGAAGCCGCAGAATTTGCGGCTGATGAGGCCGCGATTGCGAACAGTCGTGACGCGATTGATTTGGCGGCCGCTTTGATTAAGCTTTGCGACTTGGCTCCGTTGCAAGACCCACCAGTATTCACGACCGGACTGGTGAATCTGACTGCGCTGGTAGAAGTGCGTGTGGAACGCCTGCTGGCCTGGGATGAAATCAGTACGCCGCCCAGGCAAGGCCGCTGGCTGTGGTCGCTCCCTGCGGTCGTGATAACTGTCGCCTATACCGTCGCCCACTACAGTCAAGCCTTGTCGCTCACCCACCGGGCAACGGAATGGTTCATCCACTGAGCACGAGTGGCATCTCCATCACATGCATAGGTGATGTGTAAAGCAGGGCCGTTTCCCACCGGTTCTCATCATCCGATCCGTCATTGCTGACAAACTTCCCGAGCACGCTCTCGTTCGCCCATCCGTCACTACGAGTCTGTTGGTAGTAGCAGAAGGCGTCTGCTATGTTGACCGGGTCTAAATCGCCCGCTAGGTCGAACGGCAACGCGTCCTCAAGCCCCTGTGGAGTAGCGGAATGCGGCCAGCAGAGCGAAACCTTCAAGTCTGAACCGGGGTGCCTGCGGCGATGTTGGCCAACCCTCTCCAGGGATCAAGATGAAACGGCAATTCATCGTTCGACCAAGCAAAAGACGATTTCACGAGGCCCGTCTTCTATTGGTGGGCCATGTTTTTATTGCGCTCGCAAGCTGCGTGCTGCTGACAGCCCAGAACGTCGTTCTGACGGGCGCGCTCGGCGGACGGGTCACGGACCAAAGTGGAGCGGTGGTGCCGGGAGCGTCAGTAGTTTTGCAGAGCCTCGCGACTGGCGTAAAACAGTCTGCCGAGGCGAATCGCGCGGGACTGTACCGGTTTCCGGCGTTGATGCCCGGCACCTATTCCATCACCTCAAATCACGAGGGTTTTCGCGACGTCCAGGCTCTGGTGCAAGTTCGGATAGGAAATACGACAACGTTGGACATCCACCTGCAGGTCGGGGCCAGCGGGGACACGGTTAAGGTAACGGGAACAGCGCCGCTGCTGCGGCCGGCGGAATCCTCTGCCAGCACAGTGTTGGAGCGGTCGTTTATCGCGCAACTACCGCTCAACGGGCGTCGTTACACTGACTTTACGGTGCTCACGCCAAACACCAGCTACGACGGCGACACTGGCCTGGTAAGCGTTGCCGGGCAACAGGGTGGAGAGGACTCGGGCTACGCCAACGGAAATGGCTCCAATGCCTTCACCGTCGACGGAAGCAACGCTACCAACAACTACTTCGCTGACGTTATCGGTCGTTACCGTATTCCGTATCTTTTCGGGGAGGACGCGATCCAGGAGTTTCAGGTTTCGGTAAGTCCGTATTCGGCCGTCTACGGTGGTGGAGCGGGCTTCGTCAATGCCGTGACTCAGTCAGGAAGCAACACCTTCCATGGCAGTGCGTTTTATTACAATCGGAACTCCGCAACCGGAGCCGACGACGCCCTCGACAAAGCCAGTGGCTTCCCCAAACCGGAAGATGCTTTGCAGCAATTCGGCGCCGGAGTGGGTGGGCCCATCCTTCGTAACCGTCTATGGTTTTTCGTGGATTACGAGCAGCAGTTGCGGAACAACCCGATTTCTGTCATCAACTCAGCGTTAACAACCACACCGGCGAATTTGCCTGCTTTCTTAAGCACTAATTTTGGAATTCCGGCCGGAACAACTCTCCCTGCGCCGAACGGGCCTTTGCCAATACCGGGCAGCGACACCGCGTCTGACCCGAGTAATCCGGTATACCTCCAGCAGGTTTCAAACACCGTGAACGCACTTAGCTCCAATCTCGGCACCAAAGCAAGAAAGCGCGACGATTGGGTAATTACTCCGCGGTTGGACTATCAACCCAGCACTCGTGACAGCTTGTTCCTTAGCCTGAATCTGAATCGCTTCAGCTCGCCCGGAGGCGTCATCACCGACCCAACTGTCGGGAACTACGGGACGCAGACGCTGGCTAACGCCTACGTGCATACCTTCCAGGCCGGCATGGGATGGACACACACTTTCTCCTCCACCTTGTTGAACGAATTTCACGTCAGCACTTCGCAGGACAACGAGATCTCGACTCCGACCGGGTTGGCTCCAAACACACCCACGTTAATTCTGGATAGCCCGGCCGCCTTCATCCTGGGCAACGCTCCCTTTTCTGTGGGAAGAGTTTTTGAAAGGCAGTATTCTCTGTCCGACCGGGTCGACTACGTAGTTGGCAAGCACACATTGCAATTCGGCTTCGATATGAGCCGAGCCTGGGATTCGGACAACAACGATGGCGGCGCGGACCCGAACGAGGCCGTCGATTTTGGGTCGTTCCTCGGCAGTTATGAATTTTCGAATCTGGAAGCTCTCGCGCTCGGCGAATACAACGTCTTTAGCCAGTCGTCAGGGAACCCTACTTTTTCCTTTTCCGTGCCGTACTACGGATTCTATTTGCAGGACACGTTTCGCGTTTTGCCGACTTTGACCCTGGAAATGGGGTTGCGGGAAGACTTCCAGGTTTATCCGCAGCCGCGGGAAAATCCAGCGTTCCCGCTGACCGGACAGTATCCCAATCAGTTTCAACGTCTGGCGCCACGCTTCGGCTTTTCCTGGCAGCCCGCATCGAGGACGGTGGTCCGAGGAGGATTCGGCCAGTTCTACACGAATATGAACGGGCTGAACTACCGGAACGCTGTAGTGTCGAACGGGCTGGCATCACAGCAGTCTTCGGTGAGTGTCAGTTACACCTCTGGTTCGCCGAACCAGCAGGAACCAACGTTCCCAAACGTTTTGCCGGGTAATTCTCCTCTGTTTGCGGCTTCCCCAGACATTTCCCTGGTTTCTCCTCGATTCCGCGTGCCCTACATATTACAGGCGAGTTTGCAGATTGAGCGCGAGATTTTCGAGAACACAACGGTAAGTGTCGGCACGATGTGGAATCACGGTGTGCATCTCCTGTCGGGCAGCGCTTATGACGCGAACCTGAATCCGCTGCAAGGCACGACGAC